>ERZ724522.1578-NODE-1578-length-11988-cov-5.484622_pt1 | contig 11988 bp, 8 predicted proteins | sample MGYA00376055_ERZ724522 | MGnify/ENA primary metagenome ERZ724522 (study PRJEB28724, sample SAMN07190884) | wastewater metagenome | isolation source: effluent of sewage treatment plant in Hong Hong | place: Hong Kong | collected 2016-03-17 ... | reverse complement strand
GCCGCCGCACCGGAAAACGAAGCCGGTTTGTCACCCGAAGAACTGTTGATCCGGAAGCAGGAAGAGGAAGGGGCCGAGCCACCAACCGACGTTGCCCCCGCGCCAGCCCCGAAGCCAGAAGCGCCACCGAAGAAGACGTTCTCACCGGCGGTCGAGGAGGCTCGCGCCGCCGCGAAGGCGTTGGCTGAGAAGCGCGCAGCGGAAGAGAAACCGGCCGCGTCCGAAGTGCGCCGGCCGAAGCTCTCGAAGGAAGAACTGGATCGCATCCTAGCGAACAGCAACAAGAAGACTGATCGCAGCGCGATGCTCGCTGCCGAAGAAAGCGCCGCGTCCCGTTACGATGCTCGCCCGCGCGAGATGCCTGATCGCAACCCAACGGTGAAACAGCGGGAGGCTGGCAACTACCGCAAGGGACATGTCCGTGTCCACGGCCTTGACGTGGTTATTGAGACGGCGCGGGGGATGATCCGGCGCGCGACAGATGGATCGTGGCGAGTTCGGATGCCGGAGCATTACGGATACATCAAGCGCACCACCGGTGCCGACGGTGACCACGTCGACGCATACGTTGGGCGGCACAAAGACAGTGACCGCGTTTTCGTTATCGACCAACTCGACCATCGCACCGGGAAGTTCGATGAGCATAAGGTGATGCTCAACTTCAAGGATGAAGCCGAAGCGGTAGCTCAGTACGAAAAAGCGTTCAATGACGGAAACGGACGTGCGCGGCTTGGTAACATCCATGAGATGAACCCGGCCGAGTTTAAGCAGTGGCTACGTGAAGGCGATACCACTGAGCCGGTGACGAAGTACGCACACACTGAAATTCCGTCGGGTGAATTGCTTCTCCCTATCGATGAACGTAAGGGCCAGATCGCATGGTCTGAACGCTCAAGCGATGCTCGAACCGAACTGGAAAAGATTGACTTCTCTCATATCGGAGAGAAATTCGGTCTAGCGAAAGCGATTGCCCCATACATCAAGAAGCGCCTGCTGCAGTTGGTCGGCGATACCCCGGTGCACTATGTGACCGACGCCACCATGAAGTTGCTGCGCGGTAGCGACCAAGATGTGTATGGTATCTTCAAACCGGATCGACGCAATCCGGATACGGATGGGGCCATCTATATAAACACCAAAGACCCTACGCAGATTGTCCAAACACTGATCCACGAAGCTACGCATCGGGCAATGCTTGTCGATCTTGAGCGCTCGCCGGCGGTGAAAGAACTGGTACGTGACATGATGGATGTCACCGACCAGTGGGTGAAGGACAATGCGCCGGGCCACTACGGCGAAATCTCCTACGCATTCAAGAACGAACATGAGTTCTTGGCAGAGGCGTTTTCGAACCCGATGGTCCAGCATATCCTTGAGTTGGTCCCGGCACCGCCGAACATGGTGAAAGCGTTGCGCCTCGATGTGCGCTCGACGTTTTGGCAGGCCCTTAAGCAGATGGCGCGCAACGCTATCGAGAAGCTGGTTGGCCCCGTACCGCATTTTGATAGCATCCTCGACGCGTCGATCCGCGCTGGCGAGCATGTGTTTGTCGCGCGCCAGCGCCGCATGCAGTCGGAGCGTGGCGCACCGGTCCGTGAGTATGCTCGCGAGAACATCCAGTCGATGGAGCGCAGCGTCACCGAAGGCGTGAAGGAGCTTTTCAAGCGTCCGGAAGCCCACACGATGGAGAACGCGCCGAAGCTTCTCAAGCTGCGCACGTTCGACAACATCGCACAGATGGCCGATCACTTTTGGGGGGAGAGCAATCCTGTCCGTAAGGTCTATGAGGCTGCGCAAAAGATACATGTCAGCGCGCAGAGTTATCTCAAGGATGCTGAACCGGCCGTCAAAAAGCTTTACGACGCCATGGCAACTTCTAAGCCGGAAGAGTTCACGGCGCTGAGCAACCTGCTCCACGACGCGACGATGGCGAACGTGCATCCTGATGTGGCGCTGACCGATCCGAAGAACGCACACCTTGGAAAGAACCGGCTCAACGCTGTCCAGTCGAAGGCCCGCCACGCGGACCTCGCAGAACGATACAAGGCGCTGCCGCCGAAGCTGAAAGAAGCCTACCACGATGCTGTGAAGTTCTTCACCGATCAGCAGAACAAGCTGGCGTATGATACGCTGCGCAACCGTATGCGAGAGTTGGGACACAACGACGATGCGCTTGCCAAAAGAGTGTTTGACGAACAACTTACTGACGCGGATCGTACTCGGCTTGGTGATGCTCTCCCTCTGTTGGAGGATGCTAAAGAGCTATCGAAAATCCAAGGGCCTTATGTCCCGCTCATGCGACGCGGCGACCACGTCGTCATTGGCGAGTACGCCGTAAAGAAGCCACCCAACGGTAAAGAGATCGCGCGCAACGAGTTCGAATTCAACACGCGCAAGGAAGCCGAAGAGTACGCCGCGAAGAACGATCTTCATGCGGAGGTTCGAAGCGTGTGGGTGGACAAGACCACCGGCAAGCTTCATGGCGTCGACCCGAAGACCGGAAAGGAAGTGAAGATCACGTCGAAGGACGTGCAGGGCGAAAACAAATTCCGCGTCACGTTGCAGGATCAGCACGTCGAGTTCTTCAACGGTAAGAAGGCCGCGGAGATCGCCGCTGCCAATCTGGCGAAGTCGGGCGTGACCATTCGCACCGTCGAGCCGCGCAAGCCTGACGCAGTCGGGAGCCCACAGTTCATGCCGGGGCAAACTGCCTCGCTTATCGCCGCGTTGAAGAAGCGCCAATCCTACAAAGACGCCACGGCTACGATGAAGGCCGATATGGAGAAATCGGTTCGTGAAGCAGGTATTCAAATGCTGGCGTCTACGCGCATTCAATCGCGCCATCTACCTCGGCGTCATGTTGAGGGTGCGTCCCGTGACATCGTCCAGAACATGTTCGACTACGCGGCTTCTACCTCGCGCACGTTGGCGAAGTTGGAGCATGCGCCGGCTATGGAGAGTGCTCTTAAGCAGATGGAGAGCACCATCGAGCAGGATGCTACGAAACTCCGAAACTATGCGCGGCGGGCAATTTCGAATGAAGTCGTGGGTCGTATCAAGTCGAACGAAGCATATAGTGATAACGATAGCGCTTCTCCTGTAGTGAAGCGGCTTCTCGCTGTCAGCTTCCTCGATAAGCTCGCGTCCCCGGCCTACAGCGTCATCAACGCGATGCAGCCGTCCATGGTGACGATGCCTTACCTCGCTGGTAACCACGGCGTTGCTCGGGCGTTCGCCGCGATGAGCCGCGCCTACAGCGATATTGGCGCGGGTAGTGTAGTGAAGAAGGGCCTTGCTGAAACCGGTCGGGCGATCCGTGGCAACACGAAGCCGGACGATTTCATTAGCGACATCAAATCGCGCCTCAAGAGCGAAGACGAACGTCGCATGATCGATGAGCATGTGAAGCTCGGCACCATTGACCCGTCGGCCGGTATGGAGATTGCGGCTTTGATCCGCGACCGCTCCGGTATCGGGGGAAAGATCGACACGGGGATTGGTTATCTTGAAGGTATCGCCCGTGAAATGCCGCGCGCCGTGGAAGCGGTGAACCGGGCCGTGACGGCTCTGGCTTCGTACCGACTGGAACGCTCCCGTGGGGCTTCCCACGAGGCGGCTGTGCGGTATTCGCAAGACGCCGTCAGCAATACACAGTTCAATTACAGCCCGGCCAATGCGCCGGCGATCTTTAACCATCCGTTGGCGAAGCTCGCTCTGCAGTTCAAGAAATACGGGCAGGGAATGTATCAACTGATCGGTACGCAGATCGGGCGTGCCATCCGAAACGAGAGCCCCGGTGATCGGGCCAAAGCAGTGAAGACGCTGGCGGGTATCGCAGCTACTCACATGGCAGCGGCTGGGGCGCTCGGCTTACCTACTGAGCCGTTCAAATATCTCGTCATGGGTACTTCGTTCGCGACCGGGGTGACATGGCAGGATGCCGAGAACAAAATCCGTGAAGCGGCGGCTGAGTTGTTTGGCAAGACCGGCGGCGAGGTCGCTACACGCGGCCTCCCCCGACTTCTCAACGTCGACATGTCGCGTATGGGCCTCGACAGCGTGACGTCGTTCGGTGAGCCGCAGACCATGAAAGAGAACGACGTTCTCGCGTGGATGTTCAAGAGCCTCTCGGGCCCCGTGGCGTCGCTCATCGGGGACTGGACGAAGGGCGCTTCCAAACTCGCCAACGGTGAGTTCGTCAAGGGTGCGGAGCTTATCGTACCCATGAAGGGCGCGGCCGACAGCATTCGCGCGTACCGTCAGGCGACCGAAGGTAAGAAGAGCGCTACCGGCCGCGAGACTATGAGCGCCTATACCCCATCGGAGACAGCGCTTCGTGCACTTGGGTTCGGCAGTGGTCGAGAGGCTGAGATTGGGGCGGCGCGTGGCGCGTATTACAATTCCAGCAACGCCCAAAAGGAACGACGCGCGGAGTTGATCACTGCTGCCGCCCAAGCAAAGGGCGGTGACAAAGTCAAGGCCATGACAGCCATTGCCAAATTCAATCAGAGCGTGCCAGAACAGGCGCGGATCAAACCGAAGGATATCGCGAGTAAAGTGCGCTCGCTGACCGATGATGACATGGTGATGGGCATCAAGGCCGACAAAAAGAACAAGTACCTTCTCGACCGCGCCCGTGGCGCATACAACACAGGAGAGTGACTATGGCTAAAACAACCATGAAGGCATTTGAGAAGTCGAAGACCGACAAGAAAATGGACAAGGCCGGTGCCAAGAAAGCCGGCGTGCCGGTGAAAAAGTGGGAAGGGTCGAAGGCTGATCGGAAGGCCGATAAGTCGGCACTGGCGAAGATCAACAAGCGCAAGTAAGGTGATGTGATGGCTGACGGCGGCAAGCGCGATCCGAGTTCGCATCGGACACCAGCGCAGATCAAGAAGATGGATCGTGGCTACAATGCGCAGCCGCACAAGATCAAAGACCGTACGCAGCAGAACGCTGCCCGCTCGATCATGCGGAAGAAGCACGGCGAAGCTGCTATCGCCGGCAAGGACGTCGCCCACGGTAAAGCCGTGAGCGCCGGAGGCTCGAACAAAACGTCGAACCTCTCAATCCAGACGCAGAAGAAAAATCGCGGCTGGCGTCGCAACGGGCCTCGCCCATAATCTGAAAGGCATCACATCATGAAGCGCATCATTCTTGCGGCAGCAATTGTCATGGCTGCGATTACCATCGGAGGTAACAGTGCTGAAGCTCGTTCGAAACACCGCCATCGCGGGCATGATGCTCATGCTTCTCTTCATTGGAATGTCGACGTACACCATCGTAAAGAGCGTCGGGTTCATCGTCGCCAACGGACTAAGGCCGCTGCTGTAGCAGAACCATGCTTCATCTTCTGCCCGGTCGCGCCTTTCACTCGAAGGCAGGCGGGGGAGAAAGTAGACCTCAACACAAGCTTTACGCCGACCGGCGCGCGGAGTACGTTTGTTCGCGGCCGACTGATCTGCGCCATCAATGTGGTGCGTGAACTTCGCGCAAGGGGCTACAACCCACCGAATACGGCGCGGGCAAGGGACCTTCTGAATTATGGATCACACAGCAACGGAAGCCCCGGCGACATCGCCATCTTCTCTCGTGGACGGCGCGGAGGACACGTCGCAATTGTGGCTGGTTACGGTCCCAACGGCGAAAGGCTCTATCTCAACCCTTCGTCTCGTCGCCAAGCGTGGCAGATCGGTCCTTATCACCGACAGCCCATCGGCTTCCGATCCCCGAGCTAATCGTTGACGATGTTGTAGGCTTCGCGTCGTAGAAGCGGACCACCATCCCAATTCACCAACATAGCGGCGATGGGCATGATCTTCTTGATCGACCCATCGTCGTTTCTGTATGTGCGGATGTGAGCGCGTCGACGGTGCGGCCGAGGGCTGGCATGCGTCCCACCACCGCCTGAGTTTTCAGCGGCCATATAGAGCGCCGTAGAGACCCGCGTGGTGTATGGCAGGAGTGGGAGCCCCTTCGCCGCTCGGACCTTATTCGGCTTCCGTGGTGGGTCTGTACGCTCTTTGGGGACGCCCTTGGTGTTGATAATCATGGTGAGAGCCATGATGTGTTGCGCGGCGTCAGTAAAAAACGCGCCGCCGTTTTTCCCAACATCGAAGTCTTTATAGTTCGAGCGCCTCAGTTGCTCGGACCAAAAATCGATCTCACTCTGCCGGACAACACATTCGCATTTTTTGTCATCCGGTTTGCGGCCGGCGTCGGCCAATTCAACGGCCGTTGGCACGCTGATTTTGAGCTTATTAACGCAGTGCACGGCGGTAAGGAACCCTTCGCTTTTGCAAAGCGAAATAACGTGTACGCCGTTACCATAATTGTCTCCGGGCTTTGCCGGCATGGCGATGAAACCAGCACCAACGATTTTCCCGTTGGGAGTGTTCTCTTGTGGGGCACCGTCAAACATAAGCTGTGTACGGTAGTAGCAGACTTCGTAGGGCAGTTGGAAAACTCCGTACTCCACGAAGTCTACTGCTTCGCGCGCGGCCTCGCCGAGAGCTTGGAATGTCAGCTTTCCGAAATTGAACTGCTCGACATCGGTGAGTTGAATAAACTCACGCAGTGCATCTGCAATGTTTTTGCTCGCGACAAGTCGGCCGGTCTTAATGGCTTCGGCGATCTCGTCAATCGTCGGCGGAATGGGGGTCGGCTTCATTTTTTGGGCCTCGAAAAATTCGGCTGCTGTCTCGATTTCTGGAAGAGCTTTTCCACATCCATCAGTCGCGTCTTCATCTCAAGCGGCACTTCGATGGTGGCAAATCCGGCCCCGCACCCGCTGCATTTGCGGTGGCGCTGAATGAACCCGGTTGTTTTTTGAACACGCGAGTTGCGCGTGAACATGATCTCGAAGTTGCCGCATGATGGGCACTTCGTCTTGTTTGTTTTCACGACCATGGATCACGTCTCGTCAATGAAGTTCAACTCCGGATGGTTCGAAATATCGATCTGCAGGAGATACTCAGTGGCACCCGCAAACACGGTACCGGAGCCGATACGACCGACCACCTTCTGCATTCCGAACTGCGCTGTCAGTGCTTCGACGAAGATATGACGAGACACATTGCGATCTTTCAGCCAGTCACCAAGGTGGCTCGAACTGATCCGCAACAGCTTATCATCGAGCCCTAGATGCACGGCGATGTAATCCAACTTCGTTGCGTCGCCCATGACCTTGACGCTGTTTGCCGGCGGCTTGCCCTTTGCGATGTGGATACGGTTCGTCACCAGCGTATGGCGCTGCCGCATGGCATTGAAGAACTGCGCGATGATGTTCGACACGTGTGTCGAGTTCTTCATGTCAACCGGCTGCGACAACACTTCGCCGCGCATCTTTTTCAGAACGCCCAGCATAAAAGCTTTGAGAGAAAGAACGTCAAAAGCAGCGAAGCCAAGACGGTTAGCATAAGCTGCACCAACACAAATGCAGGCGATGGTGGCAATCCAAAAGCGTTCCTCGTTATTAGAGGAAGTCTCTTTGTTAAGATCGCGCGAAAAATCAGCGATGTCCTTGGCCACGGTTTGATGGTTCGCGCCGAGGAATTTTGCGTATTCAAGACCGATACCCCCATAGTTGTCGTTCAGCTTCGACAGGATGATTGTCGCATCCGATGTGTCGATCTGGCCGGATGATCCCGGCGCTGGCTTGTGCGCCGTGTATTCAAACACGCGATAGAGGCCCGCCGTCGTCGTGTTGGTGTGTGATGTGACGTAGTCGAGCAGACTATCGTTCGAACAAGATACCAAAAGTGTCTGCCACGATCCCGGCTCGCGCTGCTTCGCGTTCGATTGCAGGCGGGACTTTTCCTTGCCTTGGCCCATCTGGAACGTGATGTTGACGAATTTCTTCGTGTCTTCTTCCGTCTTCAATTCGTCCCAATAGATCGGGAGTGAGCGCAGTTCGCCGATCTTGTTCATCGCGCTGTTGGCGGTATCGCTGAGTGACTGTACCGCCTTGATAGGATCGCCCCATACAGCTTGGGCGATCTTCAACGCCGACGACTTACCGACGCCACTCTCTTGTGAGAAGGCGCTCATGATGACGCCAAGGTGACCGGTGAAAGCGACCAGCGGCGCGGCGAATGCCGATGCCACGATGGCCTCGATATCAGGACGCCCATGACCGACAACAAGCTTCGCAGCATCGATCCACGGCTGTAATGATCCGCACGGCTCATATTGCCGAGAGATAACACCATCGGATGTTGCCGCCGGGGATGACCCAGCCGCCGTCCATAGTTTCCCGCCAAACACAAACCCTTCGATGGCTCCACCTTTACGGGTCCAACCGAAAGGCGATGAAGCGACAGCGTCCTTCTGACGCTGCAATGTTTCAATCCAAGACAAGAAAAACCCCTGTGTTTTCTTTGGGTCGAGTTTCATCATGAAGCCCTGCGCCTGCAGGTACTTCCGCATCTCCATGCCGCCAACGATCTCAAGAGGCAATTCGATCTGTGTTGTCTTATTGCGCTCGACCACGCTGTTGAAGCGTAGGATGTATGGTTTCGGGCCCTGTATCCATGGGTCCGTCATTGGATAGTCACTCACCGGCTGCTGCGTGGTCGTACCATCCGAGTTCTGGATCAACTGTTGAATGATCCCGCGAGCGTCGCGGATGAAGCCCGGCGGGAGATCGTTCAGCGGGGGGTTACTAGGGGTGGCACCGGCGGCTGATACTTGCGTACCGTTGTTTGGGGGCGAGCCTGCGCCTCCCGCCGCGACCGCCGCTCCGAAGCCCGTATTGATTTGAGTAGGCGCAGCGTTTCCAACAATCCCTTGATGTGGCGCTGGCTGCGTTCGAGTTTCAAAATTAAGCGGCGATTTTCCTTTGCCAAAGTTGCCGCATGCTTGACAAGCTCTGCAACCGTTGGCGCTGATCGTTGCGCATGCGGGCCAGCCAAGCCCTTTTTCGTCTTTCTCCCGCTCTTTGCGGTCGAAGAAGGCATCCGTACTATCTTGCGTATATCCGGCATGTTTATTCCCCATGCGATGTGCGTCGGCGCGCTGACCTTTTGTGAAGGTCGAAATCAACGTGGTGATATTCCAAAGAGGGTTGTCCACCTGAGCACCGCCAGTGGCGAGCACGTCGCGGATAAAAGCGCAATTAGGAGCAACGAGATCGAGATCAACAAGAGGCCCCAAAGTATCCACACCACTCGCGAGAGCGTTCGGTCCGACGACAGGCGGCCGGTGCGGAAAAATCGATGGATCGAGCGATCCCGCAACGCGCGGCGCTGCAGCCAGATTTTTGTAAGGCTCCAAACAAGCGGTGATGCGCTCAAAAGAGTAATCGTGACCAGAAGGCCCAACCATGCGTACTGCGCGCGGTGGCTCCGTCTTTCTGTTAAAAGTGTTTGGCACGCGCAGCACACGAGCGCTGTCCACCGTGCATTGAGTATCACATCGCAGATTAAATTTTTTTGTCGCCTCGGCCAACGCCGTTGCGTATGGCTGCCATTCGTCGGGCGTGAGTGCGCGGCTCATAGTCCAGTAGACGTGTAGGCCACCACCGCTGTTCACAATAATGGATGGTGCTGGGAGGTTCAGCGACTTAATGAATGCGCCGAGCGCGTCGACGGCCTCCGCGAAAGTCGGATAGCCTTTCTGGTTCGGGATCAGCACGCCCGTATACGGATCATACTGCGGCGGCTTTACGTCGATGTCGAGGAACAAACTCTTGAGCGAGATCGCGTTCGCCGCCTGACGGACAGCCTTCCAATAGACCCAATTATTTTTTCCGCTCTTCTGTTCGGCGACCGACTGCGAGGACATACACGCATAGATGTCCATCGTGCCCGAGTTCTTAAGGGCGTAGCTTAGCGCGTTCATCGCCTCGTCGAGCGTCTTCACCGCTCGGCCGGACCACGGAAATTTTCCGTCAGGACGCATCTTCCCGTCAGCGGGTTTGAAGGTCCAATGGATGTTAACGAAACCGTGTTCGCCGGGTGCCGGCCACGCCACAACTCTCGCCAGATATTCGCGCGCCTGTTCGAGCATTTTTCTTCTTCATCTTGAGAGTTCGAAGCCGGGCCCCATACCCGGCTTCGATAGTCGCAAAGTTACCTCGACGGGTTACGCCGCCGGGCCGATGATCGCATTCAAGCGAGCATCAAGGGCCGCGTCAAACGACGCATCGGCCTGCGGGAGCGGCTTGGTCCCATCCGCCGCGCCGGGGAAGGACTGCCCCTGTTCGGGGGCTGGCTGAGCCGGGGCCATCGCACCGAACCCCGAGGAAGCTGCCGGGGCGGCTGTGGTAGGCTGAGGCTGGACCGGCTGCTCAACAGCCGTTGTTTGGGTGGCAGGTGCCACCTGCACCGCTGCGTTCTGTTGAGCTTGCGGCTGTGCGGCGGGGGCCGTCGACACCGGGCCAAATCCACCGGCCTGAGTAGCGGGCGCTGGCTGCCCCGTTACCTTCGGATCGGCCGCAGGTTGCGCAGTTGCGGGTGCTGTAGCGCCGAACCCCGTCGCCTGTCCCTGTGGGGCCGCAGCGGGAGCAGGCGCGGCTGCCGGAGCCGGGGTAGTCGTCGGCTGGTGAGCCTGCTGAGGCTGCGCCGCTGGCGACGCGACTGTGGATTGGGCCGTACCGGGCATCTGCTCAAACAGCGGCTTTTCGGCGGAAGCAGCCAGCGCCGTGGCCTGCGCTGTCTCGGCCGGCGAGGGCTCTGACACGACGCGGGCGACAGCCTCCGTCTTCTGCATACCGATGACGATATCGGCTTCGGCGTCGGTCAGCGGACGGATCGCGCTGAATTCGAATTTGGGATAGCTCTCTTTGGGGTCAAACCCGATCCGAACACCGATGGAATAATAGGGGTATCCCTTCGCCGCCATCTGGTTCGAGAACGCGGCCATGTCCTGCAGCGATGCTGCCGGGACACGGAGCAGGAGCGGCCCACCGAGGCTCTCATTCGGGATGTCGAGAAGCGGTACCACCGCGAGACGACGGCTATCGCCGCACGCCTTACCCTTGCCGCCGCGCGGATCGCTGCCCCACTGGTTCTTCGGGCATGTGGCGCAGACCGTGTGCTGCGGCTTCGGCACGCCGTTGTCCGGCTTAAGCCCGTTGGCCGCCGAACAGTCGGGCGGCGCGTTGCTGCCCTCCACATAGCCGTTCTCGTACCAGATTTTTGAAAGGTGCGGGTTGGCCTTGAGGATCACCAATTCAATGCTGTTGCGGGGGCCGTCGCCATCGGGCCGCATCAAGACCATTTCCTGCCCCTGATGCTTGATGGTCCAGACCTTGCCCTTGTAAGTGATGAGGCCGTAACCGCCGGTAATGCCACCGGCGAGATCGTTTTCCTGCGGCACAGAGGCGAAGCGGCTCGACACCGGTGCCATCTGGTTCGCATTAACGACTGCGTTCATATTCTTCTCCTGTGATGAAACTGTTAGCGACGAACTCGGGGCAGCGCGACCGACGTGAAGTTCACGCCGGGGGGCGGTTGGCCGTTGTTAGCAGGGTCTTCGATGTGGGCTTTGACAGCGGTCACGTTGGCCTTCTTGTCGATCAGGTCGAAGTTACCCGAGGCGATAACGTATGACCAGAAGGCGGCCGGATCAGCCATCGACGCACTTTCTTTTACCGACTTGTAGACGGTACCGGAAGCAGTTTTTACGCTGTCTGCATTTTGTGCGTTGAGTGCGGCCAGCAACACTTGCTCTAGTTGTTCCATCGCTTCTTCAATGGGGGCAAGCTCGGCCTTGTGCTTATCCTTCAACTGCGTCTTGAGATCACGCAGCTTGATGAACTGCCCGACGCGGGTATTGAGGTCGACCGGCGCGGCCGGCGCTTGAATTTCAGTCGCATGTTGCGCGGTAGCGCTGGTGTCGAGGAACGGGTCGTTCGCGACTTCTTCGATGTCCTTGGCGTCAGTTGTCATTCCGATCTCCTGTGTTAGTGGAAAGGTTTTTCGTCTATTCGATGGCGATGCAACGAACGCTGAGAAGGTCTAGCCTTTTTTCGAACCGGGAAGTCAC
>ERZ724522.1577-NODE-1577-length-11990-cov-8.217679_pt1 | contig 11990 bp, 17 predicted proteins | sample MGYA00376055_ERZ724522 | MGnify/ENA primary metagenome ERZ724522 (study PRJEB28724, sample SAMN07190884) | wastewater metagenome | isolation source: effluent of sewage treatment plant in Hong Hong | place: Hong Kong | collected 2016-03-17 ... | reverse complement strand
ATTCCACGGTCCCGCGCTCCCGAGTCGCCGCCCGCTTCGCAAACAATTCCCGAGTTCCCATCGTCGCTCACTCCGTTCGCAGTTGTCAGTTGTCCGTTGTCAGTTGTCAGCAAAAAGGCCGCAGGCCATCCCCCCCTTTAGAAGGGGGGGGGGCAGGGGGGGTACGAACGTCGCCCAGCTCACTCCGTTCGCAGTTGTCGCCACGCAGGGCTGTAGTTCGTTCTGACAACCGACAACTTAGCGCCAGCGCCAGAACCGACAACCGCCGTTACGGCGGAGCCGTCTCGGTCGGCACCGCGTTCACGTGCATCTTGAAATCATTCCGCGCGTGATCCTTCGGACCGCCCTGTTTGTCGCCGAACTCCTTGGCGTTTCCCGTGTATTCAATCTTCCGCCCGGTCGGCAACGTCGCCCGCACGTAACAGTCGTCACCACCCACCGCCGTCCGCATCGCGGTATGGACCGTGTCCTCCTGGTCGTACAGGATCGACAACACCAGATCGCCCCAATCGTTGATCGTATTGGCCTCTTTGACCACGGGATCATCGAGCGCCGTGATGCCATCCGCGTCCGCTTTCGGCTGAGGCAACTGCCGAGCCGTGCATTTGTTGATCGCCGCATATACGCCCCCGGAAGTCGCCTTGAACTCCCAAGTCGTCCCCTTCAATTTGCGTGGAGTCGTCATCGTCGCTTCGCTCCTTCAGTTGTCAGTTGTCAGTTGTCAGTTGTCAGTTGGCGAGCGGGGGGCCTCATTGAAAACCCCCCTGATTCTGACAACCGACAACTTAGCGCCAGCGCCAGAACTGACAACTGCCTCACTCATCCCACATAAACTCGAACACCATCGTCAGCGGGAAAGCCCCGTTGTCGTCGTACGTATCCGCCACCCGGTCCCCGTCGTATTCGTCCACCTTGCGACTCGACCCCATCTCGATCTCTTGCCCAGCCACTCCGAACTCGTACCCTTCCGTCCCGTGATACAGGGCCTCCAGGGCATCCCGGAATGCCAGCGTGGCCTGCAACGTTGCGGCCCAAATCACGATCTCAAACTTGGCGTCCCGTTCCCCGGAATCGGCCGCCAGATCCTCACCGGCCCCCGCTTTCGTGCAGCGCCACACCAAACACGGCAACGCCGTCCCCTGAGGCCGCATCCCTTGATAAACACGCCCCCCCACATTCAACGTCCCTTGCGCCAGCAAGTCCGCCTGCAGGTGTTATCTGATATCAGGCATCACCCCGTGCTCCGCTCCAACGCCTGCAATCGCTTCCCGATTTCCTCGAACGCCCGCTGATCGGCCAACCCCTTCGACCGGTCGTAACCCTCTTCCACGAAGTGCCGCGGTAGCACTCGACCCCGAGCCATCACGCGGTTTCCTGTCTTCTTGCGATAAATCCGACCGGACCGGCCTTTGCTCGTTCGTTCGCCGGTAAACCGTTCCGAAGTCCCCAGCGCCACGAAGTGCCCGTAAGGCGTGGCATTCTTCCCCCGACTCACCTGCACCCCGAACCCGACCTGATTCTTTCCGACGCCGATCCCCGCCTTGGCCTGCACGATTTCGGCCCGTTGCCGCTTCATCCTGGCCCCGATGGAAAAGCCCAGCCCTCCACCGTGAATCTCGTTATGCCGAACCACCCGCTCCGGACCCACCGGAGCCGCCGCCGCAATCCCATCCCGCAAGGCATTCGTCGCGACTCGCACCCCAGCCCCGACAATCTTCACAGCCTCCGCCGCGAAGCGACCCAACCGCTTCTCCATCGCCTCCACATCCAGCTTGTCAACAGGCATGATCCGTAACCCGCAGCGTCAGCAAGGGCGCGCGTCAGGAGGCGCCAGACGTCTCGACCGCGAAAATCTCCATCGTCGGAGCCGTGTCCAGCACCGCCCCGAACTCAAACACCAGGTCCCCAATCCGGCCCCGCATCCCAGCCACCAGGCCCAGTACGATCGGCAACCGAATCGCGTGAGTCGCCCGCCCGAAATGCAACTTCGCCCGCTCCAACTCCCGACCCCTCAGCTCGACCAGCTCGACCTCCAGCGCCGCACACTTCGCCGGCCGCCACTGCTCGACAATCGCCCCCACCGAGTCGTAATCCTTCACGATCTTTTCGACGATCATTCCAGGCATCACTCAACCCCCACGGCACCACGTTGCTTGCACAAAGGACAAAGGACCAATGACAAAGGACACCTCACGGAGTGGGATCGACAATCGCCTCGATCTTCAACGTGGCGTTCGCCCCCGCCGCCAGCGTCACATGCAACGTGACCACATCCGTCCCCAGCAGGAACGCGTTGTAATCGTCCTGAGTCCACACGTAGGGCTTGTTTGCCACCAGCGTAATCGTGTCGTCCGGACTGGAATTGTCATTTGTCTTGACCGTACAAGCCCGGTCGCAGACCATCATGAACCCCTTACACGCCGACACGTCCAGGGCGAAGTTCAGGACCGTCACGGTGTTCTGCACCACGGTCTCCGACAGAGTCACCCCCGTCGCCGCCGTGTACTCCAAAGCGGTGTCCTGAGTCACATTGACCGTCGAAACAATATGCCGCTCAGTAAATTTCATGGTTATCCCTTCTGACAACCGACAACTTAGCGCCAGCGCCACAACCGACAACTAAGCCAGCCGTTCGCTGGCCAGGATCTCCAGCTTGATATTCGCCTCATTGACGTTATTCACCGCCCCGAAGTTAAAGACCCGCGTCCCCAACTTCCCCCGCATCTTCACCGGCGTGATTCCCGACACGTATCGGAGCGTGATCAAATGCGTGGCCTCCGCGTACAACATCGCCGCCCGCTCAACCTCCCGCCCAGACAACTGCCGCACTGCCGCCGCCCGCGTGGCTGGACTGCCCCACGCCTGCCAGTCCTCCACGTGCTGACCCGTTGCATCGAGCGACGTCCCGACGTCCTGTTCAATCGCCAGTCGCTGAGTCAACTTGCCAGCATCGATGTCAGTATCCGATGGCATTACGGGTACGCCCCCCAACTCAGTAGCCGTACCAGCTTCTGAAACAAATCGTCGTCACCCTTCCGCACGCTGGTCGCGTCCCGATGCCGGTATCGATCGCCGACCAGCAACTTAATCGCCCGCTTCACGTTTTCCGGCACGTCCGACGCCGAGGTCCCATACCCCGCCGTAAACGTCACCGTGACCGCGTTGATGCGCGGATCAACCGCCGGCCAGGACTGACCAGACTTCAGGCGGATCCGGCCCGGTTCCGATTGTGCATCCACCACGTACTTGGTCGCATCCAGAGTCTGACTGTCCCCAGCCGGATCGATATAGGTAATCCCGGTCACCGCCAGCACCGGGCAGACCTTCAGCTCAATCTCCGGAGGACAGGACGGGAACCGATCCAGCATCAGCCGCCACGTCTGCGAGATAAACGCTCGCGCCGTCGCGGCCTCCAGATCCTCCCGAGCCTCCTTGATCATCGCGGTGATCGCGTCATCCTCCGCCGTCCCGTCAATCCGGGCCGATGACTTCGCCTCCGCCAGGGTGACCGGCTCGACGGACGGACCGGCAACCCGCTTCCATGAACTGTGTACCGGTTCTCCCACGGCTTCCCCCACCTCAGTTGTCCGTTGTCGGTTGTCAGTTGTCGGTTGTCAGTGGCGAGCGGGGGGCGTCAGCCCCCTGATTCTGACAACCGACAACTTAGCACCAGAACCGACAACTGCCGTCACGACACCAACTGCGAAGTCTTCGGCAACGTCCGTGGATGACCCTTGATCCAGACACCGGCCAGGTAGATGTTTCCGGCCCCATTGTTGGCCGGAGTGATCGTGACCCGCACGTACCGCTTCGTCCCCTTGTAGCCGATCTTGAACACCTTGTTGTCGTCCGAGAACAAGAACGACGCAGCGGCTTCCGTGCCGATCAAATCGGCATCAGCCACCGCCGCCGCATCCGACAGACCGGAATCGTCACCCTCTTCCACCAGCACGGTGAACGTCGCGTCCGCGTCGGTGTTCGCGCCGATCAATCCCACGAACGTCAACGAATCGTGATCGTATGTGTCCGCGATTTGCGACACGTACGGGGTGTTATCCGTCCCCGCCACGACCGGGGACAAACCCCGTGACGGAGTAATCATTGAAGCTAAATCCCGCATGATCTACCTCTTTTGCGGCCGTGGCCGCTCTGATGGCCTTGGTTTCATCGCGTTCTCTGGACCCGGCACCAGGGCGGCCGTCTCGACCGCCCGCGCCTTTCCCGCATTGATCAAGTCGGTCGCTTCGGCAGGGGGAAAGTCCGCGACCGTCCCCACTGCCAGAAACCGACCTGGACCGAACACGATCTGTGTCGTCTCAATCAACATCGCTTGCCGCCGTTTACGGATGAACCATGTACTTCACCGGCACAGTCCCCGAGTGCAGCAGGTTGCCGTCCGCACGCTGGAACATCATGAAACCGTCCTGATCCGTGTCCCGGTACCGTTCGGTCAACCGGTAGAACCGAGCCAACCCGGCCTGACGAATGATGTACTTCTTCAGCTGGCCGTACAGCAGCGTTTTGGCACCGCTGGCCATCGCGCTCGCCATGTCCTGATTGACGGTCAATCGCTTCCCGTCCAGAGTGTCCGGCTGACCCGCATCCACGCCGTAGGTCCACAGATAACGACCGTTGGAATCCTTCAGCAGACGGATCGCCAGGACGATGTTGTCGTGGCACATGAACTCGCAATCGGTTCGGTACGAGGCATCAATGCTGTGTTCCAGGTAGATAATGTCGTCATAGGTGATCGAAGTGGCATTGGTTGCCGTTCGACCAGCCGCCGCACACGTCACAATCCCCTTTGGCTGATTGCCACCGCTGCCCGTGGTGAACATCGTGTTCTGCTTGCGGGCGATCCGCTCCGGCAGCATTTCCGCCAGCAGGCTGGAGACGTCCACCGTCGCATCCTCCAGCAATTCATGAGGCACCAGGACTGGCTTGGAATGGAACTTGTATGCCGTCCATTGCACACCACCGAAGCTCGGTTCGACAGAACTTCCGACGCTGGTGTTTTCGCCGATCATCGCACCCGTGTTCGACGTGTCGTCCGCCGTGGGCATCGTCATCAGCTCGCCCGTCGCGGTCCGCTGGATCGTCGCCACCTGAAACATCCCGCCAAACGCCAGCATGTTGATTTCACACTGCCGGATGAACGACGCTGGAACCAGCAGGCCGCCCGTCGCCGCCGTGTTCGACGACATCGCCCGCTTCTCGTACCAGCTATCCAGGCTGGTCCGCAGTTCTTCCGAATTCTCGCACCGCTCGCGGGCCTGTTGATGATTGCCCGCCCGGAACGTCCGCTGCAGCTTGCGGACCCAGGCCGAATCGGGTTGATAGACTTCAAACCCGCGCCGCGATTCACTGAACCCACACGCCCGCATGGCCTCGCGGTCTTCCCGCTGGGAACCGGAAACGCTCGAACGTGCCCAGGCATTCATGGCCTGAGTCCGAGTCTCTTCAGACGGCAGGCGGTTCGACTGCCGACGCCGTTCCCGACGTTCGGCCCGACTGCCCCGTTCCTCGCGCTCGCCCGACCCGCCCGAGCGCTCGTCCGGATCCGTGTCATCCATCCCCGGCTTCCGGCCACGTTCGGTCGATCCTTCATCATCCTCCGTCAATCGGCTCATTCGCTGATCGACTTCCACCGTGGCCTGTTCGGTCCGGAACTCCTGCATCGTGGCATCGTAATCGGCGTTCAACTTCCGCCAGTTTTCAGCCTCCGAGGCATCCGACCATTTCTTGCCGTTCGCGTTGAACTTCTCGCCCATCTGGCGAATCTGCTGCCCCAGCTTCTTCCGCTTTTCCTGCAATTCCTTCAGCTTCATGACATCCCCCAGCTTGCTGCCAGGGGACTGAAATGAAACAAGGTCAGCAGTCCTCCGGCAATGGTGAAACACACCTTCGTCGGAAAGAACTGCTGACCTCGTGGGCCGCTCGGTTCCAAATTGAATTGTGCGTGAATCCTACCACGATCCAGCAGACTGTCAAGCAAAGGTGCAGTCACCCCGGACGGTCAGTACGGCAAATCCTCGTCGTCAATGGCGACCAGCCGCGCGGCGACTTCCACAGCGTCCGCCGCTCCACGCGACTCCAGAAAGGCCGCCCGCTCGGCTTCGATCTCTTCGCGCTTCGACCGCAGGGACGCCGTTGTCGATTCATACGCCGGGAAGTCCACCGGTCCCTGATCGAACAAATCGCAATCCTCCACCTGACGAATCCAGACCGTTTTTCCGTCTCGAGTCTCCTCGATCCAGGTCGAGCGCACCGCCGCGAACGCAAACGACGATCCCGAAATATCGCCCCGCTCGATCCCGATCAGCACGTCTTTGCACGTGCTGGATTCGCTCAAATCGCATTCGTAGCCCAGCCCCTTCGCATCCACGAACATTCGCATCGTGCCGGATTTCGTCCGGCCCATCAGTTGCTCGTGGTTGTACATGCACCGCACGTCGTGACCTTCCCGAATCGCCCGGTCAAACGCGCCCGGCATGATCCGTTCACACCAGTCGTCCCACAGCTTGTATTCCGTCCCCGGATCGGCCGCGTTGTAGAACACCGCCCCGTACCCGGTCAGCACCTTCGCCCCCTCCGCCCGCGCCGTCACCTTCACCGGCACCTTCGTGGATCGACGCTCAATCAACTGCTTCATGGCTCATTCGTCCTTTCAGTTCGCCCAGCGCGTTTCAAATTCGACCGCGACCGCGTCCACCAGCCGCCCCAATTCGTCGTCATTCTTAGCCCGGTCACCAATGTCGTGCAGCTCCGACGCCAGCACGGCCAGTTCCGCCGGTCCGATCCCGCACCGCTCGGCATCCACCGCAAACGACTTTAAACCCCCCTCGACCCACTCCAGGTAGGCCCGAGCTGACTTCGCCTTGTGCCGCGCTCGCTCGGTGATCTTGAACACCAGCCGCATCCGCGCCGTGCGGTTGGCCGCATCGCCCCCCGTCGTGTCGGGATTCGTCCCGGCCGGGTTGTCGCCCGTGTGCTGATTCGTCTGGTTATCACCCGCCGCCCCCTTCTTGCCCGCTCCGTAGGCTTCCAGGAACTCATCACCTCCATCGACTGGGTTCAGGTTCTCAAACCGCCGCGCTTCGTTGGGACGCAGGATCTTATTCCGCAGCCCAATCGCATACACCTGGTACCGTTGCAAGGCATTCATTTGCAGCAGCGACTTCGCGTTATGCTCGAAGAAATGACTGTCGCCCCACTGCTGATTCTGGCTCAACAGCTTCATATGACATTCGGACGTGATCGCCGTTGTCCAGGGCGACAACGTCGAATCGAGATACGACTGGCTGTCGTCGTTCTTACTGTTGTAGCCCTGTGAATCCTTCACCCCCAGTAGACTGGGAGCAATGTTGAACCGCCGCGCCACATTCCGCGCGTTGCACTCTTCCGTCTCGGTGCTGTTCGATTCGGAAGGCGAATAACTCGCCTGATGGAACTTCGCCCCGTCCCGCAGGATGACCGTCTTGAAGGCATTGTCCAGACCCGACTGAGCTTTCCGGAATCCTTCCTCCAGCCCATCGGCGGATTTCTTCGTCGTACCCAGCGGCAATTCCAGAATCCCGCTGGTCCGAGCACCGTTCGCATAATACTTCGACGTGAACTTGATCTGAGCCAGCGCCAGCCCGAACGTATTCCGTGCCAGCTCGACCGGATCGTCACCTTCCCATAAGTCCATCCCCGGACCCTGCAAGTGAAACACGTTCCGGGCCTGCAACGTCCGCAGCCAGGGAGCGCCTGACTTCGGTTTTGTGGTCTCGGTGACATAGAACAGTTCGCCCTTGACCACCTCGGGCCCCGTACGGTCCGGCAGCAAATTATACAAGCCGATGGGATCTCCCCGGCCGTTCCTGTCAATCCACAGATAGCCGTTGCCCCAGATCAACGCGTGAAACACCAGCCGCCGCCACAGAATGAACGACGCCGTGTAGGGGTTCGCCACCCGCCGCACCAGGTACCAGGCCGGATGAAATTCATCAATCTCCCGCGAATCGTTTTCACCCCGCACATAGACGTCCAACGGCATCCGCGCGACATCGTTCGAGATCTTCGTGATCGCCTGCCAGACCGCATCAATCTTCGTGGCCCCGCGATGCGACACCAGCTCACCGGATTCCGACTTCATCCCCCCGCCAAACAGCTCGTTCCAGGCGTCCACGTCCTGCAGGCTGACGGTTGGACTCTCGATCGACGCGCGACTCTCCCGCCGCCGCCCACTCCCCATCAGCATCCCAAACATGATTCACCCTCGCAGGATCGGCTTCCAGCCCGTATCTATCGTCTCAAACCAATCAACCCGCACCCGAACACCACCCCGCCCGACACCAGCACCGCCGGATAGATTCCAAACGTCCCGCTAATCCCCACCGACATCACCACGAACCCCACCAGAGTAATCCACTCCCGCCACCGTCTTTCATCCTTCATTGACGTCCCCCACCGTTCGTAGTCCTGCCTTCAGGCAGCCCGCGCGACGTGGATACTGCCTAAAGGCAGAACTACGAACCGAACAACTGACAACTCCCTCTCATCCGACCTCGAGCGCGTGCGTCTCGTAATAGTTCCGTTCCACCGGCGGATGAGCCAGAAACATTCCCATCCCCATCACCGACGCGGAAATCCCGTCGATCTTCTTATGGTTCGCCTTCTTGGGCTTGTCCAGAATCTTTCCACCCCCCGGCTTCTCCTTCACCGTCACGTTGTGCGCGTGGGCCGTCAACACCGCGTTCCCGTTGTGATGCAACGCCCCACCGATAAACGCTTGCTCGAAATACTCAATCGGACCCACGAAACTCACGCTGTTCTGCAGGAAGTTCTGAATCAGGAACCCGTGAACGTCTTGCAACCGCTGAGCCAGACTGTTCGCGAAACGCTGGTCATAGGCCATACCCTGCACGTTGAAGTAACTCTGTGCCCACAGAATCTTTTCCAGAAACGTCTCTTCGTCGAAGGTATTCCCGGGCGTCACGATCAAGGCCCCGCTGTCCCGCCAGCCAAATGCCGATTTCTCCTTCTCCGCCAACTGATCGAACCCTGCTTCCGGAATGTAAAAGTAGGGCAGCAGCCGATACTGTTGCAGCCGCCGCTTATCGTCAGTTCGCCCCCACGGAAACACGAACACCAGAGCGGACACATCCCACGTCAACGCCAGATCGATCCCCCCGTAACAATCGCACCCCTTCAGATCCTCCTCGGTAAACACCCGCACGTTATCCGCCCAGATGTCCGGATCCAACCAGGGAACTTCGCCCGATTGCCACTGATTCCCCCGGTACATCTTGCACCGCGACCAGGCGAAACCACTCTTCTGAGCCCGCCGAATCGTGGTCACGAATTCATCCGGATCCAGCGTGATCCCCCAACCCGGATTGGCCGCCTTCCACGGCTCCAACTGCTTTTCAATCTCCTCCGGACTGGCGTTCTCGGGAATCTTCAGCTCCGCATCCGTGATCGTATCGGGCAGGCCGTATTCGACGTGTAGAAACGCGATATCCTCCTCTTCCCCGGCATTGACCTTCCGTCCCCAGTCAAACTTCTCCTTCGCCAGTGACTCCAGATCCTTGCCCACCGTCGATGTCGCCAGGATCAGCGGCTCCGAACGGCTGGCCGTCATATACTCCAGCGTGGCGAACAAGTCCGCGTCCACAACGTGAATCTCGTCGATCCCACACGACCCGTTCAGACCCTCCTGACTGTTGACGTTGTCCCCGCAGATCAGGAAGTGGTAACTGTCCTTCCGCTCGAACTCGATGGTATGAGTCGTCTTGTTGACCTTCAGGTACTCGGATAGCACGTGACTCTTCTTCACCATCTTCTCGGCGTGGCGATGAGCAATCAGCGCTTGCTTGCCGTCGCGGGCGGCCGTGTAGACCTTGGCCCCCTGTTCGCCGTCGGACGTCAGCAGATACAGCAGGATGCCTGCCAGCAACGGAGACTTGCCGTTCTTCTTCGGCACCCACAAGAACGCCATCTTGAACCGGCGAACCCACCGCTTCCATTTCTTACTCCATTTCACCCACCCGAACAGCCGCATCACGAAGTCCCGCGCGAATGGCATCAACACGAACGGCTCGCCAGCCGATTCGCCTTCATACAGAATCAGCACATTGTCAAAGAACCACGCCGCGTGTTCCGCCCGCTCGACATCGAACCGGCAGCCCTTCCGGACCGCCACTTCATCCGCTCGATTCCGAATCCAGGACAACGTGACTTCATCACACACCAGGTCCGCCGCAGGCGTGAACGGTCCCGTCTGATTCGGCGGTAGCGGCTTGGCCTGATCATCACCAGCCCCTTCGTATTCTTCCGATCCATCGCTCATCCCGCATCCTGCACCTCATCCGGCGGAGGTGGCGGCCCTTTCGTCCTGTCCCGATCAAAACTCAATATCGACAGCGGCATTTCACCCGACACCACCCCTTGCGGACCCGCAGGCACCTTGATTCGTGGACGGCTCATCGGAGTCAGTCCCAACTGCATGGCCGCATTCACGAACTCACGCCAGGCTTCCGTTTCAATCCCCACTGCCGGATGCTTCCGGATCGTGCCCATGTCGTCCGCATAGGTCATCCTGTCCCCGTATTCCAGCCGCGCCCGTTGGAACCGCAGATAATGCCGACACAGCCCCTCAATCAACGGCTGGTCACCCTTACCCACCGAATATCGATCGATCAGCTCGGGAACCACGTACTCCCACAACCGCCAGGCTTCGAGTTCCGTTTCCTTATCGAACGGGTTGACGTTCTCCAGGGGCGATGGCTTCACCCCGTTCGCCGCCATCCCCACCAGCGCGGCAATCCGCTCGGTCATCGGTGTCGGCGGACGGCCACGCTGCCCCATCACAAACCCGCCTGAGTCTTCTTGCTATGACAGACCTTGCACAACGCCTGCCAGTTCTCCGGATCCAACTTCAAATCCCGGTTCCCGCGAAACGGAATGATGTGATCCACCTCGGTGGCCAACGTCTCCCGCCCCGCCTTCGCACAATGCACACAGAACGGATGCGCGGCCAGATACCGCTTCGAAATCTTATTCCACTGCCGATCATATCCCCGCCGATGCGAATTCTCCCGCCGCGTCTCAGACGTGGCGGACGGTCCGATATGCAATGGTTTGGGAGCGGTCGGCATCACTTCACCTTCAATCGCGCCTTGATCTGCTGCAACGTGTAGCCCTCGTGCAGCGCATCGTGCAGAGCTTCCGCTTGGTCCTGAGTCAGCGACTCACTCACCCCGTGAACCGCTTTCAAGTGCTGCCGCAGGTCCCCAGGCCACGTCCACCGGGCACGGTACCCGCTCATCGCTGGGTAGGAATTCACCGGCGAGCGGGGGGCGTCAGCCCCCTGATTCTGAATCGGCTTTCGCTGGCTGAATTTCCACCGGGCGACCAGGTCCGCGCGTCCGTTCCACTGTTCCAGGTAAATCCATTTCCCCGCGTGATTCTTCCACACGGTGAACGGATAGAATTCAATCCGCACCGGCGATTCGGCGGGCGTCTTGATCTTGAACGGGGCATCCTCCCACCCCTTAATCTCCCGCTTCTGCACCTCACACGGCGGGCACGGAAACGGCGCGAAGAACATCAGGACTTCCGGCTTCGCGGAAGTTGTCGGTTCAGGCGAGCGGGGGGCGTCAGCCCCCTGATTCTTGTCTGTGTCCGCTTCCGACTCCAATGTCGCATGAATCGCAACAGCCGCGCGAGCCTTCGCGGTCAGATACCCGACGTCATCGTCTCCGCGCGCGTAGGTCAGCAGCGCCAGCACCAAGGCCACGGCGAGCAACATCACACCCCATTCGGCTATCAACTGGCGCATCTCACACCACCTTGGAAAAATCCACCAACCGCGCGGCATCAAACCCGGTAATGTCCGTGATTCCGATGAACGCGCGCGATCGTCGCTCCTGTTCCAGAACCCGGCGAATGGCGTCCGGAGTCCACTGCGCCCAACCCCCGTCTCCCCAACCGGTCCCGTGCGAATT
>ERZ724522.1576-NODE-1576-length-11990-cov-8.448010_pt1 | contig 11990 bp, 5 predicted proteins | sample MGYA00376055_ERZ724522 | MGnify/ENA primary metagenome ERZ724522 (study PRJEB28724, sample SAMN07190884) | wastewater metagenome | isolation source: effluent of sewage treatment plant in Hong Hong | place: Hong Kong | collected 2016-03-17 ... | reverse complement strand
AAATTGGACAAGAATTAAGAAAAGATGCTACTAGTAAGTTTGTAGTCGGCGCGCCAGTTGAGAGAATGTGGTTTATTGAGCCAAACACATCTGGTAGTGAATCTGGTGGAATAAGTAGCAATGAATACGCTGGATATAATGTTTTACCATATTTTGGTAATGATGTTGATGGTAATTACATTGTTGGGTATTCTTATGAGGATGACCCAGATGAGTATTATTTTGACATAGATATTAGAGATATTGGGCATCCTAATTTGGGTGATACGTATACTACTTCTGAGGGTGAGCTAAAGGCCGCAAGAAGAGGGCGAGAAGCTTGGGAAATTTTCTTGGGTAAGAACTCGTGTAATAAGTATAAAATGCTTCCAGCTGATGATTGCGGTGACTCAGTTACTGCGCGCCCATTTGTTATACCAGTTCCAACTGGAGATAATGATAGGCCGATGAATCCAACTGGTGTGTATGGTGGTAGTTACTATGGATACAGCTTATCCGCCATTCCCAAATATGGTTATGATTTTATTGCAAGTAAAGACACTATTTATGATCAACGTGTATTGATAATAGAAAGTGGATTATCTAAGGATACATATTATTACGCGCCTGATTTTACAACAACTTACCCATTAGATTCAATGGTGTGCCCATCTTGTGCTGTTAACTCATATAGAGGTGACGGACCAGCTACACCATCACAAGGGCAGTTTAATCTTTATTATCCGTCAACAGATGTGTTGAATCCATATTTTTTAAGAGCTTTTCAAATTGGTACTGTGGCGCCAAACATGATACAGTACGCTAGACTATTTGAGTCTGATCTTTATGAGAACGCTACTGATGTTGGTAACCCAATTAAGCATAGAGAATATTTTACAAATATATATGAAAGTTTTAAATCTACATTAGGAAGTGATCAGTTAGCCGCCTCATTACTTAGTTTATATAATATAGGTATATCTAATAGGCGCCCAGTAGTTGAGGGTATAAATAATCCAAAAGCCGATGAGTTGTATCGCAAGCTTAAAGATCTTGCGGACAATTATTATGGTCGCAGATACATGGTTCTTATTCCAACTATATATGGGGCAATAGAGCCAGAATCAAATAACTTAAGACTTAGTCAGGTTCCTAATGATGCAGGATACCTAGATAGCTCTGTATGGGAAACAGCATATGCTAGCGGATTAATTCCTGATATTAGCGGTATTAATGCTTTACTAAGCCCAGAAGAAAAATTTTATCCATATATTAAAATAAATAATGCAGTAATACTTGATGCTACTGGTGCTGTATATGATGTACCATATAATTATTCTAATATATCTCCCGGAGATAGAGTTTTAGGAAATCCTCATGAGTATGAGTATGCCATTTTAGAAACAGGAACAGCTTTAGATTTATGGATTAAGTGTGGAGTTAGTGAGAAAGTTGTTTATAGAGACAATAGTACCCTGCTTCTTCCACGCGCAATAGTTGAGTTGCCGGGAGCAGTAGAGGATAATCCACTTGGTAATTATGGGGCGGTTCAGCAGCTTTATGAGTCTGTTGTACAGGCTGGTATGGGCCCAGCTGGCGCATTTGCTGGAGATATGTTGTTTGATAGTGGAGAAGTTAGCAGATTATTAAATGTGATTGGCGTAGATGAGTCTAATCAAAATAATGGGGCAGATCCTATTACACCAGACTTATTTGCTGTTCCTCTTAAAAGTAAATTATTATGCTATGGCCCATGGTATTTAGCTGGCGCAAATGGGCCAGTTGAATATGAGAGAAATGAAGATTTAGCCCCGTGGAATTACGGTGGGTATACAGCATTAGATGCTGCTGGATTTGCTAGAGTTACAGATGGTGTAACAAATCAAACATTTGATGAGACTGGCTCGGTAACTGTTGCTGGGGCGCCTTCTTTGAATGTTGGAGAACAACTTATAAGCGGTGGCCCATATATTACAGATATTAGTGTTTCTGTGAGTAATGGGGGTGTTTCTACCCAATACAGCTTCCAAAGCTGGTCATCCCAAAGAAGGCTTTCTAAGTTAACAAACTTTAACTCAGAAAGAATAAAACGTCTTTCTCAGGTTAGTAGAGATCTAAGAAGGTCTTATAGAGAAGGAGTAGGAAATGGATTATGGAGAAATCCAGTAGATTTTATAAATGATATTAGGGGACGTTTTGTTAATTTGGAAGATCTTCCAAAAAGAGAGCGCAGTAACACTTCTCATAAAGTTTTGGCCGCAGAAGTTGGTGGATTCAGCACGTCCGTTGTCAGTCAACCAGTTTATAATACTGCTTCTCAAGCAGAGGAAAATTTTCATAATAAAGCTATAATGAGCTTAGATGGGTTGTTTAGGCCTTATTCTAATCTGCCTCATGAGAAAATGAGTAGCTTGACTATGCCCGAAGACACAGGGGCGATTAATACAAGCTTAGATCTTTATCCACTTAGACGTGGGCATGATATTAGTATTTTATCTGGTGGTAGTGGAGAAGATCCGGGCGCCAATAGTCTTGATGGATTTAATACAGAAGTGTATGTTGATAGCACAGGTGTCCCTCAATTTAGAGGAATAGCCATAAAGGGCCCAGTAGTATTTCAAGGTTGGGGCAGAAATATAAATGGTGATCCAGTTCCGCTCCATGTTGATGATTCAGGGAATCCAATTTTGGATAGCGGAGGAAACAAACAATTTCCTGCAGATTATCTTTATAATACTAAAAAACATAAAACTGGTCCATTAGATGTTAGATGGGATGAGGCCAGAGGAGTTTGGGCTGCCGCAGGATCTACTAAAGTTTATTTAAGTAAAATAACAAATACTTATAATCCTAAGAATTTTTCTTATGAAGTAGAAAGAAGCAATTCTAGATCTCAGTTTACTAGAACTGGGCCAGAGTCTTTAATTCCATATAGTGGACAAACAGAGCTTTATGATCCAGAGTATTTAGCCTATTCTGCAAATCCAAGCAATCAGGGTTCTTATGAATCACTCGATTATACAGGAATAGATTTTCCTCATTATGAGGCTTTTATAATAAGAGAAACAATTGATCCTATCGGCTCCGAATATTATAATATTTGGTCAGAGGATTGTCAAGATTGCGGACATGTGTCAAATATGTGCGGCTCTGGATCACACGGACAAGCTTCGGCTGGTAAAAAAATACTTATTGAAAATCCGTTAAAACAAAGTTTTGATGCTGGGGATTTAGCGTTTACGATAAATACAGGTAGAACTAAAAAGGTTAATACTGGAAGATTTATAAATGGTAGTGGATCTGGAGCTATCGCCCATATTCAGACAAATACTTCTGGTGTAGCTAGTGTAGTTATAGATTCCAGTGGATCTGGTTACAGTAGTGGAGGATTTGGCGTAATAGCAAGTGGGGATATTTGCGCGTCTATTAATCTTGTGTTTACAAGTGGGGCTTTGGTATCTGGTTCAGTTTTCCCATCTGGTGGGTATGCGTCATCAAAAACATATAATATAAATATATATCCAGCAAATTCAACGCTTGAAACTGAGAAATTAGATATTCACTGGGTTACTCAGTCCGAATTTAAGACTACACAGGTTAACACATATGTTGGGTGTGATGGTGGCATATTACAAACATGTAGTGTTAAATTACAAACTCAAGGATTTAAGAGTTGTGAATGGTGTGGAGAAGACACGGCCTTGGTAAATAGTTTCTAGGCAAAGTGGGTATTTTTAGTATGTTTTTAACTTTTTTTGCCAAAAAAAGAGAAGTCTATAATATAGGATTATTATTTAAAATGAGAGGAAAATTATGGGCGATATTTTTACTGATTGCCATGAATGCAATAGACAGTGTATAAATGGACAATTTTGTGGAAGAGAGGGGGATGTTTCTTTACCTAAGAATCTAAAGATTAAAATTATAGCAAATCCTGCATTTTGGGGATTTGATGATGGTAATGGAAATATTCTCACAGAAGGAACAGCGCTATTTAGTAATGGTTACTACGATTTTTTTGATGGATATGACGAACTACACTTTGCAAGTAAACAGTGTGGATTGGCACCCCCAGAGGGACCATATAGGGATGAACAGAGGCCAGATGTATTATTTAGGTCAGTTTATGATCCAGATGACCCATCATCGACTGAATTTGGTGGAGTTAAGCATTATGGCTCAGATGGCTCTCGTGACGATATACAACGTGGAGGAGCGGAGGTATATTTAATAGACAGGGACGGAACAGCCACATCAGACTTAGAATCATGTGATACCTCAGATCCAACCAGCATCTATAAAAAATTTCCAGAAAACTTTGGATTTGGCACGAAAATATCAACCACTGATACAATCTTTAAAAATAGAACAGGCGCATGGAGATATTTTTCTAGTGATAAGTGTTATGAAAATACATACACAGAGTCTAGATTAGTCTCTGAATGTGATGGCACGCCAAAACAACATATTATTAATGATGAAAACTTTGGTCAAGAGTATGATGCATACCAAATAAGAGTCTCTGGAGTAGAAGGATGTATTATTGATGGAGCTATTCCAGATATCTATAAAGGCGCTATATTATCAATAACGCGATCAAGTGGCGTAGAAGATTTTATTAATTTAGAGCTACAGTATGCTGGTGGGCCAGCTAGCGGAATAGTAAATGGCGCAACAATTGGTATTGATGGCGACTATCTTAATGGCGCCCATGGATTATTTAATGTTGTGCACAACACTGGATCTACAGTTTGTAAAATAGTAGGAACATTAGGTAGCGGACACATACATCAAACTGGTGAGCATTATTGGGCTGCGCTTGGAACATATGATCCAAATACATGTTGTGGTGGTGTTGCCCATAATATTTCAAATGATACTAAAAAAATAAATATTGTAAAAAATTACCACGCAGACATTGGAAGAATTTTTAATAATAATAAAAATACTCTGCAAGCAAACAGATTTTCAGAAAATCGCTTAACCTATGGAATGGGTACAATAGCGCAAGTTAATGAACAGAACTCATTTAGAAAAAATACGACCATACCCACCGTTGATAGTAGTGGAGTAGTATTTAACAGCGGATTTCCTGAGTTCTTACAGGAGTATCCTTACTATGGACCGTTTTACGAAATTGACAAATATGACACATCTGTAAGAGTAGAAGGAAAATATAATAAAACACAGGGTAATAATAACACATGTTATTCTAAAAAAGCCTCTGTTTCTATTTATCCAGATTGTGTAACTCAATATGCACAATATCAAGAGTGCGAAACCACCACTGAAAAATATATTACTAATCAGATTAGTAGGCTCGCTATAGTGTATCGTGGGTGTGAATTTGAGAATAATTGCACCTATAATTCTTCAGGTAATCCGTATTTTGCCCCGACTGGCATAGATAGCTTAAGGAAAGGGTTAGCTGGTCAAGAAATATATATGTATGTTAATTTTTCCAAAGTTTGGGGACCGGAAATTAAAAGAGATGTTTGTGGATGCGGAGACGAGGTACCGCCCGGAGAAGAGCCACCTATTTTTGTAGAAGTTCCTTCTCCAGTAACATTTCCATCATACCCAAAATTTGATTTAGATCCAAATAAATATGGTTGTCAAGATCCTATTTGGCAACTTAAATATTCTATGGAATGCGAAAGTGGAAGTTACCCAACAACATGTGGGGCACCCAGCTCTTTATATGCCTGTAATAGTGGGCAGCCATACACAACATACGGATTTATCAGAAACCTTTGCGGTAGTCAATTCAGTGATAAACGTGAAGTAATTACTCAATCATTTAACACATTAATACAACAGGGTGATTACAGAAACACAAGCCCATCTGGTTCTGGACCAATGTATTGGGAATTTAATAATCCATTAACATTAGAAAGTGGAGTTACTGGCGGATTTTCTCATTCTGGTAATTATCCATTTTGGGGAATTTCAGATTCTACTGGCCGGTTAGTTGCTCCTCTATTTAGAGCAAAACCAGCTATAGCGTACACAAGATGTGGAGATCCAGAGCCTACAGAAATACCATATTTAGATTTTGATTTATGCTCAACAAGAAAAGATGGTTGGCCAAAAGATAGTGTCCCATTTTTGATAGAAATTGATCATGATGACTCATGTGTTGGGTGTGCATCAGCATTAATGGATTCAGAAACTCTTAATTTGTCTTTAACAGGGTTAGATACTAAGTTTTCCCACGCTCCAAAACATCGTTATAAAAATGGGTATAGCATAGATATCACAGACACTAATAAATATGGCTTCAACAGCTGTAGATATGGAGGATCTGTTACAGCTGCTATAGATCCGGTTTATAGTTGCCCATCTGGGTATTCTCCACCATGTAGTAGAGAGTCCGATATAGATTTTTTAGAGCCTTATGTGGGCAATACATGTGAGTGTGTAAATCAGGACATAGAGTTAGTAGCTACTAAGTTTAAAGGCACTGATAAGATTATCGGATGGACATCGCGTGGTATTAAAAACAGTTTTGTAAAACTAAGTGGTTGCACGCAGGGTGATAATAATATTTTTCTTAATGGTCTTCCATATCAAGAAACATATGGTTTATCTGTGTATGGCTCATTTAAATTAGGCTGTGAAGATCTTATCAGTTATGTAGAGTATCCACCTATTGGAAGTGGTGGAGGAGACACTTATTGGTTTGGGCACCTACAAGACAATACGCCTATAGGAAAATATTTTGCCACATCATCTTGTTCGCTTAAATATCCATCTTCCAATAGCGATTTAAAACTACAGAGTGTTTTTGTTTTGGTTAGCAGTGGATATGAGAATTTGTTTAATATAATACCAGATACATATTTATTGCCGGATTCATTTTATAGTCTTGATTTAGAAGATAGTTTATCAACTCCACTTGACGTAGTGTTGACATTATTTGAAGGAAATGTTTTTGGTTGCCCGTCGTATATGACAGAATATGGATGCGCTGTATCCAGTTATGGTAGTGGTCAATTTGTTCCATGTGTAGGATGTGGCTCAGAAGTTCTAACTTGTGACTGTCCGGGAATAGAGTGCAATGATTGTGGAAAAATTGTTTCATATAATGGAAATCCGACTGTAGCTCCACCCAAAGAATTTAGCACGCCATGTGGCTGTAACTGTAGTCCTTCTCCTATGAGAACTTGGAAGAGAGAAGCCGGAGTAACAACTTTACATGAAAGTTTTGAAGCTAGTCCATCATGTTCTGGGGCAACAGCATATGTTGTATTTTCTGGTGAGTATGGAACTTTTGGTCCAATATACATGCATGAAAATAATGGGTGGTCAGATAGAGACTGGATTAAAAATCCAATAAAATCAATATCATCATCAGCTTGCTCGTGGCACACTGGTCCAAACGCATTAGCTGAAAATATAAAGTATGAATTAACAATACCAGAAAAACTTAGTTATGGAAGTAAACATTGTTCTACGCTAACACCTGCTTTATGTGAAGCTGGAGAATGTGAAGACCCAAATGTTAACTTGGGCGCATGTAAAGATCCGATTCCGGGCACGGGAGTTCCAAATGGAGTATCTGTAAATAAAAGGTCTTGCTATCCAGAAATAATGATTGTTAATAAAATTGAATGTCAGCCAAGTGGATTTAAACTTTATGTAGACAGAGAATACCATTCTCATGACAGAAAATGGCAAGAGGTTCAGTTGGTTTCTCAGGCTTCAGGTCCGCCACTTCCACAGTGTATCGACATACAAAAAGGAGCGTATAGATACGCTGATCAGTGTATTGCTATTCCCTTTGCTACGCCTTCTGATGGAGTAACTCCAGCATTTTATAGAGAAGAAATTTATAATGAAAGTGATGAATTAGCTGGGTACAGAGGGGTTTGCTCTACTCATCCATCTAGTGGGCAATTTGTGACACAAGATTTCGTGTTTGGCCCCAATCCAATAGCTTCTGGTGAAGATATATTATGGAATTATTTTAACTTATTTTATCAAGACGCTCTTCCATCTAGCAAATATCATGCTGCAATTTATTTAGGTGATCCTAATGATCCACCTATTCCAGAAGATCCTTGTTTAGATGGGACAATAATAGCAACTGGCACAATACTAAATACTGGAGATTTTGTTTATCCTGTAAATAGATACGGCGTAGATGCGACTAATCAAAAACACAGCTGTTTACAAGATTACACAGAGTGTGGCGGTGATTTGTTTTGTAATAAGTTATTTTTTCCTAGAAAAAAATACAAAATTGGAACCAAAATAACAAAATTTGGAGCTTTACAATTATGTAAATCTAATGGGACGAGAAGTGTTGCAGATTGGTATACAGGTTATCAGGATTTTGTTGATGAAGATGGAACATTTATTACACCAGATATATATCTGGAAATAGAAAATAGTAAATTTATTAATCCATGTGATGATAATGCGTATACAGTATTAGGAGAAGACATAGATACTGATGACACAAGTATGATTGTTGATGACTATTTACCATTAATGGGTATTTATAATAATAATTTTAGATATACGATAGATTCTAAAAGTTGTATTATAGTTAATGATTCATGCTTATCATCTTGGGTTCCAATACATTCTGAGATATCAATTAGGGCTGGTGTGCATGCTCCTAAAACTTTTACACAGGATAAAAAAACATCATTTGGATATTATTTAGATAAAACGACAACATTAGCTAGTGACAACTGTTTGTTTAATCCATTTAAAATAATGGTAGATGTTGAATGCTGCACATCAAATATTAGAACTACAAAATATGGAGAGCCTACTTCTTTAGAGTACGTTCTTGAGGGTGTCCCTTCTTGGATGTGTGGAGGCTTTACTCGAAAACCACTTGGCTGCTCATATTGCCAGAACAGTATATGTAGCAGTCCAAAAGAATATTTTTATGATGCCCCTACTCCGGTATGTTTAGCAATAACCGTTGGTGTTGCTATTAGCGCGTCTCTTTCTGAGATGCCATATTATGAAGGCAGTTGCACTTTTGATGAATGCCCACCAACTGGTGAATTTAGTATGCGACCGGGTATAACTGATAATGGGTATAATGGGGCGGATTTAGATATTATTGGATTTATTAATCCAGAGGGTCTTGATCCTGCACCACAAGTTGCAATGGGGTCTGGAGATCCTATTGGTCTAATTGGTTGTTATTGTTATGAAGGAGAGACTCTCCATCATTGGGCTAATGATATTAGTGGGGCAGTTGGTTGCGAGGGATTAGCAATAATCGGTGGGGCAACAATAACAACAGGCGCATATGAGTGTGGTGATTATCTTTATATACCATCGGTTGGTGGAACAGGAGAGACTCCTGAATTATATACTAGTTGTTGTATTCCAAAAAGTTTATGTGATACATTATTAAGCTGTTGGAAAATACCAAAAAATGGATCTTGCTTGTCACTTAGAAAAAGTGATTTAGGAAATTATTCTGATGATCTTGAGAGTTGCACACAATGTAGAACAACTTGGGAGTATAACTCTTGTGAAGATAGCGTACTTAAAGCAGTAATAACAGAGGTGTAATATGGAAAACAATTGTGTTTGTACGGGCGCAGGATTTTGTGAAAGACATAATATTGAAAAAACCCCACATATGCATAAGCTATGTCAAAACCACGCTGGTTATTTTAAGATGTGGGAAGAGTGTCGTGGGCCGGGGCAGCAGAATATTACATGTGGAGAAAATGGTATTAGGATCACTAGAGGAGAGCAAGTTGCCCAAAAACCAGCGGCTGTACTCGTCCCCATTGAACCTAAACCAACAGAGATTAAAATGCCGTCATTAATTCAACAGGCCAAGAATTTGGCGATCTCTGCAAAAGACCATATTAAAAATGGAATGAGACAAGTATCCGCTGAGAAAAAGGCAGAGCGATTAAATATCTGTTCAAGCTGCCCATTCTTTAAATCTGACACTATGCGTTGCGGACATTGTGGGTGCTTTCTTGAAACAAAAACTCAATGGGAGTCAAGCACATGCCCGATAAAAAAATGGTAGTAAACGTAGATACTAGGTTAAATTTATATAAATACTTTGGGATTAATGGGGTTGGGGCAGAGATTGGAGTTTGTCGAGGGGCAAACTCCGCATGTCTATTGTTGGCAACCCGCCCAAATAAAATGTACTTAGTAGATGTTTGGGAAAGAGATGTGCTAACGGAGATACATCACTCACGAGATTTACATTATAATGATTGGGAAAATGATGTACGAATCTTATTTTCAAATGAGATAGAAAATAGATCTGTAGAAATTTGCCGTATGACTGGTATTAATTTTTTAAAGAATTTACCAGATAGAACACTAGATTGGGTTTATCTTGATAGTGATCATTCATATGAAAACTTATCTCAAGAATTAGATTTAGCCATTAGTAAGGTTAGGGTAGGCGGAATAATAGCTGGCCATGATTTTATGGTACATCAAGGAGCTTGGGGTTCTGGAGTTATTAGGGCAATAATAGATGAAATACAAAAGGGAAGAATTCAAATGAAGTATATTACAGATGAACAATTCCCTTCTTATGTATGTTATGTTACATAAACACTTTTAGATTCTGGACAAATTACCATTTTATGTGTAAACTTAGAGATTTCCCTAGCTAAATCATCAGAAGATTCAATGTATATATCAGCATCAATATTATTAAAATGATCAGCTTTCCATTTTCCTATATTGTTTTTTTCTCTTTCTTCTTTGTTTTTCCATGGGCCCATAATTAATTCTTTAATCATAAATCCATTACAATTAAGCCAATCTTCTGTAATATTTCTATATTTTTCTAATCTTGCCGTAATAAATACTACAGGTTTTTTCTTTGGCTGTATCTTTGTTAATTCCATATTTTTCATGGTTTCAACATATAACTCACCATCATCATCTTCATCTGGCGTAAAGTCTCTACACAATAACCCATCAATATCATAGGCATTATTATATGCGGTATTATACATATTCCATTCAAATAAATGCCATGGGTGTATTAATTTAGAATAAATATCTATTTTTTCATATGTTAAAGATGATGAATAGATTGATACAGTTTTAATTTCTTCTTTTATTACTTCAGATAATTTCTTTTTTAGTTCAATTGTTGAATTGCCAGTCCATGATGAGTCGTCTACTAAATAAACAATATCACCAGATTGATGGTTGTCAAATCTAACTCCGCCACCAAGATTTACAATTTCTAAGTTATGTTGATTAACAGAGTAAAGGGGTTTATGTATAGCTGTAGAAATTATTGTGGCGGGCAAAAGCCCAGATCTAACTACACCCAGTATATATTTACAATTTTTTATTTTGTGTACAATATTGTAGGTGTCGGAAACCAAATCTTCTGTTGATATGTATTTAAAATTCTTTTTTAGCAACATATCTTTATCTAAGTTATACCTGTAGTAACTATTTTTTACACAGTTTATCCATTCTGATGATGTTTTTTCAACCTGATGTCTATTGCAAAATCCAAATGTTTTACATTCACATGGATCACAATTAAACCACTTCGGTCGTTCCATATTTTTCAACCTCTTTATATGCAGAAATACCTACTAACATACATTCTAAATATTCTTTATCTAGAGCAATAAAATGTAAATACTTACCATCAAAGTGTTTAATGATTGGTTTTGCCCAGTCCATATTATTAAATGTTTCATTGTCCATGTATTGTTCCACTATTTCAGAAAAGGCGACTCCGCCTTCATCTTTTTTAAATATTAGTCTATAATATTTCATTTTTATTACCTTAGAAAGTTATTTTTATGACAACACCATTAAGTGAAGCACGTCTTAAAATTTGTAATTCTTGTGAATTTAATGTAAGTGGCGATTGCGCTCTATGTGGGTGTGATTTATCTATTAAAACACTTGATCCAAATGAAAAATGTCCAGCCATCCCATCTCGTTGGCCATCAGCAGTTTCTCAACCGACAGGGGCAGAAATAATTAACAGGGGAGTATGCGTCCCCTGTCAAAAGAATAGG
>ERZ724522.1575-NODE-1575-length-12009-cov-25.199598_pt1 | contig 12009 bp, 17 predicted proteins | sample MGYA00376055_ERZ724522 | MGnify/ENA primary metagenome ERZ724522 (study PRJEB28724, sample SAMN07190884) | wastewater metagenome | isolation source: effluent of sewage treatment plant in Hong Hong | place: Hong Kong | collected 2016-03-17 ... | reverse complement strand
CGAACTTCGTCTTCCGTGCTAAGTATCGGCTCTTTACAAATTTCTGAATAGTACTTCGATAAGTCCATCTATACTCCTGTATAATTGTGCCCTGAGCCGAGGCACGACTGGACAACGGGCTCCATCATAACCATCTTGACGTCACATGTCAAGTCTACATGCTACTAAAGTTTGGTATAAGAACTGTACAGTTATCCACAAAGACTATCATGACCCCTAACGTATTTTTTTCGTCTGATCTGCACTTCTATCACGCCAACATCATCAAATACTGCAAGAGGCCTTTTGCTTCAGTTGAAGAGATGAACGAAGGATTAATAGCAAATCACAACTCTCTCGTGAAACCCAACGATGTCTGGTATCACCTGGGGGACTTTGCTTTCGCCGGATCTGACGAAATTCGACAAGTTCTAAGGCGCATGAACGGAATCAAGCACTTCGTCAAGGGCAACCACGACAAGGCCGTCAACTTCGTAGGGTTAGTAGAAAGCTTCTCTGCAGACTTGTGCCTCAAGTTTAATGGAATCCGGTACCACCTATATCACTTTCCCGTGAGCTCGTGGGACTCAGCGCATCACGGCTCAATCCACCTACACGGTCACTCTCATGGATCGACTAACAGCGATGGTTTACTGAGGTTTGACATGGGTGTGGACTGTAACAACATGTTCCCTTTTAGCTTAGAGCAGGTCGAGGCTCTGGTGAAGCAACGAAGGGAAGACCTCCGAGCTGCCAAAGAGAACCTTACTTTGTTGAGCGGACCTGCAACGCTGAGTAGGGAGACTATTACTCAGGTCAATGACCTCTTAACAAGACTCCAGGTCGGCGGCTGTACATGCCTGACGAAGACTCCAGACATACGACATCATGATGCCCGATGTACATATCGGCTTGCTTCCGAAGTACACAACCTTATCAACCCAAACCTTAAAAACGGATCGGCGTAAACAGTAGCTACTTGTAATGGAAAAATCGTCTAGAGAACCCAAGATCAGACCACGGCATAATCTGCCGGAAGAAAACCCTGACCATAACAAGAGAGTCAGGCAACGGATAAAACTGGACGTCAATACTCAACTATCCACGGACTCAAGTCTCTCCAGCAGTGGTCTAGAGAGCTTGGATCCCCCACCCCCCACAAAAAGAGGTTAAGAACCATGCGACCAAGAATTGTAGGACACACATTAAGTGTTGCCAAAAAGAAAGAAATAGAGGAGTTCCTAAAGTCACTTAGCTATAAGGACTTTTTAAACGCTCAAGGAGATTTTTCCGCCAGTGAACTTCCGCCCCTAGTTAGAAATAGAATGCGGGTTCTGGAGAGAGAATATCAAAGAAGTGACGAGAGAAGAGCTCGTGATGAACAAATGTTCAAAGCAGCGAAAGAGAGAAGGGCGGAAGAGATGAGAGCTGCCCTTTTCGTTCTAGGAGATCTCAAAGACTTCCTGAAAGTCGGTGACTGGGTAAGTACCAGTTTTTCCAGCGGCGTAATGCATCAAGTTATGGTAATAAAGCCGGACCATCAGTCGCTGGAGCTAGAAGATCCGAATGGAGAAAAGTACACTATAACCGTCCCCGGTATAGGTCTCAGGAGCGGTAACCCAATTCTCGAGGGTCGACACTTACCGACCCCTCCCCATAATTTCGGGTCCTATTTTCAACCTATGACGTACATTAAACACGTCTTAAGCCGTCACGACATGAAAATGTTAACCCCCGAAGAATTCTGCAAGGAGTGTATAGCTGAGGGGCAGGGAGTTTCCGCATGATGTCCTTACCAGAACTGTTTCAATGGACGCTGGGCGGTTTCTTGGGTATCGAAGTCTGGGTCATCTACACACTAATAAAGGGAAGTAATGGATTTAAAGAAAGCTCTTAAGTTCATGGCCGTGGCTGAAGCCATGGAGTCAATGAGCAAAGACCCCTCGACTAAAGTCGGAGCGGTCGCCATAAACGAAGACTTTTCGGTTGTCAGTCTCGGCTACAACGGGTTCCCTAGAGGAGTGGCGGACAGCCCTGCCAGATATGAGGAAAGGGACCTGAAACTCAAGTTAGCCATTCACGCCGAGGCTAATCTGGTAACCCAAGCTGCCCGCAATGGGGCCAGTCTAAACGGAAGCACCGTTTTAGTAAGCTCCCTCTTTCCTTGCTCTATCTGTGCTGGGCTTCTAGTGCAAGCGGGGGTGAAACGAGTTATCGCCCCACCGGTAGAAGTGGAACGATGGCTGGAGGACAACCGTCTTGCTCAGCTGGTTTTCGAAGAAGCGGATGTACAGGTTGTTACTCTAGACGATACCCTCTTGTCTTCTATCGACAACGGTGCTAGAATCGAAGTTTAAAACTCGTACTAGATATGAAACCCCTCATAACAATAACCGGGCCTTCCTGTAGCGGGAAGACTACCCTGGTGAGACGACTACTCGCTACCGATCAGTTCTGCGAGGTCGTATCCTTCACTTCCAGACAACCCAGAGCCGGAGAGGTATCTGGCGTAGACTACTACTTCAAAACCCCCGAGGAATGTCAGCGTCTCGTTGATGAGAAACAAGCTGCTGAAGCAGTTCAGTTCAAAGGCAACTGGTACGGCCTCACCGTGGCCGAAATAGAGTCAAAACTCAGCTCCGACAAAACCCCTGTAGTTATCGTCGAGCCCGTTGGCCTCAAGCAGCTTCAAAGCCTGTTTCACTGCTATTCGATATATGTAGACAGCGACCCTCAAACCTTGTATACTCGCTTCTTGACTCGCCTTTTGCAAACCCCCAATCCCAATATAAGTTATGAGGCTAGTAGAGTGGCTTCAATATATCAGGAATGGGAAAAATGGCCGGATCTAGTTAAGACCGACTTGGTGATAAGCGAGTTCGACGAAGATAACGAAGACGACATAGTGGATATGCTGGTAGATCTAAACGGGACGTGGAGAAATGATCAAGGTTGAAGTTTTTCGTAAAGAAGGTAAGGGCACAACTACCTTGATATTTGAGTCCAGAGACACCTCGTCAGAGGGTCTGGACAAACTGGACGAGGCTTATAACGCTTTGCTGGGCTCTAGCCCAAAGCGCGGAGGTTACTTGGGAAGTAACCGGTTTGAGATCGAAGTTAAAGATTTAGATCAATAAACAAAGGCAAAGAAATACCCCTATTCGTGGTATAATTTGTAAGGACAGACAATGTTGGAAAAATCTAGCTGTTTACAGCTAACCAGGTCTGAATATGAACTCGTAGTCAAGGCGTTCGGGGGGGAAGTAGTTGACTTGGTCAAAATCTCTTCTGTTCTAACCTCTACTGGGTACACCTCAGACGAAATTGACGAGATGCTGAAGACTGGTCAGTATCGTATTGTAGAAGACTAACTAATTGAAATAGGACAAAATGAAGAATTTGCAAAAACTAGCCGAACTGGCACAAGCCCTGCCCGAAACCGTAAAAGACAATGCGGTGGACTTGGTAGGAAGAATGGGAGAAGTAATCGAAGGTTTCGGTGATGCTCCCCTGGAGTGGCGTCCCGATACGCTCAAGCTGGTTCAGGGTACCTCCGACCGCAGCAAGCTGCCCAAAGGTGCCAATATCGGCAGTTTTGTTTTAGGTGAAGACTTGGTTGAACAGCCCCTGCGAGTAATCCCTATTCGCAGCTGGACCAGTCGCCAATACTGGGATCCCAATCCCGACAACGCCAAGATGCTGTGCAATAGCCCGGATGCAAAGATGGGCTACCAATACGGTGAGTGCGGCGTGTGTGCTTTCGCCAAGTTTGACGAAGACAACAACAAGTCCCAGTGTAACAAGACTATGTCGTTCCTGTGCGTGTCTGAAGACCTGACTCGGGTGTTCGTTGTAAACTTCTCCAAGACCAACTACATGGGTGGGGTAGACTGGCTGAAGACCATGAAGACAGTAGGTGTTGCTCCCTATAAGCGGGTGTACAACATGTCGTCCCAGACTTCTACGAAGTCCAAGAACGTTGAGCTGATCAAGGTCGAGGCTGTGCCCAAGACCGACGCGAACTACAAGGTCGAAGGTGCCCTGTTGGCGTTCGTGGAAGAACTGTTCCGCATCTCCCAGGAAGACCGCCAGGAGTCCCTGGTCAAGTTCTACGAGTACGTGAAGACCCGTAAGGAACGCAACCTCTCACTAGAGGCCCCGAAGGACGTGGTACTGCTAGGGGCTGCTGACAGTAGCTCCGCCAACGCTGACGTCACCGACGTTGTAGAGGTAGCTGCTGAAGTGGTTACGGCCCCGCCCAACGGTAGAGCTAGCAAGTACAAGATGTAAGTGTAGTCCCCTCCCTGAGCGATTCGGGGAGGGTGTCTTTCATATAACAACGACAACAAGATGATAGAAGAAATCGGGGAAGATGGGGAAGATGGCGATCCCACAGAAGAAGATGTACTGCTTTATAGCCACTTTGCAGGCCCTAGAATTTTCGTCATAAACGACAGTTCTAAGACCAATATCACCGGTATCCTGCTTGACGAATCCGAGGACTCTTTTTTAGTCGGACTACCCGTCAAGTTCAGTCGTGAGACGACCGGCAAAGAGAAAATCATAATCGAGCCGTATATTCCGGTTCCGTACTTTAGACTAATGAAGTCGTCTGTGTTTTCCGTGATGTTCAGTTTTGACCCCTACTTAGCCCTATACCTGGACTACGTCAAGGAGACGGGTGTCAAACTGTATCCAGAAGCCATGGAGTATTTAAACGTAGAGCTACAGGAGTCTAACCCAAGTGGTATAATCGAGGTCGGCCCTGACGAAGACGAACAAGGCGTTAAGTCCGGGATGACGGACGACGAGTTGAGAGAATACTTGTTCGAAAAATACAACTTAGGGGGGCTATCCAATGGATCTGGTAAAAAGCAATAAGAAGAAAAAGAAGACGCCTGAGGAAATCCTTCAAGACCTCGAAGAGAATGGGCTAGAGCTAACTCCGGAGGGCCTGGGCCCGTGGAGTCACAGCAAGCTGAAGATGTTGAAGAATTGCCCCTTGCAGTTCTACCTTCAGTACATTTTGAAAAGACCACCGGAGTCGGAAAGGGAAATATCCCTTATAACTGAGGTTGGAAAAGCCGCTCACCGCATCCTGGAGTTTTCTCTAGGTGGTAAAAGCATAGCCGACTCCTACAAGCTAACTCGCAAAGAGTTCCAGGACACTATCTCTGACCAGGACTGGGAGGAGAACATTGTTGCCGTCGAGTTCAACATCATCAAGTTTAATCAGAAGATCGCCGAGTTCGAAAAACAGTACGGTGTCAAGAGAATCCTTCAGGAATTACGAATAGGGTGCAATAAGGACTGGGAAGCCTCGGGATTTTTTGCCGACGATGTCTACTTCCGAGGCGTGATAGACTTGGTTATTCAGCTTGAGAACAATGATATCATCATCGTTGATCATAAATACGGGACAACGGCGGCTGCAGGCCTTCGAAATTTTCAAGACCAGCTAAACACGTACAAAGTTCTGTTTCATCACGGTATCAACTCTGTTGAGGGTGCTCAATCAGGCATTCACCACATTCGGGAAGGGGAAGTTGTCTTAGATAACTACTCCGAGAAGACGGACATCGAGGGGAACCTGGTCAACCTCATAGAGCTGTCGATAGACGGCGCTATTGAAGGGGTTAAGGATCTCGGGAAATTTAAGCACAAGGCGGGAAACTCTTGTAAGTATTGTGACTACAGAGTGGAGTGCAAAGCGGGGAGACTCAAGGAAGTTGAGGAGTCTTCGAAGAAATGGTTTGAAATAAAAAAAGAGTAACAGCACATGTTTGCTACGATCAAGGAAGAGGTAGACATTCTCCAGGTAGCTGAAGAGCTACTTAGAGTCCCTTTTAAGCAGATAGGGGATTCGACCTTTGCTCCGGAGGACGAGACATGCCCTCACTGCAATCACAGAGATTGCTATAGAATCAAAAAAGACGGGGCGGACTCGTTTTACAAATGTTTTAGCTGCGACGCAACAGGTGACGTCATCACGATGTATGCCGTCATCAACGACGTCTCTAATATCGAAGCGGCGAAGGCCCTGGCCAAGAAGTACTCGGTTAAGCTTCCTCGAGACTATTCCCCGCTGCAAGAAGCAATGGACATGGCGGCCGGGTATTACCACACGTGTTTGCTGGAAGCGGGTCCGTGTGCTGAACTTGGCGGGCAGACCCCGGTGGAGTATCAGCAAGAGCGTCGTGGGCACACCCCCGCCAGTCTCGAGAAGTTTCAAATAGGCTGGAGTGATGGCAAACTTGTCGACTACCTAAGGTCCCTTGGAGTAGACGACGCTATCATCAAAGAGACTGGGTTGGAGAACAAAGCTGGAAAAGACTTTCTTCCTGCCCGGTCTTTCATCTACCCGCACAAAGTACGTGGGCGAGCGTCTCATTTTACATTCAAAGACCCTCTGAAGCAAAAAGAGTGGCAGCTCCCCAACAAGCACAAGCTGAACAACCATAGCTTCTACAACTCGGACAGCCTTAAGAACGAGGGGCCGGTGATTGTAGTTGAGGGTGAAAACGATGCCATCTCGGTAGACGAGTCTGGTTGGATGGGTGGGCTCATATGCTGTAATGGATCGATCTCCCAGTCCCAGATCGACTGGATGGCGTTGAACCTCAAAGACCGTGAAGTCATCACAATCTTTGACTCTGACGCTGCCGGTGACAAGTACCGGGAAAAGGTGTCCAAGATTTCCCGGGAGTTCGCTACGCTCCTGCAAGTTAAGTTATCGAACGGTGTCAAGGATATCGACGAGTACTTAAAAGCGGGCGGAGACTTAGTAGGGCTGTTGACAACGGCCGCCCAAGGAACTTCTACGGCCATCGAAATCGGTACTGGCGAGGATGAGGATAACGACTCAAGTATCATCGAAGAGCGAGGTGCTTATTTCAAGAGACGCTACAAGGATGGAAATGAGTTCCGGATTAAGCTCTGCAACTTCACCATAGAGCTTAGAAACATCTTCATACGTGCCAACGCTCGGGAGCGAGAAATCGTTATCGTTCGGGAGGACGGAAAGAAGAGTGAGCCTCTCATGATTCAGTCCGAAGCTAAGGTGAGTCTTAAGCCATTCAAGACTCTGGTGGCTAATGCTATAGACGCGTCGTTCTACGGCAAAGAAGAAGATATGATTGCCATCTGGGAGCACGTGTACAAGACCTCAAAGGAGATCATCGTACATTTGCCCGCCTGTGTGGGGTATGTAGACGAGTTCAACGGTTGGCTATTCCGCGATTGTTTTGTCTCCGTTACTGGTGCAGTGTATAAGCCCGACGAGAAGGGCGTGATTTGGATTGACAACCGGTCCGTAGGACTGAGAGCCATATCCATGGAAAGCAACGCAGGCGGGGACTCAATGTCAGGTGTGCCTAAGATGCTAACCGAGCTAAAACACGAAGAACGCGAAGAACTGATCGGGCACATCTTGAAAAACCTAAGTGCTAACTTGGGGCAACCAGGTATGGCCTTGACTGTGCTGAGTTGGGCCTGGGCTTCAGTTTACTCTCAACAAATTTATGATGCTATCGGACACTTCCCGTTTATTTACCTGTGGGGTAGAGGGGGTAGAGGTAAGACCACTATAATCAAATGGGTGTTGTCATTCTACGACCTTGAACATGCATGGGTAACCGCAAATCAACTGAATTCTGGAGTCTCCTTTAGTAGAAAGCTGTCTTACTATTCTTCGCTACCTATGTGTGTAGACGAAATAAGAGTGGACCAACTGATAAAAGAGATGTACGGGACCTTTAGAGGATGGTACAACCGGGCCAGTCGGTCCGTAGCGGCAGAGGGGGGCTTTGGTATTCGAACCCAGCCCGTTAGAAGTACAGTAATGTTTGGGGGAGAAGATCAGTTTGCTGACCAATCCACTAGAGAGCGTTGTATTCATCTAAGAATACCTAAGCACGGACGGGAAGAGAAAGAGTCCTACAAACTCATAGATGCCCGTCGGAGAGACCTGCCTGCCGTAGGGTATCATTGGATACAGGGGTTTTCTGACTTCTCGATCAAAGACATTTTAGAAGAGGTTAAAGAGTTAGACGACGTTCTTCGAGCAAGGGGAGTTTCTCCCAGAACTTCACTGAACTGGGCTATAGTTGCTTTCTTCGGACTAAAACTGACTAAGAAACATATGCCCGACTTTGACTATATGGCGTACTTGACTCAAGCGGCCGGCGAGGACTTGGAGAGACAGAAAGAAGATGATGCTATTATCGAATTCTGGACAATCGTAGAGGGTATTCAGGCTCAAGAACGAGCGCTCATAGGTCCGGCACATCTGCGGAGAATAGGCAATGAACTACATGTTTGGTTTGCCGAGGTATTTCGGATAGTGGAGCGAGAAGGGAATAGGGGTAACGGCACTTTCTCCAGACGAGCCATACAAGAAGCCTTGAGGGAGGAAGATTGTTTCATTAGAGAGGATAGAACCAAGATGGGTATGAATGAAAACATACGCAGAGTAATGGTATTCGATTTGGATAAAGCTCCAGATGTTCTTAACCAAATTGCTGGAGTGTTACAGTCTTAACTTTTAGATAGAGGTAAACATGAGTGACATATTCGATCACGAAGGAGATGCAATCGATGATCTTCTTTTCAGGGAGGACCGCCCCGAGTATCGAGCGTACAAACCCTTTAAGGTCTGTAGTCGGTGTAATACCGGCGGGCTTAGATGGCGGCAATTTGCAGAGAAGTGGAAACTGGTGAATAGCAATGGTCAACAACACTGTTGTCCTCCTCTACCTAGTCGTGTCAGGTATTGACATGTATGGAAGTTCATTGATAAAATTCAGGTAGAGAATAAATCTCGATCCTCCTGGAGTTTGGTACCAAGTCTAGGAGGCTTAACCAGGTACCTTTTACAATAATAATGACTGACGAGACACAAACCCCCGTAGTAAGAGTTAAGCGGCCGTACGATCCTACTAACAACAAAGGTAGGGGATACGGATTTTTATGGGCAGTGTACCCGGACTACTGGGCCAAGACTTGGGGACCTAGACCCTGCCTTGGCTTTGTAAGAGCCGACACGGAGTTTGACGCAAAGTATGCGGCTTACGACAAAGGACTGCTACCGGTAAACAATACGTTTGGGCCTGAGGTTCATCTGCAGAAACCCAAGCCCTTTCGTTCAACCTAAGTAAACAAACATGTATCTGGTATTTGAAGTACCCTCTTCTTCGGAGCCCTTGTTTTATGGGGCTTTCGACCAGGCTGCCCAAGCCTCCACGCTAGTCTTGAAGAAGTTTAAAGAGATAAGTCTCCCTGGGGACGAACTGGTAGGACTTCACACTGACAAAGGGGGTCTACTTACTCTGAGAAAGAAAGAGATAATTGAGCCTGATCCTTTTGAATACGTAGATAACGACGGCAACGAGATAAATGCGGACGGGTCTCCCAAAAGCCCAGATGCTGCGCCTGCAGAACCAGAAGAGCGATACGTCTATGACTTCGATTATCTCTGGGCCATAGTTCTAGTTAACATGGGTGAAGAGACGAACTTCACTTTAGATCAACCTCTCCTCACCTCTGGAAGTGACTCCACGAATGTATTCGAATCTTCCCCCGAGAGCGTCACTCTCATTCTCGTCTCTGACTAAAGCCGTGCTAGAAGACTTGGCCGACGCCGAAGCCCGTTTGAAGATGATCTCTGATAGCCTAGACAAACTGGCTCAAGAGATAGACCAATTCGAACGTACCGACGCCAGATGGATTCTGAGTCTCAGAAAACTGGGCGAGGCTCGTCGAGAGTTATCCATAAAGTACACAGAGTTGGCTATGATAAAAGCCAAGTATGGTATAGTGGGTAAAACCTGGTATAAGAGACCAGACAAGACCTAACGTCCTTCCGGGCCTGCTAACTACAGGCCCTTTCTTTTTACTTTCTGGAGAATGCAAATGCGGTGGAACCGTGGACTGACTAAATTACAAAAGTTTGAGATTGAACAAAAGAAGCGCGGCAAGTGGCGCAAGACGTTTGTCTGGATACCTACGCTCTGTCAAGATCAACGGGTGTGGCTGGAGTTCATCTACGTACAATGGACGGGGACCTATGCCTATGGCCGAACTGAGTGGGATAAGCATACGGCTTTTCCAGAAAATATAGAAGGAAAGACAGCGGCCCATGGCGAAGATGAGGCCTCAGTAGAAGCGGGTGCAGCCCGACGGGGGCCTACGGTATTCAAGAAGTAACAAGAAGCCGGGCTCACCGGCAGTTTATAACAAAGACCTACTAACGGAGAATTAGCATGGCAAAACTGGAGACTCTTCCATTAAACGAGTTGTACGAGAGAAAGATGACTGCAAGCGTGGAGGCTGCAATACTGAAGAGGGAAGACTTTAGTAAGCAGGTACCAAACTGGTGTCAGAAAGTTTGTAGACTGAAATGCAAAAACCCACCCCGAGGTTTTAGTATTGTCCCTACTGAACATGTCGACGTACTGATCATTCAAGATCATCAGGCCTTCGCTGAACCAAAGTTCAGACGAGAAGCAGCCACGGTTGAGAGAACCAACAAGAACGTAATCAACTACCTGGCAAGAGTGGCGTTTAGAGCTACGGCCGACAAGCCTGCCCTGACCTACTCAGTTACCAATCTGCTCAAGTGTCAGGTACAGCCAGAAGACGTTGTCAAAGGCAAAGGTCCAACCGACGTTACTCTAACAAAGTGCAGGCCGTACTTGTTGGAAGAGATAAAGCGACGTAACCCCAAGGTCATAATCTCTCTAAACACTGCGGTGACGAAAGCATTGGGGTTGAAGAAAACTAACTACGGTAACCGGGGCGAAATCCATGAAGGGGTCATCTTTACCCTGCACCCCCGTGCCCTTCTAATGCTGCGGCAAAACAGCAGTGGCAAGTTTTGGGGGCCTGACTTCTATGAAGTTATCCTCCGAGACTTTCGCAAGGCAGCCCGGTTTGTTAGGGGCGAACTAAGAAACCCCAACCTGTTGGAAGCAATACAAAGAGTCAAGGGCCAGATAACGATTGCCCGGTTTGAAACTCAAGCTCACGAGTTATGCAAGCTGTTAGTTCAGAAAGCCTCTGAGGGTTATATACTGTCGTATGATCTTGAGACGACCGGACTTGATCCGTGGTCACCTGATGCCAAGATTCTCACTGCTCAGTTTGGTTATCGAGACGATGCCGGCAAAGTGCAAGCCATCGTTTTTCCGTTATGGCACAGAGAGAACACCTGGTACGAGGCTGAGAAGGTTTGGCCAAGCATATCTAGAATCCTCGACGACAAAGACATTCCTAAAGTTGGTCACAACATCAAATTCGACGTCCTGTACACCTACGCAACAACAGGTTGCCGGGTAAAGGGGATCCAGTATGACACGATGCTACTGCTTCACGCCAAGGATAGTGGCACTCAAGGAAATTTAGGTTTGAAACAGGCCGTCTGGGATTATCTACCTCACACAGAGCTCGGTGGGTATGAGGATTTACTGCCAAGCCTTCACAGTGCCAAGCAGATAGAGAAATTAGAAGGAGAAGAGGTGGAGACCGAATGAACACGTTAGAGGACAACATAAAACGAGCTATGACCGCAACTTCGGCAAAAGCTCCAAGCCGGCCGAGGGTCCGGACAAAACTGATTGAGCCGGACACAAAGATCTACCGAACGTACGAGGACTATCCCATTGAGGATCTGATGACGTACGCCGGTATTGATTGCATAGTAACGTCAGACTTGCTCAGTACCCTGGCTCCAGTATGTGCAGCTGAGCCTGCGTACTTCCGAAGTGTAGCGGGGGCTAGACGAGAAGAAAAAGCCATGTCCATTCTGGACAGCTACGATCAGTACACCGCCCCGGCTTTTGAGTTCATCGTGGACTTGGAGATTAACGGCATCCTGTATGACGTAGAAGGAAACCGGGCGATGGGGGCCCGCATGAGAGCCGAGGTTGCTGCCCTGGAAGATCAGATCCGTAAAGAACTAGGGGACAAGTCAGAAGGTCTTAACCTGGACTCTGGCGACCACATGGTCAAACTTCTGTACGAGGACATGAAGTT
>ERZ724522.1574-NODE-1574-length-12018-cov-4.080582_pt1 | contig 12018 bp, 11 predicted proteins | sample MGYA00376055_ERZ724522 | MGnify/ENA primary metagenome ERZ724522 (study PRJEB28724, sample SAMN07190884) | wastewater metagenome | isolation source: effluent of sewage treatment plant in Hong Hong | place: Hong Kong | collected 2016-03-17 ... | reverse complement strand
TGGGAGCAGGGCCTGACAGTTGCCCCGTGGATCTCGGGCGGGGGGAAGCATCAGAGGGACGCCATCAGCAGGCTCCTGAGGGCGCGTGGGCGACGCGTGCTCGTCGTGAACGTCGAGGCCCTCAGCACGGTAGAGCGCGCAGTGGACGCGTGCCTGGCGCTCGCCAGCGAGGGCCCCACAATGTGCGTCGTGGACGAGTCCACGCGCATACGCAATCCTGGCGCGTCCAGAACTAAGGCCGTCATCAAGATAGGCAGTCACTGCCAGGCGCGACGAATCGCAACCGGGCTCGTCGCTCCCAGATCTCCTCTGGACGTATTCTCTCAGTATCAATTTCTGGACCAAAGAATCCTTGGATTCAACAACTACTACGCGTTTCGCGCGAGATACGCCGTCGTCGAGAAGAAGCTCATGAGGGGACGACACGTCCCGATAGTGGTCGGGCACAGAAACGTCGACGAGCTGTGGCAGAAGATGGCTCCCTACTCATTCCGGAAGCGACTGGAGGACTGCATCCGGATGCCACCAAAGATCTACTCCATGCGGACGGTGGAGCTGACGTCGGAGCAGAGACGAGTCTACTGCGAGATGAGGGACGACGCCATCTCCAGGATCGGGGAGTACTTCGCAAGCTCGACGCTCGCCATCACCACGATGCTGCGTCTTCAGCAGATCCTGTGCGGATTCGTAACGACGGAGTCCGGAGAGATCGTCAAGCTGCCGTCGAACCGTGACGCAGAGGTCGTCAGGATACTGGACGAGCACCGAGGCAAGGCAATAATCTGGACCGCCTTCGATCAGAGCGTGCGATCAATCAGGGACCTGCTGGCGCGGGAGTTTGGCGAGCGCAGCGTCGCCACGTTCTGGGGCGGCAACAGGGCGACGCGTCTCGAGGAAGAGTCCAGATTCCTCTCCGACACCGAGTGCAAGTACATGATATCGACACCGCAGTCGGGTGGTCTGGGAAACACCTGGGTCGTCGCCACGCTCGCCATCTACCACTCCAACACGTACAGTCTGGAGGACAGGGAGCAGAGCGAGAAGCGGCCATATCGGCGAGGACAGGACAAGACCGTGAACATCGTGGACCTCGTTGCCAGAGGCACCCTCGACGAGAAGGTCATCAAGGCGCTTAGGTCCAAGCAGGAGATCGCGGCCACCATCCAGGGAGAGAGGGTTCGGGACTGGTTAATTTAGGCTCTGTCTGAAACCCAACCAGACAAGGGTCCCCAACGAACCACCAAAACCCAGCGCGAGAGCGATAACCGCGGCCTTCATGACACCTTCTGCGATCTCGCGCCACCACCGCAGATGTGCGAAGTCGCGCTGCGTCTCGATCGGTCTGGTCGTGTCGATGCCAAGCACAAGCAGAGTTTCCTGCGCCGCCTCCTTGCCAGATACTCGCGCGATGTGCTCTATATCTTCTTCACTCAGCATTTGCATCACTGCTGCTGTCGAGGAATCTGTCTCTGGAGTTCCTCCAGAAGACTCACGACCTGGGGGGCATACGCGAGAACCAGAAGCGCGATCCTGATGAACCTGTCGGCCTTCGCCAGCACTCCGACCCCGCCAATGGTCCCGAACACCCACATCAGTGCATCTATGATCGGCTGATACTGCGAAAGCTCCCCCGACAGCGGCGCACCTCTGGACTGCAGATATCCGGTGACTGCGAATCCAAGAAGACCGATCAGGGACTTCATGCCGGTCGGGATCGGCAGGGTCTTGTCCAGCGGAGACCGAATCTGCGGCGTCGCGATCGGTGTCGGCATCCCCCTGATCTGCTGCATCAACTCCTTGAACTGCTCTGGTGTCACTTCATGTTCTCCTTCATCGCCACGATGAGCTCCGCGAGCTGATCGTTTGTCAGTATCGCGTAGTTCTTCTCGAGGTATGGCATGAGAGCAGCGATCACCGCCTCGATGATACCCCTCGCGTCTGACGGCCCATTGCGCAGCGCCGCCAGCGTGTCCTTGCCAACGATCCCGTCGACGGACAGACCGGACCTCCGCTGAAACCACCGCACGGCCCTCTCGGTCTCGGTCCCAAAGTATCCGTCCTGCTTCGCAGCCTCGAAGCCCAGCAGACGCTGCACCTCCACGACGCGAGGATCGTAGACCCTGTTCATCTTCAGGTCCCCAGTCGCCTGCGTTGTCGGGGGGTCGCGCGTCGGCTCGACCATCGCACTCCACCGGAAGATGCCGTCGGTCGGGAAGGTCCTCGGCGAGTAACCAAAGTGCTCCGCGGCGACCGCCGCGATGTCTATCTTGCGACCCGTGCTTGGATGCGGGCCAATGTCCGTCTGCTGAAGCCGAAGGATCACGCCGTTGGGAGCCTGCACGTCGCGCCACTTGCCGAGCGTCGACTTGTCGTACATGGCGAAGCCCTGCAACGAGTCTGGCACTCCCAGAGCGCTGGACCCCGGAGCATCGCCCGGATCGACCCACGAGAACTGACCCTCAAACTGAGAGTACCAGCTGCCCTTCCCGGACCCCGCCGCAGCGAAGCCACCGCTCGCACCAGGCAACAGCCACGGGCTCGCGTCCCCGTCACTCGCCTTGTTCGACGAAACGTGCACATGACGATCGTGCGGATTGGACCCGTTGTACGGGTACCACGTCCACGGTTTGCGGCCGTTTCGCTTGGCGTACCCCTCGTCCCCGCCGATGCGGCGATTGGAGATCACGTACTTGATGCGGGAATCCCGATGCTCCAGGAGCCAGTCCGCGAACGCGTAGCTATCGAACCCGTGCACCGGGTCGTGCGTCAGGTCCAGCGCACGGACGACGCCACTCTCGTCCGGCTCGTGATCGGACGACGGATTCTGCTGGTGGTGAGTATCCGAGGCCACCCACCCGTCGCTGTCCGTCGCGCGACCAGGATAGGCACTCTTGACCTGATCCCACAGAGTCTGAAGAGGCCTTGCTAAGTGCGCGCTCATCTGAGAGTTATCCCCGTCAGAGCCAGTACAGATCCAGCAGTACCCGAACCCTGAGCCTGAACAGCCAGCGATCCGTTACCAGTCGGAAACGTGTTCGTTCCTCCGGCAGTCGAGTGACACTGATTGGCAGCCGTGGGATACGCGTTGTCGTAGTCCTCGGCCAAACCGGACCACGAGGTGGTAGCAGTGGTGGAGTTGCTATAGAAAAAGGCCGCCAGCGCAACGCCCATTGCCGGAACATTGAGCGTGATGTCCAGGTGATTGGAGGTGGCCGTGGTGTCCTGCTGAGCATCCGAGTAGCTAGTGGGATCGTAGCTCGTGAGCAGTCTGTACGTCGAGACCCCAGATCTGGAGGTGCTGCCACTGAACGTGATCACCACGTCCCCAGTCGTTCCGGTCGGAACGAGCGCCACCCAGAACCCACTGATGGTTCCACCAGACTGATACGCATAGATCAGAGTAGCGGTGATCCCAGCGATTGTCAGGGAGCTGACCGTGACCGCACTAGCATTTCTGCAGTCTATCGCTGCTATGACGTATCTGCCACTGTCGGCAGCTCCCAGCGTCATCCCGGAATGAGTGTGCGTCGTAGCTGAAGGATTAAGGACGCTCCCCGAACCAAACTCGATCGTGGTGACGCGTCTACGGAGAATGTACGGAGTCGGAAATATCCCCTTCTTAATGAGAAACCGTTTGAATTTTCTTGGAAGCGCGATCTCCCGAGCGGGCTGAACGAACGCCGGTTTCTCGGGTGGTAGTATCAAGGGCGGGGGGAGAATGATCATGACTGAGGCGGAACCTTGTTCACGAACCAATTCATCAACTGAGTCGGCGTGAGGTTCGCGGGGCTCTGACCGTCGAGCGCACCAACCCTTCGCGCCAGCTCGAGGAACCCGGCGAAGATCATCTGCGCGGCGCGCGTCTGCGGGAACACGTCGTTGAACACGTCCGTCGCCGAGGGAATCGGTAGATTGGGGGCGCCTGGGTACTGTATGGTCACCACGATCCTGTCGTTGGCCGCGTCATAGACTACCGTCTGCCCAGTCGGAGCGTAGTACTCCCCAGGCTTATCATTCACGATCACGCGGTTCACTGCACGATAGCGCAGCACTCCACCGATCGTGAGCTCTCCGCCCACGGCGAAGAACACCGAGCGCTGGAACGTCAGAGGCAGCGTGCCGGACGCCACCTCCAGATTGTTCGAGACGTCTATGATGGATATCATTGCAGCGGTACCACCTGAAGGTAAGAGTAGTTCTTCGACCTGATCGCGTTGAACAGAAACTTGTTTCCGTTCGTGGTGTTGTACGCCGCAGTCTCGGCCTTGGTATATCCGGACGCGGACAGCGTCGCGCCCACGGATCCGGAGCCACCATTCACGACCTCCGTGATGACCTGCGTCCAGTCACCACTGCCCAGCGTAGGAACAGCGAACGTGAACGTACCAGTCAGCGACGATCCGTTCAGAGTGATGTGCTGACCATTACCATTAGCCACGGATGGAGTGTAGGTCTGATTGGAGCCAGTAATCGTCCCACCAGCGTAGCTCGTGCCATCGAAGCCCTTCGCGAGCGTGTCCGACTGCCCAGTGTTCACGGGACGACCAGCCGCGCGCAAGTACGAGATAACTCGCCAGTTGCCCGAACCGGAGTGTCGGACTACGGTGCAGTCACCAGCAACCGTCGTGATGTTCGCCGCACCAGGCAGGATCAACGACGTCCCATTGTGCGTCAACGTGAGGGCTCCGGAGAAGTGCACGGTCTTGAGTGCACCAGTCGGAGCGCTGGAACCAAACGACGTGATCGTCGTGGTCCCAGAGACGGTCACGCTCTGCTCTCGCACTGACCCGAGGTCAGTCGTCGTTCCGGACGCAATCGTCTGCAGTCCGGCGATGAGCGGATGACTGTCCGCCCTGGCGTACATGACGCAGCGGACCACGCCAGCAGCGTAGCCTCTGAAGATGGCGTAGTCCCCAGCGGCCGTCATGATGCTCTGCGCACCAGGCAACACGAGTGACGCACCATGCGTCAGAGTCAGCGCTCCCGTGAAGCGCACCACCCTCTCGCGTCCGTTACTCAGTGTAATCGCTGTTATGGTGACCGTGCCAGTCACGTCGATCAGCACCCCACCAGCCGCGTCTAGATCGATCGTCCCCGCAGAAGGAACGTCAGCCCCATGAACCGAGATGTTGTCGAAGCCCGTCTTCGGGGAGGAGATGTCACTCAGATTGTTAGTGCTGGTCACGTCGCCAGTCCCAGCCGGACCCCTGGGCGAGAATACTAGGCTACAAATAACACCAGGCGACGCGTCTGTCAGTGCAAACCCACCATCGACGAACGCGACCGTCAACTTTCTGTAGCCCGTCCCGTCGACGACGGATCCCGACACCGCATAAGTCAGGAACACGGACGGATCCGATCCCTGCATGATGAATAGATATCCGCGGAGCGTCGAGTTTCCGCTGTCGTCCAGCGTGTCGAGCCACGACGACACGTCGGACCCAAAGTAATCATTGTTGTCGATGTAGATCGCCGTCGCGGACGCATGCGTCGAGTTGTTCAGGCGAAACTGCCCAGACCCCGGATCGGCGTCGGCAGTCGCGTCCGAGAAGACCCACCTCAAGCCAGCCGAGGCGCCCGTGTCGCCCTGGATGCCCTGGATGCCCTGGATGCCCTGGATGCCCTGATCGCCCTTGTCACCAGTCGCGTAGAAGTCGCAGTAGACCAAGTCCCCCGCAATCTGCGCGTCTGCACCAGACAAGAGGGTCACGGCCAGCGACACCACGTCGTAGGCGGGGGAGCTGTCTGTCAGGTCGGTCGCGGCCGTCACGGCGAAGCTGATCGTGTCCCCGGAGGTCAGGGACAGGGACAGCACGCCCTTGATGGCAGACGTCGAGTCGCCGAATGCCAGCAGTCTTGCATACTGATCGTTTCCATTCGCGTCCGTCGTGGAGAAGTACAGCACAGTCGCGAGCGCCAGATCGGCATTGTTCCCACTGAACTTTCCGGATGTGATGCTGACAGCACTCGTGCTGGTCAGCCGCTCGTACAGCAGGCCGTGCAGGCCAGCGAGGTCGCTCGCGTCGAGCTCCGCCGCAGTACCCAGCGCGACGTAGCGATACGTCCTGGTCAGCGATCCGCTGACGACCGTGATCTTGTAGGCCCCTCCCACGGCGTAGAAGTCGAACGCTCCGTCCGCATCAGTTGTGAACGGATTGGCCTTCGCGGACGCGCCACCTCTGTCGCTCTTGATGGATGCCAGCGACCCATCCGCCTCGCGACGCACAGTCACGGTCGCGCCGGACAGAACGTTACCGGCCTCGTCGACCGCCGTGCTCTGGTAGTGAGAGAGCGACATCCTATCCTCCGATCAGCTTGAGCTCCGGCGGGGGTAGTCCGCCGAGCCTCTTGTCCCAGTGCTTGGCGAGCTGAACGATGTCGCGCAGATTCTGCTGAGACTCGCTCCACGCCTGATTCCGGAAGCTCTCCTCCGCCTTCTGCACTCCGTCGACGGACTTGACTATCTCGACCCCCACACCCACTGACAGCACGTAGGCGCACGCCCACTGATCGTGCACGTCCGTGAGTTTTCCACCCGGCAGGCTGCGACCAACGGGAAGAGCGCGCCACAACTCGCACGTATGGCAGACCTTCTCGGTCTTGCGTCTCCACAGAGGACAGAACAATCCGCTGTCGTTTATCGGCTTGCTCGTCACTCGCCCTTCTCCAGCTTCTCGAGTCGCTTCGTGAGATCGTCGATGACGCGTTTGTGCTCGTCGCGCTCGGCGAGCATGCTCTCGACCCGTAGGCGGTGCTGCCTCGCCTCCTCGTCCAGCCTCTTCTGCTCCGCTGCGAACGCTCGCGAGGCCTCTTCGAACTCCCTCTTCTGCTGGCGCACGAGCTCGGCGTCCCTCACCTTGTCCTCGACCAGACCAGCCTCCCGCTTCGCCTCGTCCCTGGCAGCGAGCGCCACGGCAAGCGCGTGGTGATCCACGAGATACTCGAACTGACCGAGTGAGGTGATCGCGAGATTTCCCTGATGAACACCGTCGTGAGGAACGAACTCGATGTGACCACGAGCCCCATCCCACTGAATGGCGTGCACGAACGGGGGAACGTGCGAGCAGTCCACCACGGCCGACACGCCATCGACGATCACGATGTTGTCGGAGGGCACTATGGTCACTCTAGGCATCAGGCTTTCTCCGCTATGATGTTGTCGACGTACTTGCACCGCATGTCGATTGGCGCCGTGAAGCTGTCCCCAGATCCACCCAGAGGAGTGTTACCAGTCATCTGCGGCAGTGTGTTTGCTCCGACGGAGACAGTTATTCCTGTCAACTGAGCAGAACTCCCACCCTGAACGCCCGTCCCTGGCGTACCCGTAACACCAAGAGGTGTAGCGCCCCCCGAGTGACCGTGGTTGCCAGCTCCGACCGCTATCGTGGTGGTCAGGTTCACGCTCGGCAACTTCGACTGCGCCAGCGTCACCGCGTCCGTCGCGGTTCTGCCAAACAACGTCGTGAACGCCACAGACCCACCAACACCCACCGACCCAGTCACGACGCGCGGAACATAATCGTGGTAGAGGCTCTCCTTTGTCCAGCCAAGCGGCGCAGACGTCTGCTGCCACATGGCACGCGTGCCAGTGGCCGCACCAGCGTACGCGAGAGCGTTGTCCCGCAGCCGAGTCATCAGCGACACGGTCACTGGGTTCTCGGCCGCGATCTCTGAGTCGTCTATGACAACGTACGTCGGCATGATCAGAGAACCTTATATGGTAAGTCGCCGTTTGAAAATCCCAAAGCAGACGCCGCGATCCATCCACCCTGCTCCCTCTGCGTCTCGTTCGCGGCTCCGTAGTCGGGGGGACCCGGAGAGGAGCTGTCGTCCATGATGAAGCAGTACCTGGTCCGCGTGATGTAAGGACGAGCCTCGTACTCCACCACGTGACCAGGGTCTACCGGATCGCTCGCAGTGATGTGGACGTACGTCGGCAGCGGAGCTCCGTAGATGTCCGCGATGTCCGGATGAGTAATGCGCACGATGTCGCCAGTATTGACGTAGCCATCCTTCGCGTCCATCCTGAATGTGATGATCGTCGGAACCTCGTGACGTCTGTCCAGAATGCGCGTTCCGACCACGGTGGCAGTCGCGTCGTTGCTCTCGTCGAGAAATCTGCAGAAGATGCGCTTTATCCTCTTGTCCCCATATCGGAACTGACCCTCCGACGCGTCGTCTACCAGTATCAGACGTCTGGCAAAGTTAGAGGGATCATCCTCGGCTCCGATCGGGTTCTCCATCGCGTAGTAGATCCAGACCTCGGTGATCCGCTCTGCTGGTTGAGCCTCGATGCGCAGAGAGTTGGCGACTATGTGACGATCGCTGCTCAGCTCCCGCGCCGGAACATCTCTGGCAGGATAGAACGGACGGGTTGCCCGAAAGCGAACCTTCTGCTCCTCTTCATCCCACCAGACGTAGACGCCAGTCTCGGAGCATATCCTCGATACCAGTGAGCCAACTCCGGTCGGCTCGGTTATCCACGCCGAAAGAGTGAAGCCCGAGCACCAGAGATCCGCCTCCTCGTCCCAGTCAGAGGACGGAACCCACGACGCATCGATCGACGCGTAGTCAACCATCAGCGTCTGCAGGAGCGCGTCTACACGAACTCCCGATATGACAAGAACCTCCTGCACCAGGTCACCAGCCGCGTGAGTGGACGCCACGGTCCCGCGCAGACCTCGGTCCACCAAGGTAAACACGTCGCCGGAGCGAGTGAACTGCATCAGCTCGCCGCCAACCCTGATGTAACCGGACGTGGCGTACTCCGCCCCATCACCAGTCCCCACACTCAGTGATCCGGACACCTCGGTGATGTCGCTCGCAATCGTACCAAAGTTGGCCGCCGGAGCCTTCACGCGATCGTCATCCAGCAGCTTCAGCGGGTCCTTCGCCGTGATCGTCACGACCCCACCCGACGGTCCGTCTATCCGGTCGATGACGTAGTACCTGACAGTGAAGTCACCAATCTCCTGCCCAACGTAGCCGTGCTTGACCCGAATGTTCCGACCCTGATGATACGGATTGCGCGCCAGCCACTTTCCCCAGAACGTTCCCTGCGTCATCGGATCGTACTCGCGCTCGGAGTAGTACGGATCCACGAGTCTGTCGTGATACGAGTGATCCCGAAGCTCTATCGTGATCGTTCCGCGCTCACCAAGAGGAGACGCGTCCGGACTACCGGACGCAAGATTGATCCTGGTTGGTACCGTAGTCACGGACATCACGGACGGAATGAGCACCAGTGACCTGGACAACCCATGCGCCTCGTTTGGCGTTACGAACCTCAGAGTGGTCGGGCTGCCAAGAGCATAGTTATCCTCGTCCTGGCAACTGATGATGGTATTGAAGCACTTCTGATCCCCAGTCACCCCGAGCGCAGCCGCACATGGTGCGACGCCATAGGTTCTCGAGCACCTATCCTGATCGATCTCGACCACGACGACGGGCTCGCGCCCAGACTGCTGAGCGAACGTCATCTGATGACGCCCTCCACGCTAATCGTCACGTTCATTCTGTCCTGAAGATTCGCGTACTCCGGCCTGATGTCCTCGGACCCGGACGCGGTCCAGCACAGCGCCACCTCCGCGGGATAGTCGCGCGGATGCCACAGCCAGCCAAACGATCCGGTTCTTGCATGCTCTATGAACGGATCAAGATGACTCCTGACCCACGCTGCGTCAAGGTACTGAAGCTTGATGTCAAACCTCACCCCCTCTCTCCGGATGCTGCGCCCCAGCAGAAGTCCTCCCTCGGAGAGCTGCGGCCTCACGTCCGTCTTCCTGGAGAAGCGCGCCGGTCTGCTGTTAAGTGGAAGACCCCTCGGCACCACCAGCGCCTCGCCCATCTTGACCACGCCGATGGACGGATTGACAGAAGACTCGTCCGTGCTGTCAACGTAGACTGCGAAGCGCGTGGACTGCACCTTGTCGAATAAAAACACCGTCACGTCGTCGGTGCCCAGAAGCTGCTCGTCGAACGCGTCCTGCCAGGTGGTACCATCGTGATACTGCGCCCGCACCGACGCACCGCTCGTCGACAGATCGTGCGCAGCCACCATGCAGTAGTCCGCCTCGCGCACCTCGTCCAGCGTCACCTCGAGACGCGCTGGTAGCACAGTGGGTCTCCAGTAGTCCCACGTCAGCCCATCCGCCACGTTAGCCGCCTGAGCATCCGTGTCGGACGTCGTCGCCGATATTGTCCCGTCGGCAAACACGTCGTCGTACAGAATGCGAGGCAGTGACAGATCAGAGACCTGCTCCGGCCCGAGAACAAACCCAGGGGAGATGACTACGGTCATGCCGCCTCTCCGGACAATCTGATCCTGGAACCATCCCGACTTGCCTGATTGATCTCGTGGATCAACCTGCGAATCTGCTTCTGCGAGAACATCTCACCCGTCATGGCGATCGTGATCGGGGGGCCACTCTGGCCTCCGCCCCTCGGATCCTCCCCCGGACGCCAGACGTCGACCTGCTCACCAGGCGACAGATCCATCATGACCTTCTGATTGTCGAACCCACCAGCGCCCCCAACCCGGAACGATCCACCCGTTGCGAACCCACCGACACCCTTCACCTGAGCGACTAGAGCCGCACCCTGGGCAAGAACAGCCGCACCAGCAGCAAGGTTCGCCGGGAAGGGCAGCTCCAGCGCCTTGGCGGCACCGACGAACATCGAGATGGTCGCCTGCACGATGCCAGCGATCTTCGCGACGGCCGCCATGCTCTTGCTCGATCCCTCAAAGGACTTCGCGATCTGCTGGAAACTACCAGCCACGGCCGGAGCCACCTGCGCCCACGTATTCTGGTACTTCTCGGCGATCTGCTTGTGGACCGCCCCGATCTGCTCGTTCGTCGCACCGAACTTGATGAGGTCCGAGTCGGCCTTCGCGATGGCGGTGTTATACTGCACCCATGGCTCCTGCGCCCCAACAATCAGGTCCATCGCGCGCTTCTTGACAGATGCCTCGTCGATCTTTCTGCCCCACTCGTCAGTCGCCTCGGTCGCCTTCTTCGTCGCGTCGGTGGACTTGATTATTGGGGCTGTCAACTTGAAGTTAATGGCATCCGAGACGACCTGCATGGTCGTCGGGTTGGCGAATGGGTTGGTCTCTGGTGAACCGATGGCCTGAAAAGCTTTGAGTGCTGCATCCGCCTGTATCGTCACGTCTGCCAGACCAAGACGCAATGCTTCAAACGCGCCACTGAAATTCCACTGACCAATTAGATTCGCGGCCATATTAACCGCGTTCAAAGCCTTCGCGAAGACCTCCAGAGCCTGATACCCAGCTATTGCTGACTGCACGATATTCACGATGGCGTTTGCCACGCTCTCCCCAGCGTTCTTCATCGCCTCCGACTCTATCGCGGCGTCAGACATCTTGACGGCCAAGTCAGTTAGATAAGGAAGCAACGTAGGGAGCAGGGAATTAGAGAACCCGTAGAACAACTTTCCGAGACGGTTCAGCGAGTCATTGAACTCTTCGGCGGCAGCGCCGACCTCCTTCGAAAACACGAGCCCCATCTTTTGGGCCTCGTCTGTCATCTTAGCGAGAGCCTCCGACCCACCATTGAGAAGTGGAATGAGCTCTGCTCCAGATCGCCCGAAGATGGCCATCGCCAGAGCAGTCTTGGCCGCACCATCCTCCAGTACGCTGAATTTGTCCGCTACCTCGCTCAGGACCTGGTTAGTCGTCTTCAACTTCCCACTCGAATCAGTGACTGATATCCCAAGCGCCGTGAATGCCTTGGACGCGTCGCTCGTTGCACCTCCAGCAACATCCGACATATTCCGACCTAGCTTCGCGAGCCCGGTCCCGAGACCCTCGAAGCTGACGTCCGCCAAGTCTGCTGCATACGCGAGCGCAGAGAGCTGCTCGATCGGAACACCAAACTTCTGTGATGCCTTCGACATCTCGTCCGCGCGATCAATCGCGTGCCCGAGCCCACTCACTATCGCGGTCGTAGCCGCGACGACTCCGACAGCCAGACCAGCAATAGCGAGGCCAGCAACGAG
>ERZ724522.1573-NODE-1573-length-12021-cov-10.458716_pt1 | contig 12021 bp, 11 predicted proteins | sample MGYA00376055_ERZ724522 | MGnify/ENA primary metagenome ERZ724522 (study PRJEB28724, sample SAMN07190884) | wastewater metagenome | isolation source: effluent of sewage treatment plant in Hong Hong | place: Hong Kong | collected 2016-03-17 ... | reverse complement strand
TTCTTTCTGGAGAATGGACACGGAAAACAACAAAACCGAGCGGTTAGTCGACTTGAAGGACTTGACCGAGGCCTACGATGCAAGCGAACTCTTTCTCTCTTTCAAAGAAGATGCGCTTTATTTCATTGAACGCAAGAATCAAAAACTCTACCGGATCGAATTCTAATCTTCCCTTCAATTCTGATGTCTCTCCAAGAAAACACCCGTCAATAAAGCCGACTCTAGCCAGAACACGAAACAGAACTCCGCCCGAAAATACGGAACATCCAGCAAGCCGGAAACGAACACTCCGAGAAAAAGCGCTCCCAATAGCGCTTTTTCTTTTTTAATCGGCACCCGTTTCAAAGCATAGAACAGAGAAACGCAAAGCCAGATACTCGCACATACACCGACAATTCCGGAAGAGAGCCAGATCGCCAAAAGTAAATTATGTGGATGAGGGACGGCCCACTCAAGATAGGGGGGGTAAAAACGCTGATATTCAAGATACACGGACTGAAATCTGGCAGGACCGATGCCGGTCAGGGGAGAATCCTGAACCATTTTCAGAGCAGAACGCCAGATCATCTCTCTCGATGAGAAAGAAGACCGCTCATTTCCCTGTATCAAGGCATCCAGCTTTTCAAATCCCTGCCGACTATTTACAAAAATACACCCACTTATCACCAATAACCCTACCGCGGCCTTCACAAGAAGCTGCCTCCGAAAGAGATATTCACGAGATATCCACATATAGAAGACAAGTGCGATCAAGACGGACATCAGAGCACCATACGATTGGGTGAGCAGTAGCGTCCCGTTAACCACGAACCAAGAAAGCAACTCGGATACGCGAACTCTCTCTCCTGACAGTATCTGAACACCCCACAGTATCGCCCCCGGAACAAGAAACATGGCGAGCAGATTCGGAGAATCAAACCAGGCGCTCAAACGATGATCATACGTCAGACCCTGAAAAAGACCCGATCCTAAGGCAGAAAGAGCAACGAGTGCAAACATCTGACGAAGGTGCCAAAACACACGCTCCCGACGAATACGCGTACCAAGAAAAGGGGTCATCACCAGCCAGAATACCATTGGGAAAAAAAAGAAACTTTTCATTTGGCCAAGACCGGTAAGCGTGCTTGGATGACTCATATAAGAAATAAGCACACCGAAAAACAACAACAGTGAAGAAAGTGCCACTTTTCTCACGATTGGAACACGAAAGATCTTACCTATTTCCAAGGGAAACAGGAATGGACTCGAAACGAGGAGCGCTATTTCCAATGGATACAGTGGTATACCGAATGGAAGAAACTGTATCGAAGCGAAGGGAAGAAGCCAGATACACGCTATCAGGATAAAAAAGGTATTATTTCTGGCCATAAGATCTGTTTCCCATTGCTAAGACAAAAAGAAGGATTGGTAACACCTGAACGGAAAAAATTGGTGTCTCAACAAGCGAATGTCCGAAGAAGATCAATAGTGAACAAAAAATGGCCAAAGAAAAACTTTTTGTTCCGCTTCTACTCCGCATATACACGATCCATATCGTTCTCATGTAGAAAAAGAAGAGGAGGAGGGTGCCGATAATTCCTATTTCGACAGCAAGATCAAGCCAGAGATCGTGCGCGTATATCGGTTCCCGTCTTTCTGCGGATGGCTTTACCGTCAGAGGGTAATTTCCCAGACCAACACCCAATAAAGGGTGTTCGCTGAGAGTATCCACAGCCTCCGCATAAATGACCAACCGAGCCGATACGGATCCATCTTCCCGGGAAAAACTGGACCAAAAACGTTCAGAGACCGGGTGAGGAATCAGGAAAAAGGTTATCACGAAACACATTCCAAGAAAAAACTTCGTTGCGTACGAATTCTTCTGAAGAAGAAAGTATATCGTAATCCCTATAAGAGCCACTGTGAGGCCAAGGTATGCCCCACGGGAAAAGGTGAGCAAATCGGCAACCAAGATTGTCACTGCCGCCCACTTCCAGAAAACCGAATTCCTGGATACGGAAAAAAATACCGCGAAAGGGAGGGCAATACCGAGAAAAAAGGCGTGCATGTGCGGATCAGGAAAAAAAGCCGATGCCCGCATGACCGTTTGCCCTGAAATATGGACCAAAAGACTCGGATATTCCATCACGACGGACGAAAACGAATTCCCGAGAAAAAACGGGAGAAGAACTTTCGTCCACCACACAAAAAGTGTTCCGACTGGGATAAAAAACTGCGCCGCTACCTGAAAAATACCGATCAAAGCCGAAAAAAAGGCTCCAAAAACAAGGGATTGCGAGAGAGAAATACCAGAACCGTCATCCTCATCCGTCTTTTCAAGAAATACGAAGTAAAGTGGTAGAAAGGAGAAGAGAAAAAACAACTTTCGCCACGCCCAAGAAGGTTCCTCCGCGACAAATACCGAAAAAACGGCCCAAAACCACACGGAGAGGAATACTGCTGTCTGGAAATCCCATGGTATACGAAGTTTCCTCTTCCACATGCCGGACAAAAACCAGGCAATACCGATTCCGACCGAAAGCACCCGGGCAGATGGAAGGTCGATTCCTTCTCCAGGAGACAGAGCGAATTGAAATGGAAGGAAAAAAAGAAAAAAATGCAGAATCAGCATAACTTCAAAAGGAAAAATGATCGAAAAACCCGAAGAATTCGGAATAACCATCCCCAGGAAGGGCCATAGTGCTTCCGTATATACCGATCTTGCGAATGAAAATAGGCTTTTTTTTGTTTTCCTGTCTCCTCCGCATGACTCCTTCCTCCGTGATGCAAAAAAACCACACTTTTGTTTCTCTGAATACGAAAACCCAATTCTTTCGCCCGACGACAGAGATCCACATCCTCGTAATAAAGAAAATACCCTTCATCAAAACCACCAAGAAAATCGAAATCCTGCTTTCTTAAAGCAAACGCTGCCCCACTGACCCATGAAAGCGATTTGTCCGAGAGAAAAGCCCAGAAAGAGGAAAAAGGGAGCATATTCTGAAGAAGAATTCTCCCAGGAGAAACAGTTCCTCCGCTACTCCATGGCTCCTCACGATCATCCTGAGACAGCCTTGGCGCCACGATTACCCTGTCATCTCCGAGACACTCCTGAAACACCGGTTCCAGAGAGACCGAAAGCAACCGTGTATCCGGATTCAAGAAAAACAATATGATACCCCTCCCTATTTCCGCACCACGGTTACACGCGTAAGAAAAACCGAAATTGCTTCCCATGTTGATAATACGAACGAACTCAATGCCCCGAAACATTCTCTCGAGAAAATCTTCCTCAGAGACATCATTATTCACGATAATAAACTCTCCCTTCAGGGAAAAATCCGCGGGAAGGCTTCGGAACATACGACCAATAGAAGAGGCGCTCCGGTAATTTACCGTCACAAGGGAGTATGCCGGATCAGCGTTTCTTGCGGAAAAAGTCACCATAAGCCTGCCGTACGAGAGCAGCTTCCTTTCCTCCAAAAAGCAAGCAATCCACCCAGTTTTTTAGCCTCCGTATTGTAGCATATATCTTCATATAGCCTGCCTTCACTCCGGAAGCATGCTTAAAGAAGAAAAACAGCCCAGAATAGACCAGATAATACGTCTTTCGAGGATGCATCCGACTTGCTTCTTCGTGATCAACTATCGACTCAGGAACGATACAAAGCTGGAAACCGGCTTTCTTCGCTCGCAGACAAAAATCAGCATCCTCATAGTACAAAAAGTAGTTCTCATCAAACTCTCCTACCGTATCCACAGTCTCCATAGGAACGAAAAGAGCGCAACCCGTAAGAAAATCCTCCGCTTTGCCCGCCCGAAGACAAATCGCTCTCCGATGCAAAGCCCGCATACGCCACCAGGAAAGCTCACCTCCCGAAAACCACACCTTTCCCTGACTATCAAGGATAATCGGCGAAAAAATCGCCCGCGGCGTCTGTTTGGCAGCAAGAATAAGTCTTGATAAGGCATTATTCCGCGCCCGAGCATCCGGATTAAAAAGCCAGATATGCGTGGCACCGAACTCCCTCGCCTTTCGTAGACCTTGATTTACCGCTTTCGCAAACCCGACGTTCTCTGAATTACGGATAATGACAAGTTGAGGGAAATCCTTTTGGGCAAGATGAAGTGAATCGTCACGAGAATCATTATCTACGACGATAAATACATCCGGGGACCGCCCAGACTGAACCAGAGACCAAAGCGCTGCGACAAGATCATTCCCGCTTTCATAATTCACCAAAATGACCGCGACTCTCTCTGAAAAAGCCATACTCTATTCCATGCCACCATATCAAACTCCCCAAGCAAGCGAAAAACTCAGGAAACAACCGGGGTATCCACGAATTCATCCTCTCTCTTTGAAAAGAGACTCATTATTTCATCGGAAGAAATCGCCCGAGTCACCCATAAAAGGCCGATATACACCACCAAAGAAACACTTCCTGCTACAACGAAAGGTGCCTCCAAAAGAAAATACAGGGTAATTGCCATACCGATAGCCGACAATATCACCTTGCTGATCCCATTGAACCGGGGTAGAAAATGGAGATTCCGGTAGGCGAGAGAACTCGTCAGAATGACAACAAGGGCTTCGGTCAGCACTGCAGCCGTCGCTGCCCCAAGATATGAATACCGAGAAACCACCAACAGATTCAGGATAATATTGAAGGCGGCAACGAATAGGAGGACCTGCATAAGCTTTTTCTGCATATGCCCGACAATGAGTACCATGTTGAAAAAATGGCCGAAAAAGATGCAGGCCAAAGAAAACGCCAGGATACGCAATACGGGAACCGAATCGGAAAACTCCGGACCGCTGATGATCTGTACGATGTCGCGAGCCAAGAAAACAGTTCCGAGAACCACAGGAAGCACGATTATGACGAACACTTTGAATGTCTTATTGGCGATTTCCAGGAACTTCTTCTTATCCGATAGGAAATATCGCGCAAGCAAAGGAAGGATCAAACCGGCAAGCATAGCCGGAAAGAAAACCAGGTTTTCGATGATCTTGTAGGCGACATTGTATACACCGACATCGGCACTGGTTTGAAACAGCGAAAGCAATATCGTATCGGTCTTAAAGTAGGCGAAAGTGATAATCGCCGTGGCTCCCATAGGCAAAGATTCCTTCAAAAAGACCTTCCAGAAAGAAATGTCGAACTTGGGGGAAAAATGGATGAATTTCCGACTCACGAAGAGAACTGTCAGAACATTGAAGGCGAGTGCGATCAAGACAGAGAAAACTATCGGCAGAAACCCAAGATCGAACCTTACGATACAGGCGATAAGACTTACCTGAATAAGTTTTCCCACGAATTCAGCCATAGCCACCCGATCCATAGCGATGCGTTTCTGAAACACACCATTCATCACGAAGGATAAGGAGCTGAAAAGGGACGCACAGGCGACAATGAAGATGCCCCATCTGACTTCCGCGGGATAATCGAAAAAAAGGATAGCGGCTGGCGCCAACACGATCAAAATAGTCGAACTCACCAGTCGCAGACCGACGACATTTCCGAGGATATTCTTCTCATCAGCGCCCTCCTTGGCGATTTCACGAGCGGTCACCTGTCCGAGCCCAAGATCCCCGATCGCGGAAAAAAACGAAAAAAACGCGAGTACCGTCGCGTATTTCCCGAATCCATCCTGACCAAGATACCCGGTGATCAATCGCACGAGAAGAAGCGAAAGTATCACGGTAGATATTACCTTGAGCGCGGAGTTGAATACCACATTGTAAGCGAGTTTGCGCGCGATGGCCATGTCTCTAGAATACCCTATTCTTCGTTTCCTGGCACGCCTTCCGGCGCATCATCAGAGGCAATCTTGGGACGAATGAAGATTTTTCGCTGCTCCCCGGTTCCAGCGCTCTCGGTTCTCACTTTCGGATGCCCCGAAAGGTAACGGTGCACAAGCTTTCTTTCGAAAGAAAACATCGGGCGAAGCGCCACGGAAGCGTTCTGAGAAAGCGTTTCCGAGACCGCCTTATCGACATCTCGAAAAAGAAGCGCTTCTTTCTCTTTGACATAGTCATTGATATCAAGGGTAACCCCCGCCAAAACATGCCCTCTTTTTCGATACAAAGCACGAAAAAGGTGTTGCAAAGCCGAAAGATTCGCCCCCCTCTGACCGATCAAGAAATGCTGATCCTCCTTGACTGAAAATGCCACTCGCAATGCACCCTCTTCGAGGTGATCATCAGAAATAGTCACTTTCGTATCAAAACCGAGCTTTTGAGCCAATTCTTCCGCCAACTCTCGAATGATTTCCCTTTCTTCCGGTGTTACTTGCATAAACGTATTTCATTATGCGATTATCTGCTTCTTTCCCTTCTGAATGTTGAGTATATACTGTTGCTGGCCGATCATAAAGAGTGTTGAGACGAACCAATACAAAGTCAGCGCCGCAGCTAATTTCATACCGAAAAGCAGAATCATAGCTGGCATGATGATAACCATCTGCTTATTCATTATCGAAGTAATATCAGGCTCTCCCGTGGTGTTTTCCGCTTGTTTCGGCTGACTCTTAATCATCATTTTCAACTGAAAGTACTGGGCTACCGCCGTCATAGCGGCAAGCACGATGCTCGGCGCAGTCAGATCGAGAAAATGTAGAAAGAAATGATTTATGGTTTCCGAATGGGAAACAAACGCATACATATCCGCCCCATTCACCGCAAAACCACTCCCGGAAATATTGAAAATAATCCGATAAATAGCGAAAAAGAAGAACATCTGGATTATCAACGGGAGGCATCCGCCGAACGGATTCACCTTGTTCTCCTTGTAGAAGTTCATGATTTCCCGGGTCTGCCTCTCTTTATCTTCCTTATATTTCACCTGTAAGGCCTTGATTTTCGGCTGAATCTCCTGCAACTTCTTCTGTGATTCGATCTGCTTATTCGTCAGGGGAATAAGAACCACCTTCAGGAGAATCGTCGTCAGGATAATCGCGATACCGAAATCGTACCAGGCAGCATCATAGAAAAAGATAAGGATGTTGTAGAGCGGCCTATAGAATACTTCATGAAAAAATGCGCTAAACATAATTCGTTATCCTGCATTAGTGAATTTTCTCGAAAATCAAAGACAAAGAAACTTCCAATGCTTCTTGGGAGAATCGTATCGGCTTCTTTGTCGCAAAAACAACTATATTATACCCTTTCGGCCACTTTTTTTGAAGTGAGCGGGTCGCCTCTCGAACCAAACGCTTAAAACGGTTCCGTTCACTGGCTTTTTTTGCGTATTTCTTCGCTATGAGAAAAGAAAATCTCGTTGTCTCCTCAGCATTTTTTTGAAAACGAACACCGATATCCGCGACAAAAAGAGGCTTTCCTTTACGGAAAACCTCATCAATGCCCTCCTTATGTAACCGATGTGCCAACGGGAGCATACGGATTTAGACCATAGTTAACCTTTTTCGTCCAATACGCCGTCGATTCTTGAGAACATTCCGCCCATCAGAAGTACTCATGCGCTTCAGAAAGCCATGACGACGGGTCCTTCGGCGAGTTTTCGGCTGATACGTACGCTTCATATCCAATACCTTAATTCAAGTACTCGACAACTCTATCAGTCTTTCAAAAAAAAATCAAGTCTTCTGTTATCCACCATACATGGTCATTTATGCACAAAATCACCCGATTCATCCGCCTGGAAAAGACCAAAACCACATGCTATAATGCCATTCACTCGGAAAAGGGCCCTTTTCTGCCTTGTTTTAAACATATTCCCGTATCCTTAATTGTGCATTTGTGGATAATTCAAATCTCACCTCACTTGAAGACCTCTGGAAGGCTGTTCTTGATCAGATTGAACTCTCCATTTCCAAGGCAAACTTCATCACGTGGTTTAAGAACACTTCCATCCTCTCTTTAGAGAACGGAAAAGTCATTATCGGTGTTCCGAATGGCTTTGCGAAAGAATGGTTGGAAAACAAATATAATCACTACCTCCTCCGAGCCTTTCACGCCGCACAGATGGAAATATCCGAAATTCATTGTCAGATTACTCCTGATAAGCCCATCGCACCCTCACTCCCACGTGAACCCATGCGCTCCCTCGATGCCATACAACGCCCCTCCCTGGACGGATTCCTTCGAAAAAAACTCGTGGAATCACCCGTTGTCCGACCACAAATCGAGTTTTCACAGGAAAAACCACACATCACCAATCTGAATGAGCGGTATCTTTTTGATAATTTCATCGTAGCTGAAAACAACGAGCTCGCAAAAGCCGCCTGTTATGCCGTTTCCCAAAATCTCGGGACTATCTATAACCCACTCTTCATCTATGGGGGAGTCGGGCTCGGAAAAACACATCTTCTCCAGTCGATCGGCAATGAAATAGCCCGTCGTTCTCCGGAAAAGAAAATCAAATACATCACATCCGAACGGTTCACCACTGAACTGATTGATTCGATCAAAACGCAAAAAACCGACCAATTCAAGGAATATTATCAACAAATGGATCTTCTGATCATCGATGACGTCCAATTTCTCTCCGGAAAAGAGAAGACTCAGATAGAGTTTTTCCATATCTTCAATGCCCTTTATCAACTCAACAAACAGATAGTCATATCGAGTGATCGCCCACCGAAGGCTATCGCCACACTTGAGGACCGCCTCAGATCCCGATTCGAAGGCGGAATGATCGCCGATATCAGTCGACCGAATCTCGAAACCCGTATCGCGATTCTCGAGGCAAAGGCTCATGAACGGAATATTTCCATCGATGAGCAATCCGTACGATTTATCGCCGAACACATTACCCAAAATATCCGGGAACTCGAAGGGGCACTCAATAGAGTGCACGCCTTCTCGGAATTCCATAAAATACCGACAACCCTCGCGGTCACTACGCGAGTTTTAGAACAACTCATCGAAAATAACCGAAAAAGCATCAAATCGGAAGATATTTTCCGGGTCATCATGGACTATTACGGTGTTTCCGAGGAAAATCTCATTAAAAAAGGTCGAAAAAAAGAAATTGTCCACTCCAGACAAATGACCATGTATTTCCTTCGGAATGAACTCCAACTCTCCCTTACCGCCATCGGAACTCTCCTTGGTGGAAGAGACCACACTACCGTCCTCCATGCCTGCGAAAAAATAGAAAAAGGTCTTCATGAAAACATCCGACTCAAAGAGGAAGTTAATACACTAAAAGAACGTCTTTACTACGATGCCTGTGGATAACCCTGTATAAAATCGATTTTTATCTGTATATTTCTCCTGTGAATTGATATCTGATGTGGAAAAACAAAATGACTTCATTCACACACACCCGATCCCAACAACTCTCCCTGACTTACCCACAAACACTCTACTCCATTTTCTTCCTTTAATAGAGACAAAAATATACTTATCCACCTGTCCACATCCCTAATAGTAATAAGATACTTTTTTAAAAAATAACTTTTCACTACTAAGAAGATAATCTTTTATTGATACGGACACACTATGAAACTTATCTGTACCCAGGAAAATCTTTCCAGATCGATCGCTTATTTGGAGCGTATAACCGGAAAACAATCGACATTGCCTATTTTGAGCAATATTTTGATTGAGGCTGAGAATGGAAGACTGAAGCTTTCGGCAACAAACCTGGAAATAGGGGTCGTGGTCAATATCGGTGCGAAGATAGAAGAAGAGGGGAAGATAACCATACCAGCCAAGCTTATCGGGAGCTTTATTCACAATCTTCCTTCTGGGGATATCTTGAATCTTCGGACCGAACAGGCATCGCTTGTTATCCAGAGTTCTCAATATGAAGGGGAGATAAAAGGTATGGATGGAAAGGATTTTCCGATCATTCCTCAGTTTCAGGGGAAATATCCGTTTTCATTTCCTGCTCAGTATTTTAAGAATGCTCTTTCACAAATACTTTTCTGCGTGAGTCAAAATGAATCACGGATGGAGTTGACAGGTGTGAATGTTTTGTTTGAGGGGAAATCCTTGTATCTAGCTGCTACAGATAGTTTTCGTCTGGCTGAGCAGATATTCGAGCTTCCTTATGAAACACCATCAGGTCAGTCGTTTATCATACCAAGCGCAACTTGTCAGGAGTTGCTACGGGTTATTACTCAGGAGAGTAAAGAGGTACTGGTGGCTATCGAGGAGAATCAGGTTTTCTTCGAGGTTGATGGAATACGAGTGGTTTCTCGGCTTATACATGGGAAATATCCTGATTATAAACAGATTATCCCCACCTCGTTTCTTTCGACGTACCAAATGAAGCGAGAAGAATTTATCCGGGCGGTAAAGATTGTCAGTGTACTTTCCTCGTATAATGCCGGTGAAATCACCCTTCATTTTTCTGCTGGTTCTCAGGAGTGTCGTATTGAGGCGGTTTCTCAGGAAGTCGGTCAAAACAAGGCTCGAGTATCTATCGAGAATCAGACGGGTGATGATACGGAAAAAATCTTCACTTTTAATCCGAGATATGTTCTTGAAGGATTGAATGCTCTAAAGGGGGAGTCTGTGGTTTTTTATGCGAATAATCCTGCTTCACCGGTGGTATTGCGGGAAGTGGATAGAGAAGGGGAAAAGGTGCGGTATCTTTATATCGTGATGCCAGTCAGGAAATAGAAAGGGGTATCTATGCGCGCACTTAAGGATTTAATGGTCAAAAACGGAAGTGCCCCGGTTCAACAGAAACGTGAATTGGATGATAAAACCGTTTTCTTTGCCTTCGAAAAAGTGGTAGCTTCGTGGTATGGGTTCAAGGGAAGGGAGAATATCTTTCCTGAAGACTGGAAAGATGGGACGCTTTCCATTCGTGTCCGGAGTTCACTCTGGTTAAACGAGCTTCTTTTGGAGAAGGAGAAGCTTCGAAATGCGGTAAATGATTTTCTGGGCGAAAAACAGGTAAAGCATATCACCTTCAAACGGGGATAATATGTGGATATGTGTTTATCCTGCTTTTAGAAGTTCACTTGAATTTTTCCAGAGTCCGAAGACGTATTTCCATTGTCATCGGTGACTTCTACGGAAACAGTCATAGTGGAACCGTTCTTTTCGCTCGGAACCGAGTAGTTAATTGAATAGGGCTTGGATGAAGATGAGCCGATCTCATTACCATCTATGGAGTAGCGAACCGATTTTACGCCGTATGGCGCATCCACGGATACGGTAAGATTGATATTCTGGGAACTGTAGGATCCGCCGCCGGTGAAGTGGATATTCGGCTGGAATCCGGAAAAATCACTTGCTTTGCAGTCGTCTTTCGGTGGTTCATCAAGTACGATACCTTTCTTGTCGGAGTAGTAGTCTTTCACTCCCTTTTCCCAGTTTTTGTACTGAGAATCCCGATCGGGTTTATCCGGTATCGGTCCACGTGGATCTTCTCGGTCAACATAGAAAAGGATATCGTGCGGACTAATGAAATCCTTTTTCTCGGTATCCTTATCGCGACAGTATCTGTTGGCTTTGCAATAAGCATCTTTTTTCCCTGGGATTTCGCAAACTTTGAGATTTTCTTTCTGCTCGAGTTTTCCAGAAAGCATGGGTTTGTTGGTTTGTCCGTCCCCATCCCCGATTTCATCATCCGGGTTGTATTTCGGGAATTCCTCGGTAGCGGCATTCACGAGGGCTTTATCAAGAAACGCCCGCCAAATAGGCGCTGCGACGTTGACGCCATCCGCACCCTCAGTCATCGGGCTATTGTCATTATTTCCTGCCCAGACACCGACAGCGAGCGAAGGGGTGTATCCTATGGTCCATCCGTCACGGAATTCGTTGGTAGTGCCCGTTTTTGCGGCCACAAGACGGTCTTTGAAGGCGAGCGGGCTATTTTCTCCGAATACCCAGGCACGATTGTCATTATTCGACATGACCGAATCGAGCATAGCGACGTATTTTTGGTCGACTACCTGTTCGCCGGGGTTGTCTTTGTATTCTTCCAATACGGTTCCTTTCGAGTCTTCTACGCGAAGGATGGCCGTTTTTTCGTGCTTTATACCATTGTTGGCAAGCGTGGCATAGGCGTTGACGTGATCGAGGAGTTTGACTTCACCGCCACCGAGCACCAGGGA
>ERZ724522.1571-NODE-1571-length-12031-cov-4.246409_pt1 | contig 12031 bp, 10 predicted proteins | sample MGYA00376055_ERZ724522 | MGnify/ENA primary metagenome ERZ724522 (study PRJEB28724, sample SAMN07190884) | wastewater metagenome | isolation source: effluent of sewage treatment plant in Hong Hong | place: Hong Kong | collected 2016-03-17 ... | reverse complement strand
ATGTGGAGTGAGGATACAAGATTGAAAGAACATGGACTTGAGAATAGAACAACAAGCAAATTGAATAACGATATTGAAATGAACAAGCAAAATACCAGCTTTCTCTATCTCAATTATCCTATCCTCTATAAGGAGGAATGTGGTTTTGATTGTGGTGATGGATGGTTTGATTTGCTCAATGACCTATCGTTGAAGTTGGAATCCATAAATGGTTCAACCAACAGTTCGGAAGTAGTGGCTTTGCAAGTGAAGGAAAAATTTGGAGGATTGAGGTTTTATGTGGCTTCAGGAACGAATGAAGCTTTTCAATTGATAGATGAAGCGGAGGCCAAAAGCCTAATGACATGTGAGGAATGCGGCAATGATGGCAGTCTTAGAAAAGGAATTTGGTGGCGCACGCTTTGTGACGCATGCGATGAAAAGAGAAAACAATGACAACATGGATTTGAGAATAGAACAACAAGCAAAAGGCACTCGCATCATCACGGGTGAAGCCGCCAGAGAGCTGAAAAAGACAGCGAGGAGTTGAAATGAAGAGCGCCGGGAAACCCCGGCGCTCTTTTCAATTGGTGTTCGCTTTAGATGAACGGGGCACACATACCATCGCCAGCTACCAGCAGTCTGTCTATGGATTTGACGCTACCCCAAACCGCTGTAGCATTGGGAAGCTTCTGATCTTGCCACATGGGGACGAATTTGGAGACGTCAACGAATTGCTCAGCCAAGGAGCCCGATGAGTTTCCGGCCACGCTTTGCCACGGCTCTGAGACAACACCTGTTGCCATGGAAGCTCCTAGGTCAAGCATGTATGTGACTTGTGTCTGCCCTGCATCCGCAAGGACATAGCCAGCAAACGAGGTCACTGAATCAGCATACCAGCCCGGCTGTCTTTCCATTTCATTGAGGTTGGTGAACTTGTACATGTGCAGGAACGCAGCGGCCATGGGCTTCTTTGTGAACAAGGTGCCTCGCGGATCTCCTTTAGGGAAAGTGCCAGTTCCATTGTATTGATTGTACCATTGTGCCATTCTGGTGAACGCCCAGTTCTGCGGTGTTTGATATGGATTTTCTCCCATGCCGACTTCTCCATCCGGCATGGACCTCATGTCAACGAAATCAAAGTTGGGTCTGCTGTCCATTGCTGACAACTGTGATATGCGAGCGCTTCCCCTAGGTGACCCGCTCTGGTCCTTTGCAGCCCATCCGTACATGGTTCCGTTAGGTCTGGTACCATGTGCGCTTCTATGAATGTAGGTGGGTTTCAGCACGATCCATGATTGCCTTGCGCCTTTGTCCGTGAACGGGTTCAATCCATTGTAGTTCAAGAATGGGTTCAAAGTCAACGAAGCCACGTTCCTTCTTCCGAAGCTCATTGCGCTGGTGATGGCCTGCATGGAATTGCTAGGGGTGGAGACCCCCACTCGTGATGGAGTGCCAAAGCATAGCGCATAATACTGATGGGTCGGAGTTGATGCAGCAACGACCAGATTCCTTGCGGTATTGAATTTCGCATCATCAACACTATCAGCATTGCCGAGGCTTACAGTGACCCGATTCGCCGCTGGAATGCCCCAAGCAGTCGCATATTGATTGGCGATGGTAAGGCTGTTCGGATCGTCTTGATTGATGACGATAAGAACCTTGTTCGGATCTATACCATTACCAGTTGGCGGCGGTGCAACTGTCGGCTGAACCGTTATGGACACGTTGGCCGTCTTTGTTGGATCGCCTACCGAAGTGGCTCTGACTACTGCTGTTGTGTTCGTGGTAACGGCGGGGGCTGTGTAAGTCGCAGGATTGGAATTCGTTATCGTTCCACCTCCGCTGACAACAGTCCAAGTCACTGCATTGTTGAACGTTCCAGTGCCAGTTACAGTGGCGGTGACACTCGATGTCTGGCCACCGCTTATGGTGGCTGGAGCGGCGGTCGCACTAACACCCGTGATCGTGGCTTGAGCGCCGCCCGCCCTGAATACTCTGAATTGTCCCATGGTCCACCACCACGAGTTGGTCCAGTATGTCTGGATCACGCGGATGTACCTAGCGCTTACTTGTGGGAAATTGATGGTCAACACGGTCGGTTGACCAGTTGTCACAACAAGCGTTATGTTGTTCTCGGCAGCTATTGGCGTTCCCCATGTTGTTCCATCATTGCTTACTACCACTTGATAGCCTCGCGGGTAATCATTGATGGTGTTGCTCGTTGTTTCCAACACGACCCTACTAAACTGTTGCACAGACCCCATATCAACTTGGAACCACTGACCTGTCCATTGAGCTTGTCCGCTGGTCCAGTTATTGGTTGCATCTGCATCGATGGCATAGGACGGGAATTCTCGACCGCCAGCGTTCGTATGTGATGCAGAGGCAACCCAGCCCGTTCTTGACAGTTCAGTTAATCCTGTATTACTGCTTGGTAGTATGTTGAGTGAAAGAGTAACTGATTTTGTGGCATCTCCATTCGCTGTTGCCTTTAGTTGAACTGGCGTGCTTACATTGACGCTTGGGGCTGTGTAAGTGGTTGAGTTGGCTGCGGTGTTTGCGATCGTTCCACCTCCGCTTACAATGCTCCATGTAACGCCAGTATTGAATGGACCAGTTCCAGTGACAACGGCAGAAATGCTAGAGACCTGACCGCCTTGTAAAGAGGTCGGATTCGCAGTTCCTGTTACGGATGTGATCGTAGATGGAGTAACAACATTCTTGATGGTCAATGTTGTGTCAGCCATTTTCATTGTATCTCCCACAGCCGTTGCCCGGATGACCGCAGTTGAATCAGCGGCAACCTGAGGAGCCGTATAGATGGTGTTGTTGGACGTCGTGTTCGACAGAGTTCCACCTCCGTTGACGATGCTCCACGTGACATTTTGATTGAAGGCGCCTGTGCCAGTCACGATGGCCGTTAGATTCGCGGTTGTTCCCTCATTGATCTGCGTTGCGCTGCTGGTCACCGTTACACCAGTGACGGTTGCCGCAGGTGTATCAATGTTCTTGACCGTCATGTTGACGTTCGCGGTCTTTGTCGGATCACCTATTGATGTGGCTCTTATGACAACGGGGCTATCAACGGATACCGATGGAGCGGTGTAGGTGACGGGATTGGCTGTCGGATTGGATAGGCTTCCGCCTCCGCTTACAATGCTCCATGTGACACCATTGTTGAATGTACCTGTTCCAGTTACGGTTGCAGTTAGCGTAGCTGTTGATCTCTCATCTACATTGACCTTGTTGCTTGTGGCAGAGATCGATGTTACGGCATTGGATACAGCATCACTCTTTATGGTGATGTCGACAGTGGCCATCACATCGGGATTCCCGTTTGATACGACCCTTATTTGTGTGAAGGCGTCGTTGGTTACTTCATAAGTGGGTGCGGTGAATACAACGTTGTTACCAGTGGTCGTATTCAATGTTCCACCACCTGTTATCACGTTCCAAACAACGGTACCATCGATCGCCCCAGAGCCTTGTACAGTTGCAGTGAGATTCACGGTCTGACCCTTGTTCACTTGAACACTGGACGGAGTCATTACAATGTTCGTGATCGGGTTTACAGTTCCCCCCGTTGTGCCCCCGTTGATCTGGTCCCATTTTTTACCAGCTTGTTTGTCAGCATAGTTGATCCATGGCTGACGTCCCTTATAAGTAGCTACAATATGAGGAATATCAGCCATCAATGTCGTGGCATTGTGGTCCGCATTTGGCATGAAGGTCGTAACAGCGCGGCCACCAGCTTTGGATGTCCAAACAAAGTCGTGTATTCCGCCAGTAAAATCAGCGCCAGCCTTGAACTTCTTATTGTTGCTTACATCATGCAAGAGGTGTTCATGGTTGGTTGTATGAAGACCGTCCCAACGGACATAGTTGTCGAACAGTCCGCCACTAGGGTTCTCAGATTCACAACGGATCGCGGAGTCTATCCACATACCATTATGGCCCCATGATTGTCCACCAAGGATATGCACACGGTAATAGCCTGAGAATTTAGCCAGCATTTGACCACGTCCCGGCCTATTATGTCCATTTGGATTGGGATTAGGCTCGCTCTTGGGAGCGATGATCGTGATGCAGCCTCCAGCAGGAGAGCCGTCCGTACCAACGAATGTCTCGATCAAATACGGATTAAGGTCTCCAGATGGTTCGATGATGCGAACAACGGAAATGGCAGCGGAGCCAATGCCAATACCCGCTCTGTGATTGTAGAAATAGGATGAATTGTGGATCGTACATGGAGCGCCTCCGCCGTCGATGAATACGCCGAAGTCATTGAAGCCTGTGCAGTATACGTCTTCTACGTAGCAAGTTTCTCCGGGGTTTTCTATCAAAACGCCAGCAGATACATAGGAAGGGTCTCTTTGCGTTTTCATTTCACCATGCAAGCTCATGTGCATGATCTTGGTGGAATGGCTCCACTCATACTTGCCTTCATACCTGTTCCAAGATTCGAAGATGAACCTCTTTGCTGGGTCCCCCATCCACTTAACTCCTTCCAGTGCAAGGGTTGTTCCCCATGCTCCTTCTCCAGCGTTACCTCCATTCCCTACGCCTTGTATGATGCCTTGAGGAGCTTTCAATGGAGCATTGACCGCCCACCAGCCAGCGGGTATTTTGATGCTCGACCTATTGTATGGATTCAGATGTGCGGCCTCGTTGTAAACAACGGTGAACTGAGTGAGTCCCATGATCCTGTCCTGCGTCCAGCCCTTCCCTTCAAGAACAGCAAAGTAGTTGGGATATTTTGCTTTTTGTTCAGCATACGAAATCCCCATCTTGTAGAGGTATTGCCTGCTACCATTCTGTATTTGCCAGTAAGTTGGCTGCTGCAACCCCCAATAAGAGTCGGTTAGATCGTATATGCTTGTCATGATTTTTGTCTTTGGTTTGGTGATTATCCAATCAATAAATACTTTCCATGGAAAAATAATTCTCCGATTGAATTACAACCTTTTGAAGCACAGAAGGTTATATTGCTGAAACATTCTTCATGGCACCATCGTATAAGCAAAACCAAGCATGAGACTCGACGAGCTAATAATCGTATTTGACCGCACACGCGGGTTGATCCTGTTGACGGAGTTCATCAAGATGAATTCGGTTGATGGGGTCAAGTCCGTTCGCTTGGACCATGTTCCTCTTGACAAGAGGGGCGATATCATGGATTTGGTCGTCTACATCTTTCGGGATTCCGGCTCTTATGAACTGTTCTTCCCCAAGCGCATTCGCATGCCCATCAAGTCTGCGAATCAAGAGGAATTCACCGCAGCAGTGGTTGCTTCAATGGAGAAGATCGTCCCGTCATGCTCGTCCATTCTGAGCCTAGGTGATGTTGAGGAGGCAAAAGCCAAGGTGATGGAGCTTATCCCATCATTCGTGGAACGATTTGAAAACGAGGAGATCTTAAAGATTGACCCGCTCGAACGGGTCGAATTGCTTTTTGATAGAGGAATAAGGGACGGCACCCTGAAGAAAATGGGAGAAAGGGACAGGGAAAGAAGGGAGGCGGCTCGCGCTCGATTGGAAGCCGCTTTCAAGGAATTCGATGCAATGACCGACGAAGAGTTCCGCCGAACCATCATGGAAAACGTGGAGCTTTGTAATTCGGATTCGTATTTCGAATCGATGCTACCTGTTTGGAGAGAAAAGGGCATCCAGTTCGATGTGACACAGACATTGCATGATTTGACCTCATTGATCTCAGAGCGTGGAGACAACACTCCTCCCGCTTGGGGAAAGGATGATATTCAAAGCTTCGAGGAACATGGGTTCTACTGCGAATTCCACACCTATCGAGGCTTTACCGTTCGCTATGATTCATGTGCAGTGGAATCCGGATATCAACTATACGAACTGGACGGCACACACCTGATCACGATCTGAAATGAACATAAAGCAAACCTTGGTATTCCGTCGTGATCTGAAGGTCAGGAAGGGCAAGTTGATCGCACAAGGGGCTCATGCCGCCATGTCGTTCATCAGTGACCAGATCCGGAATTCTGTCTATTCGGTCAACTATGACCAGTTCATTTACACCGTGAAGCTTACAGAAGAACAGCACGAATGGATGAAAGGTTTGTTTACTAAGATCTGTTTAGTTGTCAATGACGAAGCTGAGCTTCTTGAGATACATGACAAAGCTCTGAAAGCGGGCCTGACATCATATCTGATCAAGGATGCAGGGCTCACGGAATTCAAAGGTGTGCCCACCCTGACCTGCATTGCCATTGGCCCGCATGAATCCGAGCGTATCGATGCGATAACCAAAGAACTGGAAATGTTCTAACCAACCAACACCATGAAAACAGCAGCACCTCCCCGCTATGTTCGCAATGCGATCCGCACCCCTGACGGTACGATCTTGCGTTCTCAATCCGTTCACGACTACCGGACCCATTTGGACGCCAACGGCAAGGAGTACATGGTCGATGGTGGAATGGAATACCTTAGGAGGAATGTACACCCTGATGCTCCTTATGAAGAGTTGTCTGTTGAGTCCTCACAGCCTTTTGAGGTGATCCGAGAGGCTCTTGAATGGGGGACCTATGGCAAAGACGGCAAAAGCCCATTGCGATATGTGGCGCTAAGTGAGATGTCAGATGACCATATCAACAAGGTGATCGAGCATCTTCAAATGCAAGTGCAGCGTGTTGAAGAAAAGAGGGCAGAACTGATGAAGGAAATGTCTCCATCCTTGGAGTTGCGAAATCAACTCAGGGAAGCTGTCGGCCTCTCTTCCAAACGGAGTGAGCTTCCTGAAGCGACGGAGCCTTGGGTGATGCAATTCATGAGAAAGGAACTCGAACACCGCAAACAGAACGGGATCTCCATCAAGGATCCGGAATAGCGGGTATCAATTGCCATTTGGATGTTAATTCAAATGTTCTTACATTTGCAGGCAACCTTTTGGTGCTATTTACCGTAGTAAGGTGTGATGAGGACAACAGGGAACATAACTCGATCGGGTTCAGGAAAGCTGGGCTTGTGCGGCTATTGGCCTTGTAATCCATTTACGGCCCTACAGCCAAAACCCGAACATATTGGGGTATCCACGACAGATGCCGCAAACACGTCAGTATGATAGACCTGAACAGCAATACAATGCAGAGGTCCATCTAGGAAGTTCAGGACCTCAGTGGTTCTCTGATTTCCGAGGTGGGTCTCGGAAAATCGAGAGAACACATGAAAGACAAATTCAAGAAATTCGGTGGCGAGCAGATCGCCGATGTTGGTAAGTATATCAGAGAATATCTGAAGACTTATCCTCAAACTTCTGTTTACGTAGGAACCGACTCCGTTGCAAAGCGTGGAAAAGTGACCTATGCGACCGTCATTGCCTTGTACGATGAGATCCGTAAGGATGGTGTACACTACATCTTCAAGCGTGACAAGGAGGTGGGTAAGCTGGACGTCTTCTCCCGTATGTGGCGTGAGGTGGAAAAGTCCCTTGAGGTAGCGGACTACCTTGAGGTGGAGCTTGATGGCCACCTGAAGCGTTACACCATGGAAGACCTCATGGTCATGAAGAATCCTGCTGGTGGTTACTACAAGGTGAACCAGAACAAGCTGGTGACGATCGACATCGACATCAGTCCAACTTCTGGTGGCGGTAAGAACAAGTCATACGTTGCCTACGAAGCGGCTAAAGGCACCGTGGTTGGACAGGGATACCGCGAAAGGTTCAAGCCTCACTGCTGGGCTGCGAATTGCTGCGCTGACTTGGTTGCCAAAAGCAGCGGTCAGAAGAAGGATCGCAAGGTCAGAAAGAAGGTGAGAACTGCTGCATAGACACACGATGACGGAACACAAGAGGGTTCATCGCTCGGCGACTTGATCGCAGAGAGGAAGTTGTGACACTCAGGAAGAAAGTGGGAGACCTAAACAGTCGCTTTACCACATATCATAGGGTGCAACTCATACAGTACTAGAAGGATTTCTTCCCTTCGATGATGTACGGGTCGAGGCTAAGTTTGATGATGAACTAAAACAGAATCACAGCTACGCTCAGTGTTCTTGATCAAGGAAAGGCGCCAACTGGCGCCTTTCTTTTTGTTGTAACAAACCGCCGAATTTGTCGTACTATAGTGCGAACAAACGGTCGTGGGCCGGAATAACTCCTTCGCATGAAGCGATATATCGTCATCTATCGGGGACAGGCATATCCAGTAAGGTCGAAGTCCCCGGAAAAGATCAAGGCCGACATCCTTAGCGCCTATGTGAGACAGGATGGCAAGGAAAATGTGACGTTCCGCAATATCACCATGGTGTCATCGGACATTGCCCTTGGTAAGTTCGCTATTCTGGATTTGGATAGCTGGTTTGCCGAGGGGTCAAAAAAGAAAGGGGACGTTGCCGTCCCCGTTCTTTCAAAGGTGTAGACTCTTAGCGGGTCTTGTTCTTGCTGTTGCTCTTGCTCTTGCTGGACGACGTCTTGGAAGAGGTCGAAGATTTGGAAGAGGTCGAAGCCTTCGAAGAGGTCGAAGTCTTGGAGGAAGTGGTCGGAGTGTAACGCTTGGCAGCAATGCTGTGCTTGGCGATCATTCTACCGATCGAACGCGCTGAAATGCCGAACTCACGAGCGGCGGCTTCCTTGCTCCAGTTGTTGGAACGCAGGGAGTTTTCAAGCTGCTTCTTGCCGATGCTCTCGATATAGAGGCTGCGGTCGTAGAGGTTGGTCGGCACGATGCGGGATACGGTGATTCCACCGCTCTTATCGTTGGCCTGCTTGAACTGATAGGGGTTGCGCTCGCTGTTAAGCCTTCTGATCTCTGCGGCAACGTAGTTGCGGTCATTGCGTGAGAACGAGATCGACTGACCGAAGTTCATTTTCCGTAGATTGTTAGCGAACTGATTCTGATTGTTTTTGCTCATTGTACTTTTAGTTTAGAATGCAAATATAGGCGGTCGGCTGCCGAACTCCAAATTTTGATGCAACTTTTTTTATGTTTGCGCGTACAAGGCAACAAAACGGCACATGGAAGCACGCGATCATACATCGTTCATGACTTGGTTATTGGAGCATGACTTCATTTGGATCTCCCGAGTATTTCTGGAGGTACTCCGACCCAAAGGCTTTGTTCGTTGAGGAGAAGGTGTGGGAAGAATTGATCAGCAACAAGGACTCGGAGAACGGTAAAAAGGGCATCGTTTGTTTGGATAGACTGCCCGAAGAGGGCTTTTACCTCAAAGCATGAACTACATACCCGTCTATGTCACTGTTCAATCCAGAGAGGAGGGTGACATGAATTACCTTGATAAGGTCACGGTCAACCACGGGGTTTGGCTTTGTGAGGACGCTAAAGAACTCATGAAGTTCATTCTGAATTTCAACAAAGCATTCAGCGGCAGCAACTACTTTGACTTTGACGAACCTCGTTTGATATACGTGAATGAGGACATGTGGAATGACCTCTTGAAGAATAATCCCGACAAGGTGAAGTTCCTTGCAGGTCTACCAGAAGGCTTCCACAAAAGACTTCCTCAGTTCGTTAAAATGGGAGGAACTGCGTTGCGGCATATGCATGGAGGCGTTGAGTGGGGAGATTACGGCATGTATGAAGTTCCGTCAACCTATTATCGCGATGCTGGTCATTGGAGCGTGAAATATGAGTGGAGGAACGGACTACTCTACTCGGTAAATGGAGACCATGAAACCCTCGATGGTCAACTGCTTGAGGAAACGACTAAGGAATACTGGATGGAGAATAACGCAGGATACGTTTGATTATGGAACGTAGAGGATTCCTCCGATTGATTGGCCTTGCTGTTGCGGGAGCAGCAGTAGGCGTCAAGCCAGAGCAGCCGGAAATGGCGATTAGCAATGCTCAGGTGGCCAAAAAGCTTGTGAACAGCCCTGTAAATCTTGGCATATCACATCGTGCATATTTGGAGAAGGGGTTTGTATTCGCCCCATACATCCCGCTGCACCTTGGACCGCAGGTAGTGGAAGAAATGTCTCCCAAAGTGGGAGTGATGTCGAGATACATAACTCAACAAGCATAACATGACCAACAGACGAGGTTTCATCAAGGGCATTTCGGCGCTTTTAGGTCTTGGCGTGGCTGCTCCGGCCATGGCCATGGCCATTACTAAAAGGAATCCAGAGGAGATATTTGATGACTGTGATGGTTGGGATGTGCATGGTAGCACAATGTCCACGAGGCTTCCCATACCGGAGGGTTTTGAAGTGATGTCTCACTGAAAGGATGAGGAGACTGGCAGGATCGCCCGTACCAGCATGCTTCCATTGGGGTGTGAGTCGCACTTCCACTTGGCTCGTATACTCAAACATCGTGACTACACGCACATCTATGAGATACGGCTTTATCGAACCAAATTCTCTGAATGGCTCAAGTCACCGAATCATCCGATGCAGTACATGATGGTGCGCGGGTTGATAGCCCCTCCGATCGAGCATCTCAAAGGAAGCAGCATGGTTTATGATGAGCACAACATGACAATAGTGATTCAACCGAATAAGGGTAGGATTTGAAAAAAGTTTGTATTGGATGCAACTTTTTCTATCTTTGCCTCGTCTAAGGGAACAGAAAGGGGAAAAGTCCCCTATTTAGGACAGAACATGAACACCAAGAACAACATAAACATGAGCTTACGGTCGCTGCGACTTCGTCGCGTTCTGTTCGTGCTTTTGGTGGTCTTTACCAACGGTTCGGGTGTCATGCTCATGTAAAGGAATAACAACCTAGCAGAGAGGCCCGAACCGATAAAAAGGTTCGGGCCTCTCTGCTTTAGGGAGGTCGCTAGAAAGAGGGGAAGGAGGACAAGTTATCGTTCTTTGATCATAATGGGAGATTTGTGCTTCTATCAGCATTGAGTCTGTAATGGAAACACAACGGTAAGCACAACAGCCTTAAACGCTGTCTACTGCTAATGGCACAAATTTCCCACCATGGCGCCTTAACATAGTGGATATCGCGGTCCGCGATTCTATGTGCTGGCCTGAAAACCCAGAAATGTGTGGTTCGATTCCCACAGGTGCCGCAAAACGATCTTTGACATATTGTTCCTAGAAATGTGAATTGCGGGCGAGGAATGGGCCTCGCCCGCGCAATGGCCTCGTGGCGCAATGGATCAAGCGCACTCCGCTACGAACGGAGAGGTTGCAGGTTCGAGTCCTGCCGAGGTCACGACAATTGAAATGATCGGCGTGGAAGGACACGCGAAGCGTACGTAGAGCATAGGACTTGCGATCAGGCCGAGAGTAACCGCGAAACAGGATGTGGGGATGGTAGGAAGATCGAGGGCACCTTACATGAAAAGTGCGGACCATTGAACGCGACTCCATGTGGTTTTTGCAAGAGCCGCAATGGAATGTAGGAGTTTAACACGGGATGGCTGCCATAAACCATCCGAACGCTCAAGTCCAGCCGATATCAAGCTCGGCATCATTCAATTGTTACGGAACCTAAGCTAATCTGGTGAAAGCGCACCCCTGAAGAGGGTGAGAGCGGGGCTCGAAACCCCGAGGTTCCACTTTGCCGCCATGCTGAAATTGGTAGACAGCCACGACTCAGACTCGTGCGTGCCATTAAGTTGGCGTTGAGGGTTCGACTCCCTCTGGCGGCACGATTTTCAATTGAGCATCCGATTTGTTATATTTGCTCTTGTAAGACCAAACAAATGGGAAATCGTGTGAAAGTAGCCGTCATAACTGGAGACATTCAGGACTCACAGTATTATGACACCTTCATTCCTCATTACATCTCTGATTGGGAGGAGATCGATGAAGAGCAGGTCGACAAGGTCAAAAAGGGGTTGCATGAATTGTCGAGAAGCGTTCCTGTTTCACAACGCCAGTGGGTCTACAAACTGATCGTTGCACCCATGTCACAAAAAGGCATGGTGAATCAGGCTCTTGAGGCTTATGACCTTTTCGTGAAGAAAGAGGATGAGAGAAAGCAGAGGATAGAGGAAACTCTGAAGAAAACTCAAAAGCAGGCAGTGCTCAAAAAGAAGAGGGCCGAGTTGAAGAAGACGATAAAGCTGTTGAGCGATTCAGCAAACAACAAGGTGATCG
>ERZ724522.1570-NODE-1570-length-12035-cov-5.099750_pt1 | contig 12035 bp, 2 predicted proteins | sample MGYA00376055_ERZ724522 | MGnify/ENA primary metagenome ERZ724522 (study PRJEB28724, sample SAMN07190884) | wastewater metagenome | isolation source: effluent of sewage treatment plant in Hong Hong | place: Hong Kong | collected 2016-03-17 ... | reverse complement strand
CTGATAATCTTTCTTTTGATTCTGGACTTAGCAGTACTCCTAATTTTGGTATGAGTACTAAAACTGGAAATATTATAGGAGGTGTAGGTAGAGGGATAGGGGCAATGTCAAGCTTTATACCTGAAGATAATGATGGTCATGGAGTTTCAAGAACTGGTCAAAAAATAAGTTCTGGTATTCAGAAAGGTATGGATACAGCAGGGGAAGTAGCAAGCTCTTTCGGCCCTATGGGTCAAGCAGTAGGAGGAGTCTTAAAATTAGGTTCTTTTTTAGTAAAAGGATTTACAGCCTTAGCTGATGCAGTAAAAGAACAAAGAAATCCTAAAGATGAAAAATGGGATAAACAATATAATGTAGTAAATCCTAATGCTTCTAAATTAGATTTTGGAGTTCCAACTTATGCTAATGGTGGAAAATTGTTTAATCAAAATGATGCTAAAACTGATATTAAATTTCAAGATTGGTATAAAGCAAATACTTTAGAAGGTCAAAATAAAGTTCCTTATTCTGATAGTTTAGATTATGATTATTATTCTTATTATAAGAATGGTGATCTAAAAGGTAGTATTAGTAATCATTTTACTGATATGTATAAAAGACCTAATCATCCTACTTTCTCTAATGAAAGCTTATATAGTACTCCTGAGAATCCAGGTGGAATGTGGAAAGATAATACTTATATACCTAAGGGTAAATTTCAATATGCATTAGGTGGTGTTCCTTATAATCAAGCAGATATTGAAGCAGAGCAAGGAGAAGCTATGTTAGGTGCAGATAACAATGTGCAGAGTATAGAAGGACAAAAGCATGAACAAGGTGGAACTCCTTTAGTATTAAACGGAGATGAACAATACATATATTCAGATAGATTAGGATATGATAAACAAGGTATTCCTACTATTAATATTAAAGATGTAGCTAAATCTTTTGCAAGCAAAGCTAAATCTATAGAAAGAAAATATTCTAAAAAGAATGATGATATTGCTAATAAGACTAAAGAAATAGAATTACAAAAATTAACTCAAGATGCTGAACAAACAAGACAGCTAAAAGAACAAGTAGATATGTCTAAAGATGTAAAAAGAATACAAGCTAAATATGGTAAAGATTTAAGAAAGTTTTGGGGTGGAGGAGATCCTAATAATGTTATTATGACTTCAGAAGAGATGAAAGCATTATATGAACAACTAAATTTACAAGCTAAAGGAGTTTCTTCTGGATTAAATAATACTATTGAAGAAATGAAACAGACATCACAGCAATTAGATGCTAATACACAAAGATTACAACAAATGTCTAATCCACAGATTACTTTAAAAACTCCTTGGGGAACATATGATAGAAGTGGTAACTTAAAAAATAATATAAATCCTATTACACCAATTGGTCCTAAAAAACTTAATATAGAAAATACACAAGTTGGAATAACTAATACTCCAACTGCTGCTGTAGCAGGTACAACTATCAACGTACCATTATTTAATGGTAATTTACCATCTGGTCCACAACAAGATGCTAATGGTATTGATATTGAAAAACCAGGAGATGATTTTGGTGCTGGTATTGGTGTATATGGTAAACAACCATCAACAGGCAGAAATGGTTTATTTAAAAACTTAACTACAGGTGATAAACTTGGATTAGCTTCTATGTTACCAGGCACATTATACAACTTTGCAATGGGATTAAAACCAGCAGAGAAAGAAAAGTTTTATACTAATCCTTATCAAAATGAAATAGTAAGTTTAATGCAAAATAGAAGATTTGATGCTCAACCTTTTATTAATGAAGCTACGATGGCTAATCAAGCTAATAATCAAAACATATCAGATAATGCTTCTTCAATAGGAGTTAAATTAGCTAATATGCAAAAAGCTCAAGCTAACTATGTTAATAGCTTAGCAAGTATAACTGGTAAAGCACAAGAAATAAATAATAATTATAGAGCAGAAGAAGCTCAAGTTAAAAATAACTTAGGAGAAGTTCTAAGACAAGAAGGTATTAGACAAGCTGGAGTTAATGCTCAGAATAAAGCTGCTAAACAAGCATTTATGGCTAAAGCAATGACTCAGTTAGGTCAAAGTATAGCTGCTGTTGGACAAGCTTCTAATCAATCATTAACTAATACAATCTTAGCAAAATCATTATCAGAGTTATCTCCAGATTTTGATGTTAAGAAATTGAAAGATTTATATGATAGAGGACAAGTAGATGAGAGTGGATACTTTACATTTAATGGAGCTAAATATCAGTACATACCTTCCCAAACTGGTAGAGCTGAAGATGGTCAGGTTGTAAAAGTAACACAAGATCTTGGTTTACCTATCAATAAAAAGACACTATATCCTCCTATGACATTTACAACTACAACAACTAAAAAAGGAAAATAATGGCAGATATAAATAGATTTATGGTTCCTGCTGAGATTCCTCAGCCTTCTTTCTTTCAACTGCCTTACGAGCAGATGAAGCAAGGTCTATTAGTTGCACAACAACAACAAGATCAAGCTAGAGCTGGTTTAGATGCTATTGGTAATGTTCAGTTTAACTACTTAACAAATCCAGAAGATATTAAAGCAGCTAATGATGCTTATGGATATATTGATAAAGGAATCGAAGGTATAGTAGCTAAACAAGGTAATGGAGATTTAAGAGGATTAAGAAATGATATAGGTACACATGCAAAGAATGTGTCAAAGTTATTTAGACCAGATCAGATAATTGGTAGATTACAAAGTAATTATGCAGTTTTCAATGATTGGTATAAGAAACAATTAGATAACAAGGATTTAGATCCTATTTATGTAACTCAGGCTGCTGAGGCATTTATGAATGCCTATGATAAAAAAGGTGGAGCAAGAGCTGGATCTATTAGTACTGAGAACTTAGTTCCATTCTTTGATTCTTCTAAGTTTGTAAATGATAATAAAGATATGATTAAATCTACTCTTATTCAAAGAGAAAGAGATAGATTAGGTAATGATGGATATAAATATACAGATGAGCAATTGTTAAAACAGATTCCACCTGAGAGAGTTAAACAAACTCTTACAGAGATTCTTATGTCTAATCCATCTTATAATTCATCTTTAGCTCAGAGAGTTAGATTAGGTAATTTACCTAAAGAATCTATTCCTCTATTAGATGCTAAAGGACAATTAAATCCTTATAATCCTTCAGCTTCTGCAATACATGGAGCAATGGTAGGATTAGGAGTAGTTGAAGAAGATAGACAAAGATACTCAATTGGAACTGATGAGTCTTTCTGGAAAAGAAAAGAACAGGAAAATAAGATGAAAGATGAACAAATGATTCCTGGAGTATATGATGAAACTATCACACCTACTCAAGAAACCATTAATAATCTTCAAACCAACTTTGATGGTTCACCTCAATCAACTCAACAGTTATATAATGCAACATCTTCTTATAGACAAGTTGTTGAGAAACATATATTAAATCCAGATGGTACGGTAAAAACAAATTTTAAAAAATATTTTGAAGGAGTAAAAGATCTAAATGGAAAGATAATTGAAACAAAAGATATTTTAAATGCTTATACAATGGCAATGCATAATCCTAAATATAACTTAGGTAATGGTATTTGGATTGATGAAGCAGTACAAAGAAAAGCTTTAGAGTCATTAAAAGATGATCAAGGTAAACCTAAATATAAAATTAATTGGACTCTTAAAGATGGTTTTGGTAAGAAAATATTATCTTTATTCACTGGTGCTGCCGGTGCTGAAACAGATATTCCAACATTAAATAATTTAGGACAAGATATTATAAAAGATGACAGAGATCCTGTATATAAAGAAATGAATAAAATGTTTGACGATTTAAGAGCTGTTGAAGTTAGTTCTAAAGAAGAAGGACCATCGAGTGCTCAAATTAGAACTTGGACTCCTTCAACTGAAACTAAGAATGGTGTATTTAAGCAAATGCAAAACTTAGAAAGTCTTGGTACTATTGCTCAATCATTTAACTTTACAGATAGAGATGGTAATACTGGCGTATTATCTGATTACCTAGCTGATAATAACTTTGATAAAAATGTTGGTATATCTGTATCAACTGATATGAATGGTTCAGGAACTGATCCTCAAAGAATCATTGCTTCATTTAGAGTATTAGATAAGAAAGGTAAACCAACTGGTGAATTTAAACAAGTTGAACTGTTCTCTAAAAATGCAGCAGTGCAAAATTCAATTGCAGGTGCATTCAGTGAGGGATTAGCAAGACAAGAAAAATATATACAAGAGCAACCTTCCTATAACCAAACAGGAGTTAATGCAAGAATTAATAATGTAAACTTCATAAGACAAACAGGAGTAGATCAAAATATTAATAACTATACTAAATATGATGAAGGAGCTAAGACAGCTATTCAAACAAAAGTAGGAGGTGTAGTAAAATCTCCAGTAGGAACATTTAAGAAAAAAGATGCAAATACAATCTACTTCATTAGTGGTCCACTATTAGGACAAGAAGTTAAATTCCATGATGAAGCAGAATTAAAAGAAAAATTCTACAATCTTATAGATAAATAATGCCACAACCAATAGATACAGCACAACTATCAAATGTAGTTGATAAGAATGACTTGTTATATTTTAAAATGAATCCAACAAGTCAGCCTTCTTTACAGCCTATTCAACAAAATATAATTCCTAATTACGATGCTAATAAAGCATCTGAATATGTAACAGATCCATCCTTCAATACTTTAAATCCTCGACGAGGATATTTAGAGATGGAAAATCAAATGTCTCAGGGACAATCATCTACTGAGCAATGGATGCATGGTGTAGGTAAAGCAGTAGCCAATATTCCATTAAAATTTATGGAAGGTATGGGCTATGCTTATGGTTTAGGAAAATGGGGAATAGCAAATGGATTTGATGTTCAACATGTTGATGACATGATTAACAATGACTTTGCTAAATACTTTCATGACGCATCTAAATCACTTGATACTTCTTTACCTATATACGGATCGTTTGACTATAATGAGGGTAACATCTTACAAAAGATGGGTACTGCTAAATTCTGGGCAAGTGATTTTACAGATGGTTTAGCTTTCCTTGCATCAGCATATGGTGGCTCTTTTATTGGAAAGGGTATTGGTAAAGGATTAGGTGCTGCTGGAGAAGGACTAGGTATGAGTGCAGAAGCTGCTGCTTCATTAAATAAATGGAGTTCATTTGCTTCAGGTACAATATACAATACTGTTTCTGAATCTGGTTTTGAAGCTAAAGATAGTTATGATTCAGTTTATAATGATTTAGTTGGAAAAGGATTAGATCCAAAGACAGCTAAAGAAAAGGCTTCCCAAGCTGCTGCAAATACATTTACTTCTAACTTAGCTATTCTAACTCTATCGAATGCATTTGAAATGAAAGCATTTATGGGTAATCCTATAGATGAATCTAATAGATTATTTAGACAGATTGCAAGAAGAGAATTATCAGCAGCAGAGATTAGCCCAATGAAACAAGCATTGAAAGGTGCTGCATTAGGAGCTATCTCTGAAGGTTTATACGAGGAAGGTATGCAAAACGCTATTCAACAATTCCAAAAGAAAAAAGCTGAAGGAATTGAGAATGGTGAAGGTTTCACTGGTGGTTATTTTAACGAATGGTTAAAAGGTTTCTCTAATACTGAAGGACAAGCATCTATGATATTAGGAGCACTTATTGGTGCACCATTTCAAGCTCATTCTCATTATTCAGAAGCTAAAGAAAAGATTAATACTATTAATTTCTTAACTGGAGAAGTTGAGAAACAAAGAGAATATCTAAAAGCATCTGATAAAATCTATCAAGGTTTCTTAGAGAATAGATACAAAAAAGATAATGATGGAAAGATTATCTATAATGATAATAATGAGCCAGTCTTAAATGAAGAATGGTTTAAAAATAAAGCTTTCCAAATTCAGTTAGATGAAGACTATAGAAACGAAAAGATATCTGCCTTACTAAAAGGAGATTTAAGTCATGCATCTATAGTTGACCAATATTATACATCAAGAAAATTGTGGGATTACTTAGCTAATCCTTTATATGAAAATAGTGATGAAGCTTTTAAAGCTTTTAAAGACCAATTAAATACACAAGCACAAGAATATAAGAATATATCAGATCAGATAAATCAAGATCCTAATTCAACTGAAAAGGATCAAGCTATTGCTAATCAAAGATTTGCTAAAGATATTCAGATGGCTATTGCTAATGCTGAAACTTTAAAGTCTGAATTTGATAATATTCAAAAAAATATATCGTTAGATCCTTCTAATCCTAATAGCTCTTTCATCTATGAAAAGATTAGTAAAGCTTTATTTCATGAAGCAACTAAAAGAAGAGCTCTTTCTAAATTGATTGCTGATTCAGATACTACTGGTTTATCAGAAGCAGCTGTTACTAAGTTAACTGAAATGATTCAATCATCAGAAGAGTTAACTAAAAAGCTTTCAAATAAGGAAGATAGACAAAAATATATAGACGAAGTTAAAACTGAAGAAGAAATTATTAATAGTAAAGTTGATGAGTTTAGATCTATACTTGATAAATATAAAGAAGAAGTAGAAACTCAAAAACAGAAAACTAAAGTTGAGAGCTTAAAGGATAAAGGTAAAGGCTTACTTAGACCTATTATATCTAAATTCCAAAGACAACAAGCTGAACAACAGGTAGAAGAAAAGCCTGTGGAGAAGAAAAAGTCTTTAGAAGAAACAATTAGTAAAGAAGATAAAGATAGATTAAAAGTCTTACAGTATGAGATATCTAAATATAGTTATCAGAATGGTAAGAACTATTTATCAAGAATTAATGAAGCTTATGGTAATGAAGTAGCAGTAGGTAAAAAATATCAATACTATAGAGAACTTGGTGAAGAAACTATTAGAAAGTCTAAGATAAAAGATTCTATTGAAGCTAGTATGAATGACTTATCTTTAGTTAATTCTTCTCCTATTACTCCTGAATCATATCAAAGAGTTCATCAAGCTCTTTTAGAAATATTTAATGGTATTCAACAATTAACTAAATCTATTAATGATGATGGAAGTCAAACCAATTATACATCAGCTGACTTAAAATATGTTGAAGATCTACAAGATAAGTTAAAGACTCTATTAGATTCTATTGAACAGAATATAAAAGACTCTTTAAAGTCTCTTAAAGACCAAGCATCTCAGTTTAATCAATATAAACAAAAGATGAATGATGCTATTGATCAATCTATAAATATAGTTAATAATCTCTATGATGGAGATATCTATTTAGATTTTGATGATGTCAATACAAGCATCTACCATATCTTTGGACCTGACTTATTGTACCTATCATTTATGAATAACTACTTTGTAGACAATTATAATACAGAGGCAGTTGTTATTACTCAAGGTTTTGAGAGAGGTGATATTACAAGAGATGAAGCTTTAACAGCTTTAAGTGATATTATAGAAGAGAACTCTTTAAATATAGGAGTTGATTATCATAATATCAAAGCAGAAGCTATTGGTCAAATTATAGCAAGTTTACCACAAGTAGATTTAGATAAACTATTAGATATTAGTTCTGATATAAATCAACTTGAGAATATAGAAGAAGACTTTAAATCTAAAGACGAAGTCAATTCTAAGTTAGAGGAAATGAAAAACTTCTCTAAGAAGAATGTTAATAAGAATAAGTTCTTACAAATATGGAAGAAAGACTTAGAGAATCAAGATGAGTTCTTTGAATCTCTATTTGTTGAAGAGAATCCTGAATTCTCATTTCAGGTATCTAAACAGATAGTTGATAAATACAAGAAAGATTTTAAAGACAAGAATCAAACTGAACTTGATAAGATAGAAGATGTATTCTATTATCAGAATAGGTTAGAGGAATTAAAAGACGTAGAAAAGATTCTTAGACCAAGAAGTACAGAGTTTAAGAATAGAGAACTTCATAATACATATGGAGAACTACTATCTCTAATTCATAATCTACAGAATTTTATTATTCCTTTAGCTATTAAGAATCAGAATAACAGAAAAGTAATTCAACAAATCTCTAGTAATATTAGAGATAAAAGTTACTTTAATCAATTAGGTTTAAATGTAGAAATAGACTTAGAAGGCAACTTACAACTTAAAGAAACTACTCAAAAATTAATTGAGGAAATTAATAAGTTATATGGTGAAGATATTAGAAAGAGTAAATTTCCCGAGAAGTTTAGCTTCTTAGTTATTGAGAAAGTTATTAGAGATTTAAGAGATAAAACTGAAGAGGAATTAAAACCTTTACACGAATTAATTGATACTCTAAAGAAAGAAGTATCTTCTGAGATTCAAAACTTTCAAAATGCAAGAGGAGAAGCTAGATTTAAAAGTAATACAATCTTTGATAACTACCTAGTTAATCCAGATACTATATTTGAACAGTTAGTTTATACAATGAGTTCTTTTAATGATAAAGCATTAAGAACTTATAGTGAGAAAGAGAATTGGTTCTCTTCTCCATTATACAATTATTCAAAACATTTATCTCCTGCATTATTATTAGATGAACTAAAGAAAAAGAAATTCTCTGGTTCTCTAAATATGCCTTATGATAAGCTGGTAGATTATGTAGAATTACATTTAGAGTATAGTGCTTTAAACAATTTAGAGAACAATCTAAAATCTAAATTGGACTTTACTCCTTATTATAATAACTTAAAACAATTAGTTAACTCATATGAATTTGCACCTACTTACCAACAGGAGATAGCTTTGAGAGAAGCTTATCAATGGTGGAATGATAAAGATATGATTCTATCTTATCTAAAGGGTGTTGCTGGTACAGGTAAAACATCGGTATTTTTAAAGTATTTTTTATCTCTTAATAATATTTCACTAGATAATGTTATATTGTCAGCTCATAACGAATCTGCTGTTAATACTTTAAAAGGTATATCAACATCAAGTAATGGTATGATGATATCTGAGATGTTAGCAAAACCTAATGACTTCTTTAAGAACACAAACTTAATAGTCATTGATGAGATTAATGCTAACTCTGATAAAACTATCACTGATATTCTTGATAAGTTAACAGTTGTTAATAGAGAAAGAGCTAAAGATAATCAGTTAAAGATATTATTCATGGGTGATCCAACTCAGCTAAGAGTTTCGAATCGCCAATTTATTGATTCTTTTTATACTCATGGTAATAGTTATGGTATTAAATATGGTAATAGTTTAAAAACTTATTCACCATTAACAGTAGCATACAGATCTGATGTTGGTTCTATTAATAATTTAGCTAATCAGTTTAGAGATACCAATCAAGTTATTAAGAATGTAGATTTACAATCTTCATCAACTATAAGTGATAAAGAATCTAAAGGTGCTATCTTATCAACCAATGAAAGAACCAATGGAACATTAGATGATATCTTTAAGAGATTAGAAGCTGTTAAGGAAGAAAATACAACTAAAGCTATTATTGTTTCTAATCATGATGAGGTATCTAAATATAGTGATGAAGTTACTAAAAGAAAGATTGATAATGTAGAAATATTGACAATAGAAAATGCTCAAGGTAGAACCTTTGATGAAGTCTATATTGATATAGTTAAGCCTACTTTATTAGATACTGGTTTAGCTAATAATCATAAAGATGATTCTGAGTACTTCTTTAATACAGTTATGTATACTGCAATAAGTCGTGCAAGAAACTTAGTAGTATTATCAGATAACAGTGATTCATTTACTCATTCAGTAAAAGATGATGTTAGTGATGTTAACAAAGATTTAGCTAAAGAGAAAAAAGATCTTAAGAATAAGATTAATGAGTATATTGATTATGCTTCTATATTCTATCAAGTAGAGAAAGAGAAGCCTACTAAATCAACTGAAGAAGAAAAGAATAAAGAAGAGAATGAAGAAATAGAAATTGAAGAACAAGAAAACTTTGAGAATGATGTTCCTGGTACTGAAGTAGATATTACTGATGAACCAGAGTCAGTTACATTTATTGATGCAGTCAATTCTACTCCTCAAACACAAATACATGAGATTCAGAATCCTGAGGTTAATGTGTTAGAAGAGAAAGAGATATTAGGTAAGAAGAATGGACCAAGTGCTAGATTAGGTAATGAAGTAATCTATATGAAAAGTGCAGATGGAAATATCTATGCTTATGTAGAAGATTCAAATAGTCCTGAGTACTATAGATATTTAACAACTATCTATCCAGAGAACCTAAGAAACGATGTACCTACTGAAAAACATCTAAAGACTCAATACTATAATAATACAGTTTCTAACTTAATCAGTTATAATAAGAATTCTCTAAATAAGAATTCAGTTAATAGAACTCATCAAATAGCATCTGGTAAGATAGACTATACTCAGAACTTACAATTCTTGTATGAGAAATATGATAATAAAGAATCTATTGAGAGGGAGATAGAGAGTAAAGGTGGTTTATATAATTATATAAATGAGAAGTTATTACCACTAATAAGTAAGAAAGATTCTGATGAAAAATATGGAGAGATAACTGACTATAGAGTATTTGTTGCAACTGAGCAAGATAAGAATCAAGAATTAATATCTGGTATTACAAATATTGAATTTGGTCATCCATATCTCAAATTTAAAGTAGAGAAGACTAATAGAAAAGGTGAGAAGAGAATACAAGAGTTCTTCATTAAATTAGAAGCTCCTGTGTTAAAGAATACAGATAGTATCGCTGCTCCTTTAATTACTTTCTATAACTCTATAAATAATATAGAGCAGATGTTTGAGTCTATTAACTTACCCGAATTAAAACTAGGTAACAATGACTTTGCTAAGCTTATTCTTAAATTTAAGAATGACTTTACTGCTCAAGTAGAAGAGAAATTAAACTTTAAGAATCAGAAATACGATCACTATACTATTGTACCTAAAGAACAATTATTTGTCACTAAAGACGATGTATATGATGTATTGAAAGACTATAATTTATCTGATGATAACTTGTCATTAGTTCTTGCTACTTTACAAAAAGAGTCAAGAGAATTAATACCTTTATTGTATTCTACTAAGAAAGATAAAGTTAAAGTATCTTCTTATGGTTATATTAACTTCTTAAAAGAACAAGTCGCTTTAGGTAATGTAGATGAATTAGATACTAAAAACTTTAATAATACTGTTTCTCAGATATCAGGTGATGGTCCAGGTAAACAAATGAATGAGATAATTCTGAATAAGACTTATGCTAATTCATTGAATGTTATCAAATCATTTAGAGCATTTGGTTATGATTTGAATGCTATGGAAGAGAATGTAACTTCTACTGTTAGAGAAATTCGTAGAACTTTAACACAGAATTCTTTTGTACCTATTACTAATGGACAATACAAAGGCAAATTCTTTGCATTTGATCCATTGATTGGACAAGTAGTTGTTATAGATTCTATTCCCGATAAGAGATTTGTTTCTCAGTCTTATACTAAACAACAAGGTATAGGAATGATTGACTTAGAGGATACAAAGTTAGTTAAGAAGAATTCGACAGTTCAAAATAGCTTTAATATATTAGCTCGTTCTAATGGTGTTCTTAATAAGGATACTGATAAGCAAATTAATATACGATTAAGTTATACTATTAATAAAAGTGGAAATGATGTATCAGTACTATTTGCTCCTACTTTATTAAAAGAGAATAAATATGAGAATTCATTTGACTCTAAATATTACAACCTATTAAGACAAGCGTTTGATAATTACGTTCAAGAAGAAAGAAGACAAGGTAACAAATTTGTTTTCGATCTTACATATCAAGATGATAATGGTAATAACGTAGACTTCCAATATAAAGATCAAAAAAATAAAGAAGGAAAATCTATATGGAAGAATCAGAATATAATTGGTGGATTTAGAAAAGAAGCTTCATTACAGAATGAGAATGCTCTACAAGTAATGAAAGATTTCTTAGTAGAGAAAGGAGCAAAGCTATTAGATGGAACTACTATTACTCAGGCGGTATGAAATAAGTTAGAATCGAAGACTGCGGTTAT
>ERZ724522.1568-NODE-1568-length-12040-cov-3.760784_pt1 | contig 12040 bp, 27 predicted proteins | sample MGYA00376055_ERZ724522 | MGnify/ENA primary metagenome ERZ724522 (study PRJEB28724, sample SAMN07190884) | wastewater metagenome | isolation source: effluent of sewage treatment plant in Hong Hong | place: Hong Kong | collected 2016-03-17 ... | reverse complement strand
GGCTGACCGGCGAACAGGCGGCACGCATTCGGGAGTTCATTGGAAACTTTGGGCGAGGATCTGCCGTCGCTGGCGGGCAAGCTGCGGCGCGCCAGCCGCTCGAAGTGACCGTGTACCCGTCTGGCGATCCGCGAAATTCTTCACCCTGACGGCGTCTCGACGAGGTCAAGGCGCCGCTCGATCCGCAGAAGTCGCGTATCGACCCGATCCATGCGGGTGGAATGCTCGGCCATCGTGACATGCAGGTCCGCCACGCTGCGCTCAAGCCGGCCGACGCGCGATTTCAGCTCCGCCACGTCGCCCATGACGACATCGAGCTTGGCGCTGATCGCTCGCAGGTAATGCAGGGTGTGGTTTTCGGGCTCAGTTGCCATCGTGCGTCTCCACCGCGTTCCCCTGAGACTAGCAGAAACCCAACTGCAGGCCCATCCCTATGACAGATCGGTATTCAGCGGCAGCGGCAGCGGCAGCGGCGCGGGCCAGCGCCGGAGCCCCGGCGCTGTCGGACCTTGCCTTCGGGGCGTGGCGCGATCCGCGCGCGCACGAATTCCGCGATCCCAATATGATGAAGCTGGTCCCCGAGGGGCTCGAGTCCGACATGCCGGTTGGGGGTGCCGCCCGCTTCGCCGGCCCCGCGGCAATGGGCGCCGCGACCCTTGACAGGGTCAGCCCGAATGTCCGGGACGCGAACTTTACCGAAGGGCTGATCAACTTGATGCTGAGCCCGCCATTCCGTCTTGCCATGCAGTACAGCGGCTATTTCCAGCCGGCGCCGACGATGCAGGAAATCAGCGACCTGCTTCCGAAGCAGGACCACTGGCCGATGCCGGGGGTGCGCAAATGATCCCCGCCAGCATCAGGAACCGAAACCCCGGCGCCATGGAACCCGGCTTTGCCTCGAAACGCTGGGGCTCGACCTCGTACGAAACCCTGCGCTGGACCGACAAGAAGACCGGCAAGGCGCACACGAACCGGATCGCGACATTCCCCACGGATCGTCATGGCGGGGCGGCGCTGTTCACGCTGCTCGCGGAGGGCAAGCACTACCGCAACAAGCCTATTCAGGACGCTATTGCGACGTGGTGCGGCGGGCACTCGGCGTCCGAGTACATCGACCACATGGAGCGCTCGACGGGCGTCAAGCGGACGTCGATCCTGACCGACGAGCGCATCCGGGACCCCGACATTGCCGTTCCCATTGCGATGGCGATCGCCCGGTTCGAGGCCGGCCGCGTCGATCTGCCTCTGAGCGAGGCCGACTGGCGCGAGGTGCACGAGATGGCGTTCGGCAAAGCCGAGGCGCCGGCACCCACTGTCGAGAACGACGTGCCGTTCCAGAAGCCCGAGGGCGCCGAGCGCGAGAACATCGTGCTGTGGACGTGGCGGAGCATCAAGGCGACGATCGCCAGCATCACCACCGTGGGCGTGATGGAAACCATCTCCCCGGTGTCTCCCAGCTCATTCCTGATCCCGGCCGTGCCGCCGAACCTCAAACAGAGCCTCACGAATGTCGGCTCGTGGACGGACGCGGTCTCCGGGCAGGCGTGGTCCGTGCTGCTCGTCGGCGGCCTCGCCTTCGGCGGCGTCTGGCTCATCCAGCAGGTGCGCCAATGACCATCCTCGGGCGCTTTGCGCTGCCGCTGGCAGCCGCTCTTGCCGTGATGGCCGGCTGGTCCTGGCACATGCAGCAGCGTGGAGCCGTGAAAGAACGCGTGCGCGTCGAAGCCATTGGGAAGAAGATTAGCGCCAACTCCAAGCAGAGACGCGAGAAAGTGGAAAAATCGAGCCCGTCTGAATTGGCTGCAGCGCTAAGACGATACTGCAGGGACTGTTGAAATGCCTATTCGAGGCGTAGAAATTCGCCGCGGTCTCTCAGTGCGACTTCGCGCCATGCGGCGGCAGCGTCATCCTTTGAGTCATAGCGGCCTATCGTTTTTTGCTTGCCGCAACTTAAGCGGATGGAGGCCATCCACTTGCCTTTCGACTTGTCCCAGCACACGCCTTTGTGACCCGATTTATTTCGGGACGAACGTTTAGTATTGTAGCAATTTTGTCGCTGAGTTGTAACGCGTAAGTTTCGTATGGAATTGTTGCTCTTGTTCCCATCGATATGGTCGATAAGCCCGGGAGCGACACCATAAACATAGAACCAAGCCAGGCGATGGGCTCTGTATTTATGGCCAGCTACTGTAATGTACGTATACCCGGCGGCTGACCCGGTCTTTTGTAGTGTGCCAGCTAATTTTCCGGGGCCCCGACGGAAGCCATCGACCTTCCATCGGAAGTCGCCTGTTTCCGGTTCGTAGCTTAAGAGTTCTAACAGGTGCTGATGCGTAATTTTCATGTGAAAGAAGATACAGCATGAAGACCGCATCATCGTTGATATTAGTCGCCTTATTAACAGGCGGCTGCACCCGCACCATCGAGGGCACCATCGCGCAGGTCTGCGGGCCCAACAACTGGCGCGAGATCGGCGTCAGGAAGGCCGACAGGATCACCGACGACACAGCTCGAGAGATCGTCGGCAACAACGAGGCGCGTGCTGCGTGGTGCAAATCATCGAGGGCAGGGGCATGACATATGCGCATGAACGGGCACCATGGGCCGGTGCCTCCGGCGGATCATACGGCGATCCTCGTGGGCATCGCCTCGAGGCTTGGCCGGGTCGAGCAGAAGGTGGACGATCTGGCTATCAGGATCGACGGTCGCCGCGTGCCGATGTCAGACTGGTTGACACTCGGCATGTGCTCTCTGGCCCTGGGAGCCCTGGCGGCAGGAAAAATCACGTGGGCCGAGGCTCTGCCGACCGTACTTGGTATCGTCGGCAAGTGACGTATGTGGCCGTCACGATCTTACTCGGGGCGGCGATCTTGGTGGCGTGAGTACCACCGACGCAGATCGTCCACGGTAATCCTAACTTGCGCGGAGAACGTTCGATATGGTTCGTCGCCGATCCAGTGTCCAAGGTCGACCATGGATTCGGAAAGTGGTCGGTGCGTACCGCCTCTGGTGGGGATGGTGCCCGGCTTGCAACTCCTCGGCTCCGGCCATATACGACTGCCACGTGTGCCGCGTCGGCCTGAAGTTCCGGAGAGAGGATACCATCAGCGACGACGGCTACTTCGTCCCGTGGCCGCCGTCACCCGAACGCAAGGCGCTCTGGTGGAGGCGATTTGTCGAGCCTCCCGCCAACAAGGAGGGATAGGGGAGGGCGGCTGAACCACCACCACACGCCACCCTCACCAAAAACAATAACGTGTCAAATCAAGCATTAACGTCTAATTCGCTCATCCGTGTAAACGAGGCGCTCTACCACTGAGCTAACCGCCCATGCGCCCGAAAATAGGCGATTTAGCTATGCATCGCGATGCGGCGAAGTGCAAGAACGAATCCTGACTCCACCCTCACGTGCCACCACCACGCCGAAGGGGCACAACCTTGCGGTCTCTCAGGCTCGGAAGCGTCTCCACAGCGTCGTGAACCTCGTCGGCGGCGACATGGGCGTAGCGTAGCGTGGTCCTGATGTGGGTGTGCCCAAGGCTCTTCTTCACGACCTCGAGGGCGGCGCCTCCCTGACGCACCCAGGTGCCGTGAGTATGGCGCAGGTCATGCCACCGGACTTCCGGCCTACCGATCTGGTTGCGTACCCACTCCCAGGCCTTGCGTCGGTTCGTGAGCGTGAACACGCGGTCGTCGGCCTCGCCTTTCAGCCGCGGCTCGAGCAACGCGCACGCATTGGCGTTCAGGTAGATGCGCCTCTCCCGGTAGTCCTGTCGCGCCTTGCGCTTGGCCAGCACCGTCGCTTCACGGGCGGCCAAGCTCACACGGCCGATGGTGAGCGTCTCGAGCTCGTTGAGCCGGGCGCCGGTGTAGATGGCGAGCTCCATGCAGTCGGCCGTGTCAGGCCACAGCGGGGCCAACAGCGCGATCCCCTGGCGAGCCTCATCGATTGTCAGCGTGACGGTGCGCTCGGCGTCGATCTGGCGCCGGTGGTCCATCCAACGGATGGGCCGGACGGGGTGCTCCCAGCGATCCCGTGCCATCGTGTAGGCAGCGCGGAGCACGTCCAGCTCGCGGTTGATGGTGCTGTCCGAGACGCCCATGCGCGAGCGCGTGAGAACGAACTGCGCCACGTCGCTGTTGGACAGCTTCTCGAGCGGAGTGTCCCGCTCCATCACCTTGAGGATTTGGCGGATGAAATACTTCGTGTCATTGGCCGATGCGAGGGCGCCGGCATGGTCCTGCCAGTAGCGCCCCATCATGGTATCCAGTGTCAGGGCTTCATGACTTCTGGCGAGTTCTGCCCTAAGCTGCCGCTCGATCTCGACGGCCTTCCTTTCCGCTTCCCGGCGGGAAGTCTCGCCAGTGCTTCGAGGAAACTTGGCGCCGTCGATCCAGATATCCGCCGTGAACGTCGGCGCGAGCGTGCCGTCGCGCCGACGGCGCCTGTAGACGGTAGGCATGTGACCCCCTGCATGTACGCGTCCAGAGCCGCCCTATCATAGAGCCGACGCCGGCCGATTCGGCAAATCGGGATGGGGAGATCGACGAATGTCCTGAGGCTGACGCGCAGGTATTCGGCAGCCTCGACGCGGGTCAGGTAACGTGGGACGCTCATGTCTCGATCCTCGGGCGGGCGGCGAGCATGTCAGCCCAATGAGATTGGACCCCGTCCTCCATCGTATAGGAGGCGGCTGCATACATTTCCTGCGTCAGCTTCACCGGCACGACGACATGCGTCCCGCTTGCCTCTATGGCGGCAAGAGCAGCGCGGGCCTGATCCAGATAGCGGCCACGCGTGGTCTCATCGATCGTGTCCCACGAGATGTTCGCGTTGAGGCGCCCGTTATCAAGGTCGTAGCGCCGGCTGAGAATAGCTCTTGCTACCGTCTCTATGAGGGAGGATGGGGAGTCGTTCATGCTGCCCTCGCCGTCTTTCGCTCTGCCCTATCCGACCGTGCGCGATCTCGCAGGCGGACGTATCGCCTGCCGGCCGCGAACAGCACGCCGGGGGCCTCGTCCATCAGATCCCCCGCGATCGCGTCGAGATGTTCGCGAATGTCGTCCAGGAGGCTGCCGTGCGTCCAGCAGAGGCACGGCGTGTTGGCCGTCAGCCAATCTCGGAACGACACACACCGTTCGCAGGTTTTAAAGTGACTAGCGTCACCCTCCCAGATGCCGAAGGTCGCCTCGTATCGCTCGCCGGCCCTGATAGTCGACCCGCACTCCCAGCAACGGTGTTCCTGCCGAGCCATATGCCTAGTCTGTCGGTAAACAGACGGAGGCTCACCATCGTATTCGCAATAGCAGGAGGTCATGCCCCACCTCTCGCACGCGCCAGAGCAGAACGAGCGCGGAGCAGATCTGCCACGCTGAGACCGTTTCCGACCAAATGGGTTTCAGGGTCGATCGATTGCCATTCCTCGTCTGTGAGGTAGGAACGGAAATCGTCAAGCGCCCGGGAGAACGGCTCCAGTGCCTCTGCCAGATCAGGTGCGCTGGATATCAAATGGGCATCGGCCTCGATCTTCTTCATTGCGCCAGATGACGCGCCTGGCGTTGCCATGAAGCAGATGCGCCAATTACCATCGGGCGCGGTGCAGATCACCAAACTATCACCGTCACCATACCGGACGATTTCCCAAGGCCCAGGCGTATGCTTTGTCGCCTCTTTCATTTGGATGACTCCAGAGAGGAGAGACGATGAGGCCATTTGATCTCGCCGGACTTCGCGTCGAATGTCTCAGTGACGGCGGTTTCCATGTCGATGCCTAGCGCCTGAAACATCAGATCGAGGTAAATTAACGTATCGGAGAGCTCGCGGGCGAGTTGGATTCTGAGGGCCCCGATCGAGGCGGTATTCCCCTTGATGCCGTCGCGCTCACGGTTGAGCTTTTTGATGACGTTAGCGGCCTCTCCGAGTTCGCCGAGTGTCGCCGTCATCCAGTCGGATGCGGACCAGTCTCCGAGGTTGTGGCCAAAACCCTCACGGCAGCGACGCGCATTGATCTCGCTGAATTGCTTGAATGTCAGGCTCATTTATTCTTCCCCCTTATTTGAGAGACGATCGCTCGAAGATGAGCAGACCGCCCTTGGTTCGCCCGCACCTCCTCCATCCAGCGGCCACAAAGCAGAATCCCGGATTGGTGCTCCTAACTGCTTTCGGATCGACGTATGTGTAATGCCTCTCACGAGGCCAGACGTGATCAGCGATCGCGTCAGCCTGTCGGATAAGGAGGCTTGACCGGTGCGGGGATTCATTCCGAAAGACGGCGCAATTGATGCCTTGCTGACCGCTGTCATCAATGAATTTTCGCCAGACGAACATGGCGTCAGCATCTCCTGTTCGCAGCACAATGCTTTCGCCCGGGCCGACAAACTGCGACCGCTTTCGCCCGTCTCGATACTGATAGCAGGAGTAATGCTTTTCATAGAGTGCCAAGCAGGACGCGTCGCCGTCTTTCGTCAGATACCAAAGCGGCTCCTCGCTCATTGTCTGCCTCTTTCAACTTCCGCAAAAGGTCGTCCATGGCTTCGTGCTCAGTCGTTCCCCAGCCGACGATCTCGGCGCGCTCTTTCCGCCATGCAGCCCATTCCCATGCATCCGAGCGCCAAGGGCCGCACGTGCAGACGGTGATGAAGTCTTCGTATCGGTCGTCCATTAGAGTCGCTCCCCGTTCTCAGCCTCGTTGTATTCGGCAACGAGGCATTCGATCCGCTCGCGCAGCGTAAGCGGACGATCCTCGCCGTGGTCCTCAAACGGCATCCCACAATCGTCGAGAAGTTTGTGGCAGGCTGCCATCTCTGTTCCTATTGCGTCCCCGAGAAAGACGCTGAGGACGCGCAGCTTGTGGCGCATGCCGGTTTCATCGACCGCCACCACGTCGGCCACTTCAAGATTCGCTCCTTTGGGCCACCTGACGAGGATAGTGGCTCCGATAGTCTTTCCCTCCGCCATTGTCCGCTTTCCTATCCGCTTTAATGTCTCATATCTTTGACGTTATCCGGCCTAATGGCAAAGTTACGTTGCATTACGTGTCCGGTTGGTTGTCCAGGTCTTCCGAAAGGCAGACGCTGCACTCTCCCCATCGGTAGCTCACTTCTCCCCTCCCATGCCTATGCTGGAGAGGGCGCGAGACACTTCCGCCTCGGTCGGATCGCGGTCCTCGTCTTCGGGGACCTCAGCATCGACGGCCTTGGTGCATTTCGGGCAGAGATGAAGCCCGGCTTGCACCGAGCACGATCCGGCAAAGCCGAAGTGGTTGCCCTTCATGTCCTCGCCATGGCCACCGCGAACATGATCCGTAATCAGGTCACACAAGTCCCATCCGTCCGGAATGTTGGCTGCGGTGTCGATCCAGACACGAAAGTGATCACCACACCCATCGCACGAGATCGCGGCTTTCAGGTTGATGATGCTCACGACTGACCTCCGTCTTTCTCTCGGGAGGGAGAAGAGAGGGCCGTCATGACAAGATCGCGCGCTTGCCTGATGTGCTTCGCCGATGCGGATGGAAAACTGCGAATTGTCGACTCATCCAACTCGTCGAGAATGTCCTTGGCATTCCGCAGCGCTTCCACGACCTCTTCTCTTGGTGGGGAGGGAGGGACGGGAGAGGCGGCTAGGACTGCATCGACAATCCGCTGAGAAAAGGCGGAAAGGTCAAAGCCTGCGTGATAGGTGCGCCACGTTGTTTCGCCTTCGCGCATCACGATCGGCACTCCCTCACTGTGCATGCGCTCGAACTCTTCCGTCACTGCCCTCGCGACGTCCGTCATCGTCTCCCCCATGCTCTCGATCTCCGGAATTCAGACGGAACCACGTGGCGCGTAAAAGCGCGTCTCGCGTGGCCGGATTTCCTGTGGTCCTCGGCCGTCTTCGGTGCATGGCACCACTCGCAAAGGGGCTGCATGTTCTCGATCTCGTCCTTGCCGCCGTTTTCCAACGCGATGACGTGATCTGCGTCCCATTTGTCGGCCGGCCCGAGCTTCCGCTTGCAGCAGGCGCAGTGCCCGTCCGTGCGGGCGAAGACTCTCGCGTAGTCCATGCCGGTGAGGCGGCGTCGCTTTTCGTGAGAGAACGGGTTCATGCGACGGCCCTCATCATGTCCTCGACCCGAATGCCGGTCTCTGCTTCTATGACCGATTGCACGTCATCGCTGAGGCGACAGAAGTCGGCGTGTGCCATGCGGGAGAATGAAATCGACTTCGGCCGGAAGATGACCAGCACATCGCCATGCACGACAGGCCAGGCGTAGGAGCCTGCGCCACGGATCGCTGCCTCCGCGAACAGCATGGCGCGCTCCTTGCTCATGCCGGTGAGCGGGATTTGAGCGCCGATCTCGCGGGCGCCGGCACGCATCTGGACCCAAGCCCTCATTTCTTCAGAGCTGGCGAATTGGTGCTCGTGGCTCTCTGGCCATGTGTCCCAGGCCAGACGGATCATTTTGAAGTAGCGCCTGATCTGCTCGACGCTGCGCGGCTTGCCGCCTTCCTTCTGCGTCGCCTCGTAGCCGCACACGGGACAGGTCATCGCTCTCGCCTTTGCTTCGGAAGCCGCAGCACAAACCGCCTGATGTAGCCCTTCTCGTAGGTCGCGCCGCGCTTTCGGAGCGCGACGACGACATCTTCCCAGCCCTCGCCACGTGCCATGCGCCGGAGGATCTCGGCGGACGGCGGATCAACCGGAATGCGAGAGGCCGCCATCATTGCTCGATCTCCGGGAATTTCGTCACGAACTCTATTTTGGCGCCGGACTCCTTCAGGCGCTCCGCCATGCGGTTGCGAGCGTCATCGAGCGCCTTCAGCTTGGTCTTGTAGGCGAGCATCGCCCGGTCGCACTCGATGCCCTGGGAGATGACATCGTTCTGAGCCGTCCGCACGTCGCGCTCCAGGTCATCGAGCGTGGGGCGAGGCATGTGGATCACGTTGTCCTCGGGCTCATCAGACGTGCGCGGGACTGCCGCCCACCATCGGGTTTTCTGTTTCTCGGTCATCAGTCGTTCTCCCCGCCCAATGCGAACCGGATATGCCGCTCGGCACTGGTCAGCAGCTTGTATCCCCGGTCCGTTCCCCACTGGTCCTTGACGGTTTGAATAAGGGCCAGGGCGGTTTCAGTGGCGTTCCTGGCCGATACCGCGTCCGCCGTTGTCGCGGCGTCGTAGGCCGCCCTGTAGTCGTCCATGGCTTGGTGCAATTGCGCCGTCGCGGCATTGAGAGAGAAGGTGCCCATGGGTCACTCCGCCGACTGTGCGCTGTGGAACTCCTGCAACCGATCCTGGTACTCCGCCTCGAGGATTTGCGCCCATGAGTAGGGCATGTTCAGCCATGCCGTATCGTATTCGGCGCGTACGGCATGCAGTTGCTCGATGGTCTCGGCGTCGGCGATCTGCGTCCGGATGTGCTCCAGAAGCTCGCCATCGCCATCGCGCTTGGCCTGGGCCGAGGACTTGCGCTTGACGTCTGTCGCGGGCGGCGCCGGCAGCAGGTCGCGTGACGGCTCACGGACATCGATGTCCTGCGCTTCCTCGGCGAGATAGATGCCGGAGAGCACGTCGGCGGCGCCATCACGGGCCGCGAGGCCGCGCGCGCGCATCTGCAGCATGCGGTCGGGATACTGCTTCCACGGGCCCTGCTTGCCCCAAAGACCGGCCACCTTGGCGTCACCTTCGCTGAACTGCCGGGTGACCACCTCGCCATTGGGGCGCACGACGGTGCATTCTGCAAACCGGCCGCCGGGTCCGGTGCCGATTTCCTCGCGCAGCCTGAAATTACGCGACAGCAGCAGCGCCGGAATGGCATCCCCCCACAGCGTGGGTCGGCCGTTGACGATCGCGATCTTGTTGATCGACATCATCGGCGGAATGCCGATCTCGAGGCCGTGGAGTATGGCGACGGTCAGTTTCTCCGGCGTGCTCATATCGCGCGGTGCCAACCCGCTCGCGGCGATCGCCGTGGCGAGGCGAAACACCTCTTCGATGGAGGTCGGCACGATACCGGCGATCTGCCCGCCCGTGCGGAGCGCTACCTTAGTGCCAGCAACAGCCCCGCCATGACCGTTGTGAGCGACGCCACCAGTATCGAGGCCATCATAACGGCCAGTTCCATTTTCGACTGTATGCTGCCCCTGCATTATTTCTTCTCCAATCTGGAAACGACGAACACTGCGATCAGGCCGTAAATCACGATCAGCCCGGACATCACCAACGCGAATTTCATATCGGACATAACTCTCACTCCACTTGGGGAGCGCGTTCCTAGTTGCTGCGCTCCGGGTCAAAATCCGCGCCCGGCATATGCTCCATGCCCCACTTGTCGCGCATGATCTCGCCCAGATGCGTCGTCAGGCCGATCGTATTCACGGCGCAGTCGCCCATTTGCATGATGACGTGTGCGGTAAGCTCGGCGGTCTGCCGCTGCGCTTCGACACTGGGGTAGTCGTCCTTCTTCGAGCGCAGGCGAACGCTGTCCTCGCCGAGGATGACGCAGGTCCACGTCGGGAAATGGTACTTGAACATGCAGCGTTCTTTATCGACGACCGTGATTGCGCCGCCCATGTCGTACTTTTTGAGAACGCCGATGATTTCGGCCATGCACTCCCGGTAGCGTTTGCTACCGGGGCCAGACATGCGATCAGAGTACGCGCCCATTATGGGGTATCCTCCGGCAGCGTGATCCGAGCCGGTTGGAACACCGCGCGGTTCGCCCACATGAACGCTTCCTGGATGCCGGTTCGTGCGATAGCCACCATGCGCTGATCATTGGCGCCATCGGCGGCGAGCACATCGAGATGGCGGAGAACACGCTCCTCCAGTTCTTTGGCCCGATTGACGGTCTGCACTTTGTCGTCGCTCTGCGGCTGATATCCGGCAACTGGCAGTCCTGCATGCTGTGTCATTCCAATAATCCTTGTTCCGTGTGTTGCGTTGTGACCGGGGCGGCGTCCCCCGCTTACGTCCCGCCGCCCCGGTCTTTCCGCCGCGCGCCCCGCACTCGGCGGCGAAACTCACAATGGATTTGGCGCGTAGCCCTTCCAGCCGACGACCCGGCGAGTTCGGTCGATGTCCTCGTCGTGGCGCTTGAGGATGTGCTGGTAGCAGCGCTCGCCGATCATCCGGACGAGCGGGTCCGTGTGCGAGACGCGCCGGGCGCAGACCTCGACGACCTCGCCGTCGGGCAGGTAGATCTCGTCGACGTCGCCATCGTCGGCGCCGAACTGTCCGGTGAGCTCTCCGATGCCGTCGATCTCGACGGCGAATGGAAATACGCGTCGCATGTGTCAGCCCCTTCGCGATTGAGTTCCATGATGAGCGGTGAAATGGGCCCGCAGATAACGCATTGACCGGCGCGGACCGTGCGCCCGCAGAACGGGCACATTATCCCGCACCTGGCCGGCGCGGCGGATATTGCAACCCGTGCTGTCGGTGGACATGCTCCGCAAACCGCCGGGCGAGCATGTCGCGCTCTTCGCGGGTGCGCTCCAACTCGGCCGCTAGCGCAGCGTTGGCCCGCTGCAGCCGGTAGGCCGCCTCGCCCTCGTCGTATCGCAGCGTGGTGAATGTCATCGATCAGCCCCCTCTCTGGTGAGGATCAGTCCGCAATCTCGATGTCGTGCAATCGCGCGAATTCCTCAGCCCACTCGATGGCCTTCGAGGCCGCAAACCCGCCGCCCGTCTCATCGCCTGGCTTGTCGCCCTCACGGATCATCATGAACCACCGCTCGGCGGGGTAGCCTGAGTTGTGATCCAGCGTCGCGTAATCGATCCCTTTAATATTTGCGATGGTGCCGACGAGGCAGGCGCAATTGCCCTCGTATTGCGAGCCATTCACGCGGCCCTCTTTCAGAGCCCGGATCAGTCCGGGCACCTCGCTTTTATTCTGAGCGAGCGTGAGCCACATGTCGGCCTTGAAGGCACGGAGGTCGGCACCCGCGAGGTTGGCACCCGCGAGGTCGGCACCCGCGAGGTCGGCACCCGCGAGGTTGGCATCCGTGAGGTTGGCACCCGTGAGGTTGGCACCCGTGAGGTTGGCACCCGCGAGT
>ERZ724522.1567-NODE-1567-length-12047-cov-4.336558_pt1 | contig 12047 bp, 23 predicted proteins | sample MGYA00376055_ERZ724522 | MGnify/ENA primary metagenome ERZ724522 (study PRJEB28724, sample SAMN07190884) | wastewater metagenome | isolation source: effluent of sewage treatment plant in Hong Hong | place: Hong Kong | collected 2016-03-17 ... | reverse complement strand
ACAAGTCTTTTTGTACTAAACCTGCTCAAGTAATCACCAAAGAAGAGTGGCTGGAAGGTGTAGCACTCTTAAAGCATTATGACGATGGGTTAGTTATGGATGCCCCTACAAGCTCCCCAGAGCCTCAGCGAGGCCATGTTCATGCTGATCTAATGGCTGAGTATGCCTTGGTGGCAAAGACTAATCCTGAGCCTTGGAAAGAGTTTGAAGTGTTTAACAGTGCAGTTAAGGGTTGGGAGGAGCTACACACCTCTCCAAGATGGTTTGCAGATGCTCAATACAGACGTAAGCCCACTCCTCCTAAGACAATGAACATTGGTGGGATCGTTGTTGAGGCCTGGCCTTTGGATCATATGCCTCCTTATGGAGGTAGTTATTGGACTTTACAACTTGGGCTTGAAACAGAGCATTGTGTTGCTCCTTGTGAGTTCACAAATAACATAGATCAATTTGACCAGCAAGCATTGTATGCTGGTAAAGCATTCCCCACAAAAGAACAAGCACAAGCTGTTGCAGATGCTCTCAACCTTGTGTATAATCGTGCTTTAGGGCGTGAATAGTAAAAATATTCACCACTTTATTCTAACTATGTGAACAGCCTCCCAAAGAGGCTATTGACTTTTGTCTGTAGATGTGTTATAATATAGGTGTAAGGTAGTAAATTTTACTACGCAAAATTAAAGGCGTTTACTTCAAGTTTCCCTTAGCTCACCTCCAGGCTTGTTACCTGGACAGTAGGCTTAAAGCAAAACTTCGAGCATGGCTCTTGCAGCGTACAGGATGTACGAAAGCTGTAGTCGAGCAACGGAGGGTGTAAGCCTTCCTGAGACGGGAACAACACCTGCTGAGGTGCCCGGATGTGGAAATGGAACAAAAGCCTGCATGAACGAGGTGTAAACCGAGTTCTATCATGTGAAGCCTGAATACCTGTTAAAGCAGTAGGGTGGCAAGCTTAGCTTGCTTTCATCTAACGATGATGGTAGCATTGTCTCTGGGCAAAGAGAGACACACAGTACACTCCCAAGGGTAAGGGGTGGTTGGTCAATAACATAGAGACCAGAACATATAGTTTTATTGTGCTGAGGCTTCGCTTGGTCTCGTATAGCTAGTGCACGAGCAGACAGAAGGTCTGTAATTAGCTATCCACAGTAAAACAGGAGAGGTGTGTCTAAAATTTAATAAAGGGGGGCGTCTATGCAGTATCTTGGCGGTAAAAGTAAGATTAGGTTTGAAGTGGCTGGACTGATAAACAAACACATTGTTGGGAGGAATTACTTTGAACCATTTGTCGGAGGAGGTTGGGTTTTACAAGAGGTTGTCGCAGGTAAACGATTTGCAAGTGACTTTAACAAGGCGTTGATTACACTGTATCAAGAGCTTCAAAAAGGCTGGATACCCCCAGAATTTCTCTCTGAAGAGGATTATCAAATCTTGAAGAAAAAACAAGACCCTGAAGACCCGTTGACAGCCTTTGCTGGATTCGGGTGTAGTTTTGCAGGTAAATGGTTTGGCGGATATGCCAGGAGTGCCGGAAAAGATTGTTATGCAGGCACAACAGCCAGAAGTCTACTCAAACAACTCCCAAAAATCGTAGACGTAAAATTTAACAGCGCGTCTTACGACACGTATCAACCTAAAGGGATGTTAATCTACTGTGACCCACCTTATGCCAATACAACAGGGTACACGGGAACAGGTAGGTTTGATAGTGAACTATTCTGGGAAGTTATGCGCGAGTGGTCTAAACACAATACTGTACTGGTATCAGAGTATGTATCTCCGGAAGATTTTAAATGCGTTCTGGAGGTTGGGTCGCAGATGGGTATGACAAAAGCAGGTGGTAGGCCAGTAGCAACGGAGAAGGTTTTTGTCCACGAAGCATTTAAAATTTGATATGACTACTATCATTAGGCGGTATAAATTAAAGAGTAGGTTGCCTAAGGCTAAGCTGCTGAAGCTGATAGACGAAGCCAAGCCACACTGGCGTAACCTTAACGCTGCCTGGGTGCAGATGGGTTTATGTGAGCCTGGAATGGAGGCTGATGTAATAAGGGAGTGGTTTGTTCAGCAGTGCCCTATAAAGCATAAAGAACACGCGAGTGTAATTATACATAGAATAATTGGCCACACTCCTAAGCATACTGATTGTATGAGCAGGTCATGCTTCCTATTCCCGATTAAAATTGGTAAGAATGTGTGGCTTGGCGTAGAGGATAAAGAAGTAAAGCTTGAGGTAGGTAATATGTACAGGTTCAACGACTATAATGAACATTATCTTGCCAGTAGTACATGCGCTACAAATATTCTTGTTACTGTTGATTTCAGCAGTAATTAGTGGTTGACACAACACAATAGCTCGCGTAAGATGTGTAAATCGAACAGAGGAGAGAATCTTATGAAACTAACACAAAAGCAAGCACAGAATATATTAGAAACAGCTTATACACAGATGCGGCAAGTGCCTACATACAGGCTAGGACAGGCTATCTTCAACCTTCTTCCCAAAGAAGTGTCTGATACAATTTACATGACAGAACTTGATTTCTTCTTCTGGACAGACGATAATAAGGTGTTGCAAGTGTTTTATGATAACTTAGTGGGAGATGAGTGATGAAACAATACTCAAACGTATTATTAGCCTTATTTGGAATGTTCTTGATAGGGATTTGTGGTTGGGTGTATGACTGGCTTTCTTCTGGTGGCAGTGAACATAGCGGGGCATCAATGATAACAGCTACAGTTGTGTTCCTCGTAGGCCTCGGATGTGTAATTCCTCTAATGTATAAGGCTGTATCTGGAGAAGGTTTATGAACATCTGCCTATATTCTGACCTCCATTGGGAGTTTGGACAACCTCATATCACTATCCCAGAAGAAGCTCATGTAGTTGTCTTAGCTGGAGACATTGACACAGGACTACTGACGCACCTACAAATCTTATTGCGGGAGAACCTAGATAAGATTTTCATCTATGTACCAGGCAATCATGATTTTTACAAGAAGGATTATATAGCACAACGCTTTTACATTAAGACATTAGCTGATTCCCACGAAAATCTCCAGATTCTGGATGAGTCTGATTGTCAAATAGATGATGTCTCCTTCTACGGATCTACGTTATGGTCAGACTTCACAGCATTAGGCCCATTGTCGGAAGCTTGGTGTAAACGCAATATTAAGGGTATGATAGGTGACTTCTGGATGATTTCTAATGGAAGTGGAAAGATTACTCCTGAACAGATGGCGGAGCTTAATAGGAATGCTCGTACAGGGCTTGAAACATGGCTACAAGCCACGAAAGGTAAGAAGGTGGTAGTAACCCACTTCCCACCATTAACGTGCTGTAAACGTGGCCAGATTGAGGAGAATGAGTTATCAGCTTATTTCACTAATAATTTGACTTATATGTTCCACAAGGAGTATAGTCCTGATTATTGGTTGTATGGCCATAATCATTGGAGTGATAAGATAATGATAGGGAAGACGCAGTTACTATCGAATCAGCATGGGTATCCTGGGGAAGGAAGTGGCAATGCTAGGTACGATCCTGCTGGCTGTATGTTTACATTATGAGGGTTGATTATGAGTAAACCACGGAAAGTTTTAGACCTATACATAGCCAATAATAATATTTACAATTGCCTGTCGCGCATTGCATCTCGGTGTACAATGAATGACAACATTACAGAATTTGTAGTGGAGGAGCTGTTAGATGAGACAATCAAGTACCTATCATTCATACAGCGAAGGCTAGATGAAATTTCTGTTGATACAACTGTTGACAAGCCAGAACAAGCTCTGTAATATAGGCACATCAGAACTTGAGTGGAGTTAGTCTTATGAGTTATAAAGTTGAATGCTCTCGTTGCTTTGGTGGTAAAGGTTTTATCCGGGCGTATTCCCACATCCAAGCTGGAGTATGTTTCAAATGCGGAGGTAAAGGCTATACTGAAGTTAAAACTAATCCCGAGAAACTTAAAGCAGCTAAAGCTAAACGGGATGCAAAAAGGCAAGAAGAGTACGCTGAACGAGAGGCTAAAGGGATTCAAAGATTTAACGACTTAAAAAATAGATACTCAAATGATCCCAGAATTGGGACTCTTTGTATGGAAAGATGTGTCAAAAGTGACAACTATGCTTTTGCAGTCTGGGCAGCACTAGAGGATTGTGATAAGAAGGGAATTGAACCCGGAATTAATATCACTAAATACTGAAGATTCAATCTAGGAGAACAACCATGAAAAGCTATAAAGACTTAGACAAAGACATCATCCTGAATGCTCCAGAAGGGGCTATGTGGGTTTTTGACTACCCACACCAAGAAAGTGGTTGGTACTACAAGGTTGATGGGGAAGTATTGTGGAAATTGGATGGAGAGGAAGATCTTACTTGGGTTGAGTCAAGTAATAGTTTAGATGTAGGCAATTGGGTAGAAGACCTAATCCCCCTACCCAACGTAGAAATCCCTTGGGAAGCTACAGAGGATAGCAAGTGTCCTGTGCCTACAGGAAGTCAATGTCAAATAACTCTCTCAGATGGTAGAGTGGATACTTGTGAAGGATACTCCTCACACAGACACGACTGGGCTTTAAATACACAGAATCCAATCACCTCGTACAAAATCATTGATAAAGACTATTTACCATCTGAACAAGAAGAGGATATTGTGAGCTATAAGCTTCCCCTGTACACAAGTGCTGAACCATTACCCCGTGGCAATCCGCTTGTCGAACTTACTACGTGGCCAACAAACCAGGAGGTTCAGGAGAAGGCGCTTATAAAACGTCTCGAATTTCTCCAGAATTTAGCCAATAAGTTTCCTGAAATCAGGGATGAAGCGATTAAGTTCATGAGCTGTGAACTGGATGGATATATGAACACACTTTGGGAGAAAGATAATGATGAGTAAGCTAACCCTATCAGTCTATGCTTAGTCTTGACAGCATGTGCTACACAGCCTAAGATTGCACACAAGGAGGCTACGCCCTCCTATCCCTACCATGAGAATGGCGTAGTATGCTATGGCCTATCTTTACACAATGTCATTGTAGGCTCAGGAGGACAATGTATTGAGATGCTGATGCAGGCAGCTATTGCTAGGGCACAATACCGGATGGAGAATAATCAGTAATTCTCCAGATTTCATACCTAAGTCAACTAGGGTTCTCCTGCCCTGCTCCTGTCAGGGTGTTGACATACAGGAAAAGTGGCTACGAACACTATAAACGCTACCAACCCAGATTGGCGTAGATTCTGGCGCTGTTTGCCGTGGCGGAGGAAGGATTTGTTGGCGCAGATCCCAATCAAACGGCTTTTCTTTACAACCTTAAGGATTATCCCACATTTCTCCAGATTTCTAGTAATTTCCTTAGATTTGTAAGGATTTCCTAGATTCTCCCAGATTCTCTCAGATTTCCCCAAATCTTAGGCTATTCTAGCCCATATCTCCACTATCCTACACATACCCGCAGGGTATCCCTCTATACACCCCCTCCTGAGCCTCCTAGGCTCTTTAAATGGCATTCACAACACCTGTCCCAGAGCCATTTCTCATCTACAAGAATGCATAATCAAAAACCAACTATTGTTACATATAAACCAACCATTGGTACATAGTCCCAGAGAGCTTTTTCATCTGTGGGAGGGCATAATCGAAACTAGAAAGGATGGAAAAATCCGGGAACTAGAGAGGATTTTCATCTGGCAGAACGCATAATCGAAATTTAGAAAACTCAAAATTTGTATGGCTTGAGGTATAGATAGGGAGAATCTATTGACTAGATAATGGTGATAGGATTTATTTATATAGGAATAGCGGGCAGGTGCCGTGTTTGTCTCGCGGGAATCTAGCCCGCCTAGTGGTTTACCAGTAAACTTGTGTCTTGCCTTGCTTGTATGTGTAAAGTATGGCGCCCTTCCTTGGGCTTGTCAACTACTAATTATAATAGTGTGCCCGTTTAGTGTAAAATTTATATCTTTAACCGCTAACCACAAACCTCCCTTAGGTTTGAATAGATTGTAATACTCTGATTTTAACGTAGTACAAATTTTATAACCTTGGTCGCCCGTCTCATCATACGCATATGAATAGTACAAGAGCGACTGTAACCAATTGGGTAGATTATCCTTTTCTACTATATCCCCACAATTTAAATTAAATGAGGTCATAAATTACCCTATTAGTTTGTTTGTGTCCCTCCATCTTAAACAATCCCCACACAATAGCCAATAATGAATAGGAATAACTAGGCTAGTTCTTATGCTTTTATATTATTGGACTATGTGTGGGCTTGGCTATAATGTGACTAACAAGCAAGGGCGCAAGCACTTGCAACTAACACAACAACAAGCTGCACATTAACTTAAACCCATAGGCGACACTATGAACGCACAATTAACCAGATTAGAACAAACCATTCTAAAAGCACAAAAAGAACTAGCAGCAAAACAGCAGCTTGCCGGCGTACTATCTGAGACCCCGCTGGCAGATAAAAACTGCATATTATTTGATCACGATAACCTATACGGCTCTTTGGGCGGCTTTGGCTTTAATAGTGTGGATTGCGTATTGTCCGAGCTTTTAGCGGTCTTTGAGTTGGTGCCTCATGTAACTTTTTCGTCAGACTATAGTTACACAATGCCACTAGAACACGTTAGCGCGTGGGATGTTAAAAACCCCAATAAAATAAAAAAGAATCTGCGCCAGTGGTGTGGGATTCATGCTTGTGTCAGTGTAAAAGGCTACAAGTTGAGTTTTTGGGGTCGCTTAGGTGGCGGCCTTTACCGTGTTAGCCTAGACTTTACCCAAGAAATAATAAGCCAAGACTATAGCACCTTGGCAACTGGCAACAAAATACCACACCTAATTGAAAATAACTTGTATACTGCAAACGGCAGGCATGGCCCTAAGTATCATGGCAAGCATGGCGCCGCCGATGGCAGTTTTACCTATGGCTACTACCACAAGCACTTTTCAGAATTAAAAGAAATACCGGTTAAAATTTAATCAACTCCTAATCCTTCAAATTATTAAAGGTTATAACATGAAACACATAGACGGCAGTGAAAAGTTTTTATTCGGCAGTGTAAAGGGTAGCGGTGAAAAAATTTACATGACCAAACCTGGATGGCAATGTGGCTGGTATTGGGCTTTCGGGTATTTAGGTAATAAGAATTGCCACTACCACTTAGACGGCTATCAATCAGGCCCACTATTCAACGACAAGCGCAATATTTGCATGCATGATGCCCTTAAAAAAGACTATAAACTGGCCCCTCAGATTGAGGAAAACTTGTGGCAATTCTGCGAACAAGCCCTAACAATCTACACATTAAAAGAATCAGCAGAAGTTATGGGGCGGGGCGGCAGTCATATGACTACACACAAGGAGCGGGATTTTATACTAGAACATTGCAAAGAACAATCCAACACAATAAATGACATTGTGTTACCAAAGCTTTTACAAGTTTTTTGGGATACATTTAGCAAGCATGAGTTAAAACTCACCAACCCAGAGGCCAAGCTATGAATAAGACTAGCAAAAGCAATGCCAGCTATAAAGCCAGCAAAGAGCAAGTAAAGCGGGCTACAAAAGAGCTACGCAACAAGCGCAAGGGCGGAAAGCGTATACAATGGGAGCTAACAGCATGAATACTCAACAATCATTAAAAACCGACTATATAGATAGCCAGTTTGGACGTCCTGACTTTGATTTAAACCCGTTAGCTGGCAGTATCAAAATTAGGGGCGCTTTAAGCGGTGAAACAAATTGGCTTAATGTTTCACAGGAACAGCTTATTGCTATTCGAGCTGTGCTGCTTATGAATCCAATTGCCCTAGCACAAGTTTTAAGTGCTATTGCAAAAGGCTGGCCGGAAGTTATAGGAGAGTTTAAATGAATACTTACCAAATAGAGTTAACAGACACGTTTTGCGGTGAAGCTAATTATAGCTATGTGAAAAGGTTTACAATAAATGCTAAAAGTCTACGGGCCTGTGTGCTTAAGCTTGGGCAGGAGACTGGCTACTATTGGAGATTTAACCGCGATTTAGGGGATACTGTGCGGTATGACACAAAAAGCGGCTTAACTTGTGCCTTTATCGGATTGGCGGTGGGTAATGATTAATTTTATCAAGTGGCTATTCTCAAGCCGCCAAGAACGTCACAACCAACAATTACAATTTGCCCACGACGCCCAAGCCTTAGCAGATAAAATCAGGCTTGTCAAGATCAAGGTTGATCAATTAACGCACAATGACTTGAGCCGATTCTTTGAGGTAGTGGGCTTATTAGATGAGCTGCAAAGGCTTGCTATTGCTCAAAAGCGTAGTATAATGATCAAGTGCCAGGCTAAAACCATTGCTGTTAATTACAGCAGTGGGCGGGCTTGGGTTAATTATTTCAATTCTTAAGGTGGCTTTATGTATAACCCTAAAAACCCCAAAATTGATGTGTATTACAAGGGAGTTTATCAATACTCCACAAATTGGTACAAGACTTGCAAAGAGGCAAAGGCGCGATTTCAAGTTAATAACAGCACAGCAGATATGTCTAAAGTTAAGGCTGTGCGTTCTAAATAGCTTGCACTATTTGACTAGGCTTGCTAAGCTTCAATAAACCAAACAAGAGTACGCTTTATGACCACATATGCACAGCGCCAAGCTTTGGAACAACAAGCCCAACAATGGGCTAAAAAGCGGGCCTTTTGGCTAGCTATCGAAAACGCTTGCTTATTAGCAGCGGGCATAGTATGCTTGGTGCTGCTCTTTGCAGCTTATAATGGGATTTAAGACAATGCACCCAACTAAATGGAGCGTACACTATATACGCACCGGCATAATTCTACACTTTGACACCCTTGAGGAGTGTAAGATTATAGCCTTTCAAGCCGAGGGCATCACGCCTGTTAGCATCCGCCCCCCACTATACTATGAAGAGTAATTGACAATGAAAACAGCAACAGTGCAGGTTTATCAAGTATGGGGCACATCAAAATGTTGTGCTGACGTGCTATATCGTGGTAAACTATTAAAGCGGGTAGATGCTTCTGAAGTTGACCCCACAAAAGCACACATTAATGGGTTATTGGAAGTTGCCCGACAATGGGCACACAATAATGGATTCACCCACATTAAAGCGAGTATTGTATGATCAAGCATAAGACCATCAAACAGGCCAATAAGGCCAAAAAGAATAAGGCCTTGATCACTGGCCTAGGTTACCGCTATGCTGGCCTAATAAGCGCTAGGGAAGCGCTTAAAGCTGGTGAGCATAAGCTATTGAAAGGGGTTAGGGTATGATCTCAGCAGGCTATGAAGCATTTAATGGCTATATCTTTACAGCTAGTGAAGCGGCCTTGTATAATCGGCAGTGTGCTTTTACTTCTGAGGCAAGGGAAGCAGCTAGCCTTGTAGATAGTGATATAATGTGGGAGTGCCAAAATATCCTGTGCATGCCTGATCGGTTAAGGGTAGCCAAAAGTAGTAAAGCTATGATCAGGTATCGTCACGGGTATGCTGGTTATATACTGAACTAAACACAATTTAGACTAAACAAGGGCGCCCTAGTGGCGCCTTTTGTGTTTATAGCTATAGCATCCTATACCCTAGCCATAACTCGCCACCTGGTGGCTATATAGGGAGCTTTAAAAGGATGCAATCGGGGGATAATCTTAGGCTACTTATGGATAGTATTCCTTCCAATAGTGCCTTCAAAGGGTGTAGTCTAAAGCTTATTAGGTGCTCCTATGGGTAGTAATACTTGTAAGGGTAGTACTGCTAAAGATAGCCGTATAATCATCTTAGGTGTTCACCCAATCCCATCTCACTTGTCAAGCATTATTTATCATCTCTCCCTCTTGACATTTCTAATCTGTTTCCCCTATCACACTTCTTGATAATATCCCTTGACATTTACATTTGTAAAATATCCTTTACATTTATATCTTATAATATCTATTGGCATAGCTCTTGCTTTATATTAGCTCTTGCTTATGTATATCACTTGTATCATGCAAGTTAAATATATCCACCTATAAGCCCCATATAAGCTCGATTAGGTATAGGCTTTAGGTAGGTATTAGGTAGGTATTGCTTAAGGAGTATCTAGGCTGGAGTAGGCTTTAGAAAGGATTCTGATAGGGTATCTATGTATCACTAGCGTGATATTTTAAAATCGTTAGGGGAGATAGGAGGGGAGAGTGGGTGGTTGTGAACACCCCTTGATATTGCTACGATTTTTAAGGCATAAGCCCCTTAGGAGTACACCCCTACATATCTTTACAATATTTTGACTATAAGCCCCCTCTAAGGTATCCTCCCCAAAGCACCACTAAAATTGATATTTGATATTTCTGTCACAATTTAGGCTTGACATTCCTTGGAATAAACTATAAAATTTATACAAAATTGGGTGATATTTGGGGTATAAATCCCTATAGATACTATCAAGTTAAGTTCTTGAAATAATTAAAGTTATTTATGCCCTATATGGGTGCAATCCTAGATGAATTAACCTTGTGTAGGGTAGGTGATATTTTGATCATAAATATATCGTTTATCGAGGGAAGAGGTAGGTTGGTTGATATTTTGCATATGCTTGTCGTACACCCCTGTCACACATATTGGCCAAAGATTTGCATGTCATGTAGATGGTTTCTATTATATAGAGCTGCGAAAGCGGGATGGTTGTCTAAAGCCCGGAAATAGGGACTTCTAGGAAATCGACGGTTGTCAAAAAAACAACCGGTTAAAATTTGTACAGTAAATAAGGGGTGGTAGGGTGTTGACAATGGTGTTGGGTTCCTGTATCATGGCCCCATCTGAAGCAATGGAGAAACGTATGAACAACTTCTATAAGATTAAGAGTAGCCACATTGATACCCTCACTATGTCTGGGACATTGTCTCACAATGCGCTTCGAGTGTTTTGTTGGCTAGGGAACCAGGTTACAGATGGGAATAAGGCTAGTATAGACACCAAGGATATTGTAGCCTTCTTTAAGTTTGATAAGGCTATGGTGAGTAAGGTGTTGAAAGAGTTAGAGGATGGGCTACTAATCAAGATAGAGCACAAGGAGGGGAGTGATAGAGTGATAGCAGTCAATCCCACTTATTGGTGGTTGGGGGACTATAGCTTACAAGGAGGGGCGACTAAGCGCTGGTACGCCGATGTACGTAAGAAGCATTGGGGCAGTGTTGTTAAGGAGACTAAGGTATTCTTAGATGAGCAGAAGTAGACGTAAGACTCCCATATTAGGGACTACCACAGCAGAGAGTGAGCGCTATGATAAGGAGACTTGGCATAGAGCCTTCCGTAGAGCTATTAAGAATCTGTTGTCTAAGCCTTGGTTAGAGGAAGAGATAGAGAATAGTAATGACATACGTAATAATTCTAGTGATTGGAATATGTCTAAAGACGGGAAGACGTGGTATAATAATGCAACAGACAAAGATATGAGAAAATAGAGGAAGATGAGTATGAAGATAAGTGAATTGCCCACTCCTAGGCTAAGAGCTAGGGCTATTGAGTTGGCTAAATTAGATGGGTTTGACGATGTAAGTGATGATATGGAGTTAGATGGGTTTTTTATGTGGGCGGATTCTGAGGAGAGGGCTTTGTTCTGGTTGGCTTGCTATGAAGGCAACTGGGACAAAGCCAAAGAGCTTCAGCCTAGCTTATTTAAGCCTATGGATGGGAAGCCTCATATTAAGGTTCATAAATATTATGGACTTATCGTAGAGAATTATAAGGCGTTATCTATAACCCCAAACTTAAAACAGGTCTACAAGTACATACAAGAAGTAGATCCTAATGAGGGTCATGCCACCATCAAAGAAGCTGTAGATGCTTTATATTCGTTTAAAAGAGAGGACAATATATGAAAGACTGGGATATGATGATAAACACCCTAGGCAACCGTATCTCTTCTGGTAATCGTACAGAAGAAGTTGACATGTCTATGTGGGACACCCTATTCCCTTTAGCCAAGGAGGAGAGCTGTGGGACACATGTAGCTAGATATTTGGCTACATACCAAGGAGATAAGTA
>ERZ724522.1566-NODE-1566-length-12050-cov-7.533639_pt1 | contig 12050 bp, 12 predicted proteins | sample MGYA00376055_ERZ724522 | MGnify/ENA primary metagenome ERZ724522 (study PRJEB28724, sample SAMN07190884) | wastewater metagenome | isolation source: effluent of sewage treatment plant in Hong Hong | place: Hong Kong | collected 2016-03-17 ... | reverse complement strand
GTAGCAATAACAGCGAGTAATCACGTGACAGTAAAAGCAATAGCAGCTGCTCTTGTTAGCTTGTTCGCATACTTCTTTGACATAGGGCTAGCCCCAGCGATGCTGGCTTTGTTCTCATTGTCTCTTATTGACCTTTTCACTGCATTCCTTGCAAGAAACGCAGACCAAAAAGAACCATTCTCTCGACCAATTAGAAAGACTGGTCACAAACTAGCTGGATACTTCGCATCAATCTCTGCAGTATACATTCTTGCTAAAATAGTATCAAGTGATATAGGAATAGATTTAACTGTATTAGATAACATGCTTGTGTGGTTCTTCGTAATCCACGAAGTAGTCTCAATCATCGAGAACTTAAACACAGCAGGTATACCTATTCCTGTACCATTTTTAGATAAGTTAAAGAAGGTGAAGGAAATAATCGAAAACAAATAATATGCAATCAGCTTTCACGCAAGGTATACTACAAACACCACTAGATGTTACTCTTGGAGGAACTGGTTTAGCTTCTCTTGGTTCAGCATTACAAGTAATCAGGGTAAACGCTGGTGGTACTGCTCTTGAGTATGCCGCAGCTGGTACTGGGGATATGGTAGGACCTTCTTCTGCTACAAATGAAGCTATTGTATTATTTGATGGTACAACAGGTAAACTTACTAAAAATTCAACTGCGACAATTAATACTTCTGGTGTTATTGTATCAACTTCAATGCAACCAACTGCTGGAGTTTTAGCTGGCTCTGCTAGTCAGACTACCACAACAGCCGCTGCTGGACAATTATTTGGCTCTACAAGTACTCACTACCAATTAGGAACTGGTGGTATAACAGCTACTCTTACAGCTGATTTTAACGCCGTTGGAACTCTTCTAAGACAATCAACTTTCACTGAGGCTGCGACTGGTACACACGCCCTTATATCTAATCTTGCTGTACGTTCTCCAATCATAACAAACGGTTCTGGGGCTACAACTAACGCGGTAACATTTTATGTAGAAGGTGCACCTACTGGCACAGCATCTCCAACTAACGTATACGCTGCATGGTTTGACGCTGGAGAAGTACGAATAGATGGAGATATTGGAGATACAACTAACAGAACTGCTAAGGTTTGGGCTACAAACATTGAAAGTACGAACATGCCTACAGTTGGTGGAACTTCACTATCTTCGACTTTCGCAGCATTAGCTGGTAGTACAGGGCAAGTATTCTCTGTGTCTAGCCTTGAATTAGGGAACACAGACACAACGCTCTCAAGGTCATCAGCTGGTGTAATAGCTGTTGAGGGTGTTGTTGTGCCTACTGTTTCTAGTACAAATACGTTATCTAACAAAAGAATAGACCCACGTGTTGTTTCTGGCACATCATATACGACATCAACAACAATAGATTCTGACGCTACAGACCTATATGTTATAACCGCACAAGCTGGAGCGTTGTTGTTCAATAATCCTTCAGGAACACCAGTTCAAGGTCAAAAATTGATGGTACGAATCAAAGACAATGGCACTGCACGTGCTCTTACATATGGCTCACAATTTAGAGCTATTGGTACAGCACTACCAACAACCACTGTTATATCAAAAACATTATATATGGGTTTTATATACAACAGTACTGACACGAAATGGGATTTAGTAGCTGCGGCACAAGAAGCATAATATATGGCAATAGCTTATGTAAATGGGGCAAATAGTTCAACAACAGCGACATCATTAACATATGCCGTTGACTGTACTGGCGCGAACATACTTTTAGTAGGCTTTAGATTATCTTCTGGCACACCATCTACTGTTACATACAACGGTGTTTCAATGACCCAGGCAACATCTACAAGTACCACTTACGTTTACTATTTAGTATCACCAGCATCAGGTTCAAATAATGTAGTAATTACACCATCTGGTTCAACTACCATAAACTCTTGTGCTGTATGTTACTCTGGAGCAGAAACAACAGGTCAACCTGACGCGACAAATTCAGCGAGTTCAGTTGCTGCTGGCTCGGTAAGCGTCAACGTCACAACTGTTGCAGATAACTGTTGGATTGCTGCATTTGGGTCATGTTCAACGGCAGAAGGACTAACGCGTGTGAGTTCTGGCGCAACACGTCAATCTAGGTCTGGGGCGATTTTTTTTGACAACAACACATCAAAAACACCAGCTGGTAGTGTAACATCGTCATTTGACGACACCACAGGTCTCAACGATTTGAGAATAATCGCTGTTTCTATTAAACCATCAACATCTTCGGCATCTAATAGTAACATGCTGGCATTCTTTATTTGACAAGTTATCAATAATAGTATATAATATAAATATGATTCCTCTCTTAAAAGTAGACCACAATACAGGAAATACGCTCACGATTCAGAACTTCTTTGAGTCTATTTACACATCGTACCTTACAGGAGACCAAGTATCGGGACAAACCACTCTCCAAGTTATAAATGGCTCAGCGTTCACTACCACAAATCCATATGTTGTTGTTGGTAATTTTGCGTCAGACACCGCAGAACTAAGGTCTGTATCTTCTTCAACCGCAACTACAGTTGTCGTAACCTCAGCAACTTCATTCGCACACGCCCAAGGTGAGCCTATTCAGAATGTTCGCTATAATCAAGTCGTAATCGAGTCAGCTTCCTCTCAAGGTGGTTCTTACTCAGTCCTTGCTACTGTAAGTATAGATTGGACTTCACAGAATACTGTATACCAACATGGGGCTGGTACAGCTACTACATGGTACCGAGTTCGTTTTCTAAATCAAGGTGCGACTGTTTACTCTGACTACTCAGATGAGGCAGCTTCTTCTTCGTTTGGAGTAACAACAGCTGGATACTTAATTGAACGAGCTAAAAGTCAAATGGGTGATACCACAGGTCTAACTGACTCATTCTTTATTGGTGCTTTAAATGATGCACGAAACTTAGCTAATACAAACTTTGGTTACGGTAGAATGAATGAATGGAGACAGAACTTTGAATATCCTATTCAAATGCTTGCTGGTAGAAACTTTGTTACACTTCCTACAAACATTGACTTCGATGAGACTAATAGGACAATCCTAAACGCTAGATATGCACGACAGCAAGTAGCAGCTAACGTACCTTTGACATACGTTGACAAAAGACGATGGAATAGTGTTTCTTATATTAACCGCTATGCACCAACAAGTGGTATAACTGCTATATCGGCTACTTCAATCGTCCTTACTAACTCTGGAGACTTCCCTGCTTCTGGAACTGTTTATGCTGCAACTGATGACCCTACGCAGTCAATATTGACAATAACATACACTGGTAACAATCTGGCGACCAATACTTTAACAGGTGTTTCAGGTGTTACGCGTCAACTTCCAGACGGATGTCAAATCTGGGCTTACGCTACTTTTTCTTACCCATTTTTCTTTACTGTTTTTGATGGAAAGATTTGGTTTGAGCGACCTATTCCTACATCACTACAAGGTAAAAACCTTTACATAGACTACTATGAGAAATTAGCTGACCTAGAATATTTAACAGATGTTGTTCCTGAGCATTATAGGAATATATATGTAGATTATATCAGATTCGCAATCAAGAAACGTCGAGATAATTCGATTGGAGAAGATGACCAAGACTACAAAAGATTTAAGAACTCTATTGACACAATGCTTGGAAATCCATACACAGGTCAATCTCAAATAGTTATAACATGATACAAATAGCAGAAAATATTGAACTAGACCCAATATCAGAAGGACTCATACCAGAAGGTGTAGTGAGCCATTATGTTGTGCCAAAAGGAGCTGTTGAAGATGTTAGTAATTTTCACAATGACAACTTAGGGGTAATGACATTCAGACCAAACCTTGTTTCTCACTTCACTCCTGCCGCAACACCAGTTTCATCTTCTTTGTTTCAGACTGCCGTTGGTTCAAACAGAATATACTGGCAAGAAGGGACTAGTCTAAAATATGTACAAATAGAATCTCCAGGCTCAGTTACAACATACACAAGTGTATTCCCCTCTAGTTTCACAGCACGATACCAGACAATTCAGTCAAATCTGCTCGCTATTGCTGGAAATACAATAAAATATACAGACGGCTCAGCTTCTCCAGCCAATATTTCTGGAATAACGTACCCAGCGGTTACTATTGATATTCTGAACGCAGGTTTTCAAGGTCGTTTATGGTACGCATCTTCTTCGGCTATAAACAACCGATTATACTACTCAGATGTAATTCCCGCTGCTGGTGTAGCGTCAACAACTGGAACATCACCTTATTTGACTATTAACGCACCGAACGGTGATGCTATAACAGGTTTAGCTAGTTCGCAACAGGTATTATTTGCCTTCTGCCATAACAGTATATTCCGCGTGTACAACACTCAGTCACAAGACAACTCGCCGTGTGCTTTTGTTGGTGCATTAAATCAAGAAGCTATTGTTACAACACCAGACGGAATTTACTTCTATCACCCTAGTGGTTTCTATAAGTTATCATCGGATGGTTCTGCTCAATCAATTAGTAACCGTATTGCATCAATTTTGCCGTATTCTGGTCAAGTAGATGTTACATCTTGTCGCTCGTGGTCTTCTGGAGACTATGTGTACTTTAGTTTCTCTTACCCATTCCCAAGCGGAGGAGGTACAGTTAATGGTTCAAAGGTATATAGATACACAATAAGTACCCAAGTTTGGACTATTTACGACTTCTATAAGAGTGTTGTAACTACAGCATGTTTTGGTTTGTCTCGTACAGGTACACAGTACGTATTCTTACTTGGAACAACAGCTGAATCAGTCGCAAGATTTGCAGCCATATTCGTAGAGTATAAATGGGATGGTACTATATCAACAACTGCTTCAAGTATAGATTTGAGTTCGACAGATATAATAGCAAGCTATAGTACTCATTTCGAATCTTTTGGTATAGAGAATAGGTTGAAACAGATACAAGGATTAGCTATTCCACATCTAAATGGTAATGGGTTTGATATATCTTATCAGACAGACATGGACAATTCTGACGAATGGACACCTATCGGAAGACTCGATAATAATGCTGTAACTCTTTTCAAAAATTTTCAATCTAAACCGTTTAATAGAATTAAATTTAGAGTATCTGGCTCTAAAAGAACTTCTAATTTATCTACCTACTGCTGGGTTAGACAACCTATTATTATTAAACTATCTGATGTTGGAATATGAGTGTAATAAATGTCAAAACCTTCACTCCAGAAAACTCTGGTAACATAGGAAGAAATATAGTAAAAGGTAAGATTAAAACTCAAGAATCTAGTGCTTTAGACCAAGCATTAGGTGTGAAAGCTCCTAGAAATTCAGACAACGCCAATGATATTTACTACCAAGGACAAGTAGATTTCCCACAACCTTCCGTAGTAGGATTTGGCAAAGTAACATCAGCAGGAGCTAAATCAACACCATTCCTCTCAGATAGATGGACTGTAGCGAAAAACTCATCTGGTAACTATACTATTACTCACAACCTAGGATTCACAAACTATGTTCCGATAGTAACAGCGTCAGACACCGCATCAAGAACTATTTGTGTGAGTGGTGAAACGTCTACAAAGTTTGACGTAGAAACGTACACAGATGCAGGAACACAAACAGACACAGCTTTCAATTTCATAGTTTATATACAATAATATGCAACCATTACAATTCGGCTCAAGAGGACCTGAGGTCACAAAACTCCAACAAATGTTGAAGGACGCTGGCTTCTTTCCTAAGAGTCAATCAACAACAGAATACTTCGGACCTATAACTGAAAAAGCTCTTAAAGAGTATCAGGCTTCTAAAGGCTTGACAGTTGATGGTATATTCGGTCCTCAAAGTAATAATGTACTCAAAAACAATCAGCAGTTAACTGGTATTGTTCAGAGTTTACAACAGTCTGGAAACCCTACAGCTGCTCAGAAGTTTCAGCAACTAATTGACTCAGGTGACCAACGAGCAATCGTACTTGCTCAAGGTCTTCAAAACAATGTATCTATTACTCCTGAGACACTGCAAGCAAACAGAGAAATTGCTGATAGAGAACAGGCTAAATACTACCAACAACTAGAGCAACGTTCACGAGGTGACTTGGACGCATATTTATCAAGTCAACTAAGAGACTATGGACTGTCAGATGAAGCATTACAACAAGGTTTGGTTTCTGATAAAGCTACTTTAGATGATACAGAAGGTATAAGGGGTACGTGGGCTTCTTCTGCTAGAAAGGAACGAGCTAACTCACTTCTTAATCAGTACAATCAAAAGTTCCAAGCTAATGCTAATACTATGGCAGATAACTTTGGAGCTAAACAACGAGATTTTGAATATAACTTTGGTGCCAATGTACCTAAACCAATATTCAATCAAACACAAGCGTCATTCACTGGGGAAAAACCTACATTCACATCTACCCAATCTCAGGCTTACAATCCATTTGGATTCGTAGGACGATACAACGCAGAACGTGAGTCTAATAAAAGAGCAGGTGGTACACAGAATTTAACAACACAGATGTATAATCCATTCAATGTATAATATGAGTTACTTAAAAACAGCACTTAACGCAGCAAAAACAGCAGTACCAGCGGTAGGAATACCAGCGTCTTTACTGTCTTCGATATGGAAAGGTGGTGCGAACACTGCAAGTAATCTATCTCAGGGTGGTAATATCAGTGGATTAACTTATAACTCACCTACATATAAACCTGAATACGGTTCTACAGTTGCTACTCAGGAAACTCCCCTTCCACAGTCAGCACCACAATCATATGTTCCACCAGCACCTGCTCCTACTCAGTCAGCACCAACATCTAACTTCAATGGTTCTAGTCAGTACTCAGATGAAGACATTGTAAATCTTTTCAATGAAATGAGTGGCTCACTAAACAAGGGTAATGTATACAACCAACAATTAGGAGGTTCAGCGATTGACCAGCTCTCACGACTTCAGGCTCAAAAAGCCAATGAGAAAGCAGGACGTACAGGGTTATATGAAATTGACCCTAACATGGCTTTCAGTCCAGACCAGATTAGGCAACAACGTAATGCAGCTGATGCTTTCTACGATGAACAACTAGGAAAGTACGCAGGAATGGCACAGAAGGAATCATCTTCAACGAACAAAGGATTCGGAGTAGACAGTATATTATCTGGATTATCCACCCCTACGGTTTCTCTTATTACAAGAGTAGCTGATAAATTCGGTAGTGAGCAGATTGTTAAGAACTTCAACATTGTACAGAACTCAGCAATCCAAGCTAAAAAAATATCTGACCGCTTAGGTGACGGTAATAGTCTTGGTGCGGATGACCTACGACTCGTGTTCCTATTCGCTAAAGCTCAAGACCCTGACTCAGTTGTACGTGAAACAGAATACGACAACGCACAGAAGATGATTTCAACACTTCCAGCAAGTATCAGGCAAAAAGTTTCAACTGTATTTTCAGTGGACGAAAAAACTGGTAAAGGTGTGTACTCTAATCAGGCTGCTGGGTTTTTGACACCAGAAGGACGTAAGGAAATTGTTAATGCCCTCATCGAACAGTACCAAGGTAACAAAGTGTCTTACGATAACTTAAAGAAACAATATGTTCAAAGAATAAACAATTTCGCTGGAGCTGATATTGGGAATGACCTACTTATTGGATACGAAGAAGGATTTGACCCAGGAAGTACAGGATACTCTTCTCAAGGAAGTACACAACCAACTATGAGTGTAAATCCTAACGACCCTATTAGCTGGGAATCTCTAAACTACTAAATATATGAACCCACAAACAAACGCAGACCTAGACAAGAGTGTTTTAAACCTAATGAGAATAATTGGAGGTTTAGAAACTGGTGGTGAAAGTAATCCATACAGTGCAGTTGGTGATAAACATTTAGTTGGTGGCTCACATGGTAAGTTCCAATACAGACCTGACACATGGAAAGAACGTGCTGGTAAATACCTTGGTGACCCTAAAGCTCCAATGACCCAAGCTAATCAGAACAAGGTTACTTATCTTACAATAAAAGATTGGAAGGATAAAGGTCTTACTCCTCAAGAGATTGATGCTCGGTGGAATGGAGCTACCTTAAAGAACGGTAAATATGTACATAACTCTAAAGACCGTGAAGCTAAGTTCGTGAGTGCATTTAATAATTTCACAAGTCAAGTAAAACCAGTTTCTCCAGTCTCTAATGAGCCTAAATATGGATTCAACCAAGAAACAGAAGCTGAACAATTAGCGCGCCTACAATCTCAGAAAACAAATAAAGATTCTCTTGCAATTCAAGAACAACAAGGAAGAGAGGGTGTTGTAGAGAATGTATTAGGAGGTGTTAAAGACTTCGCTAAAGGTATTGAGAATTCTGCTACTCGAATGGGTGGTAACCTCCTTACATTTGGTAACGAAGCTCTACAGAAAGCAGGATTCAAGGGAAGTGAAAACCCTGTACTTAACTATGGTACAGAGGCTAATAAGTTCGCTACAGGAGACGCTACAGCAGGAACTAACATAATGCAGAAGGCTGGTGGCTTCACTGGAGATGTTTTACCATACCTTACGCCACAACTAGCTGCTACGAAGATTGTAAATTCTGCTAAAGCAATTCCATTACTCCAGAAACTATCAGGCGCAGGTAGTGCAATTCGTAACCTCACTAAAGGTGGATTACTCGTAGCCGAGGGTATATTAGGTGGTATGGGGACTAACATTGCAACAGAAGGAAGTGCTGGTTTCGACCAGAATTTATCTAGCTTATCAAATCCTTTTACTCAAGGTGCTCTTAATGTTGGACTCGGTGGGACAGCTAATATACTAAGTAAGCTTGCTGGTAAAAAAGGAAACGTACTTGATACATTAAACGCAGCGGTAAAAACTGGTGACGAAGCTCAAATAAAAGCAGTAATGCAGTCTCCAGAGATGAAGAAGTTTCAATTCGACAAAGGTATAACTGACAGTAAATCTATGGGGCTTGCAGTTCAAAAAGAGGTTAATAATGTCAAAGATGTACTCAGACAGCACAGATACGCTAATAGCGGTGATAAATTCAAAATTGTAGACAATATAGACACCGATGAAGTTAAAGCTTTCCTTGCCCTACAAGAACCTGCCGTAAACACTATTACAGGTAAACCGAACTTCATTAACACATTACGGACTATTACAAATAAACAGTCTGAAATAGGCTCACAATTGGATGAGGTAAAAAACGCTATTTCATCTATCCCATCCCTTAAAGTAAACAGCCCTACAGCGGCTAGAGACATTGCTACTATTGCACAAGATATACTTAAAGATAGTAAGATGCTTGTAGAGGATAAGGAAATAATACTTGAAAAGATGATTAAGACACTTCAAGCTCAAACAAAAGACGGTGTGAATTTCAAGACAATGGATGACCTCCGAATAGCAGGTAATGCCATAGAAGCAAGTGACGCTTATGCCGCTAAATCTCGTCAGCTCTTAGCACAAGCTGTAAGAAAGTATACAGACAATGCTATAGAAGAACTCGGTAGAACAGGTAACCTAGGACTTGATGAGAAAAATGCCTTAAAGAAGTTTCAAGAATTAAATAAGGTATGGGGAGATTTAGAAGGAGCTAAGACTGTAGCTAAACTACTAAGTGAGCTACCACCTCAAGCAACTAATAAACTGACAACACTACTTGGTGCTACTATTGCCACTGGGGGTTCGTATAACCCAATCTTATTCTTAGGTGGTGCCGCTGTGTCTAATTCAATGAGAAATCTAGCGAATAAGATTAATACGTTAAGTAAATATAAAGCACCTGCTACTAGAATGACAACTAAAGCGGTTAAAGGTACAAAGGATGTAATAAATCAACTAAATACACTTAAACTTCCAAAAGGTACAGCTCCTAAACAGGTAAAAGACCCACGTTCATTACGAGACATATTACTTAATACACCACGATGAAAAATCAAACTGTAGTTAAAGTATCTACTTAAAAATGTATTTATCGTATGAAGAACTCCATCCAATTACGGCACCCTTTTTAGGGAAGTGTTCATTAGGTATGAGTAACATCTTAACAGGTTTGTTTTCTTTCAAGGCTATGCAAAAAAAGAAGTCAACTGGTTTTTCTTTACCTCTATTGAACACCCAAACGCCAGATTGCGCTGAAAGTACTGGTTTACCTCGTTTGTTTTTTCGTGTATATAAATTACTCGCCTTAACATCAACAAGTTTACCATTCCAGTCTAAGTCTGCGCCACCATTATTGAACGCTAAGTGTTTAGCCCCCAGTAAATCAGCAACATATTTCTCCCACTTAAACCCTATGCCAGTCTCAGTATTCCAAAATTCATCACTAAGACCATACGACCTAACATTCGGTGAATTACGTAAGTACCATGCTTTCTTTATACACTGTTTGCAGCAAAATTTAGGACGTTTAGTTTCTGTTTTACACATTAAACATTTATTCATATAATCATATTATATACTATGGACATAAAAAAGTCAAGACTTATATTAAAGTACCCTTTGAAAGAAGTGTCGCTTACTCAAGGTTTCGGTAAAAATGCTACCGATATATATGCTAAACTTGGCATGAAAGGACACTCAGGCATTGATTTAGTTGCTCCTGATGGAACGCCTTGTTATTCTGCTCACGATGGTCGCGTAACTTATGCAGGATACGATGGTGCTGGAGGACTTACAATTGTTATTAGAACTGAACAGGAATTCGAAGGGGTAGATGGCAAACCTTCTTTCTGGAAGACTATTTATTGTCACCTAAAGAAAGGTACATTAAAGGTCACAGGAGGTCAACAAGTTAAGGTTGGTCAACATATTGCAGACTGTGACAACACAGGTCTATCCACTGGTTCTCATCTTCACTTCGGACTCAAGCCTATTTACAAAGGTGAAGAAGATTGGCAGTGGGATAACGTAGAGCAGAATAATGGTTATCGTGGTGCTGTTGACCCTACACCTTACTTTGATGTACAATACAAGGTGTTCAATTCAGTTATTAAACAAGGTCAAATAGGTCAGGATGTAATAACGCTCCAGGCATTTCTAGTGCGAAAAGGTTTCCTTGTTATGCCACCAAATACGTCATTTAGATACTACGGTCAATTAACTGCCGACGCGGTGAAAGCATATCAGATTTCAAAAGGAATACCACATAATAATGGTGTACAAGTAGGACCTCTTACATTACGAGCATTAAACGAAGATTACGATATATGATTACACTTATGTTAAACGGACTCATTGCTATTATAAAAGAGCTAGGCATACCTAAACGGTTCATTCCTTTAGTTGTATTGTTTCTAGGCATTGGATTATCCTTACTCATCAATGACTTATCTAAACAATCAGTTATTGAAGGTATAGGATACGCTCTCAGTGCTATGGGACTATGGACTGGCACAATGACTACGTTCAAGATTAAACCAGAAGACCTAGAGAAATAAGAAAAAACCCCACGTTGCATGGGGTTTAATTATTATTGTTGTTATTTAACCGTCAGTTCAGGCGACTGACAAGAGATACAACTTCTCTTCTTCTATGAACTCTTCATAGGTCTTGGGGTCGTCTTCCTTGGCGCACCCAATGTGAAAGAACTGAAGCGTTCCTCGCTTCCGAGTGCTTGAGAAGTCCGTTTCATGTTCCGTGTGAATTTCCTTGTTGCACACGTAGCATCGCTCCGACATCTCGTGCTCCTTTTGCGTTGTCGTAACAGTGTTTGTGGAAGTAAATCGCCACGTTGTTAATGTAGCGTACCACCACATTCCTCGTCAACGTGTTCACTGGTTGACTGCAGCAACCGCATGGGCGGTAGTCGTTCTTGTTCAGTGCCATGTTCATCTCCATCTATCGCATTGATGATTTTGATGTAGGCTTCGAGACATTCAGCGTGCCAGTGATTACGTTGGTATAGAACCGAGTCCGTAACCTCTTTATCGCAGAACTGGCATTTCATTTCTCTTATGCCTCTCGTAGCACATCACATGGAAGTCACGGCGCACACCGTCGAGTTTGATTCGCACGATGTCACCGAGGGTATCAAGTGCCCCATAACAGCA
>ERZ724522.1564-NODE-1564-length-12054-cov-3.382032_pt1 | contig 12054 bp, 9 predicted proteins | sample MGYA00376055_ERZ724522 | MGnify/ENA primary metagenome ERZ724522 (study PRJEB28724, sample SAMN07190884) | wastewater metagenome | isolation source: effluent of sewage treatment plant in Hong Hong | place: Hong Kong | collected 2016-03-17 ... | reverse complement strand
ATGTGGTGTCCCTTACATTACAGGTCTTTGTAAGGAACGAAAGAAGCCTTCAGGGCAACAAGCTCCTCAATGGTATACGAATCCTTCTTCAGTAGATCGACTACTGCTGCGTACGCAGCCGGACCGTACTTTACTAAGATCTGGAATACCAGAATCAAAAGTTCCTTATTCATGTTACTTCCCCTTTTCGGCTACTAGATAAGACGAGGCAGGATAAGGTACCAACAGCTTCTTCTCATCAGAAGAAATGGTCGGGCTGTCTAGGACACCAACGGAGCGGAGTAGAACCAAAAGATTCTGATAGATGGCCTTAAGCTGGACGAATGCCTCGTTTGCATCCTTGACATTATTGACAATTAGTAGATCGACAGTAAGCTGCCCGACTCTTACGTAGTCGTCGTATACCTTGGCAATATTGGCTTCGGTTTCCTTAGACACTTTACCAGCCGGAACTAGCTCGTACTTTAGAATAGTCATAGCAGTCTTGGCAGCTACATTAGTAGCTCCAAGAGTCTTTGCTGTAACAGTGGTGTAGTCCGTAGAATTGGTGCCGCTTACACTTCCAAACAAGGCACAACCTGTGGTCGGTACGGCAAATCCAACCACAAGTAGTACGCTAAGAACTACTGCTGTAACGTGGACTTTAAAGGTATTTCGTAGATTCTTCATATGAGTTTCTCCCTTGTGTTGTAGTCTCTCAAAGCCTGATTTGAGATTATCTATTGATAAAGCAATTGGTTACGAAAGGGATATAGAGTCTTGCACAGAAACTAGTGTACTGCGTAGGTCAATGGTCGCGTCTATGAATTCCAGAACAGTATATCCGGGGCGCAGTCTATCTGCATTCTGATTGAGGTATGCCCACTGCGAGGGTCCGAAAAACACAGGCTCTTTCAAATGAAGTCCTAAACCAAAGTGAGGGGTCGGTGCCCATATGTACTGTTGATTGTCCATCACCGGTTTGTTGGCAGCATACGTCACTATGGCATATCCAGACGTTATCTCCGGTAGATAACAACTTACGATACCTGCGGCGTAATCTATAAAACCTAGCTGTTGAGATGGTATTTTATTACCACAGGCGTCTACCTTAGGGCTTGAAATCAAGAAGCCGTTTCCGGTATCCGAAATAACTTCCTGAATCCCGTTAACAAACCACGCCACAGAAAGAGATCCAGACCGTATGTCAGAATGGCGCAAATTGAAGCTAAGCGGATAGTCCGACTTGGTCATATTAGAACGCGTTGCCGGAGTAATCTCGAACCTCTCCTCCACAGGAATATAGGGCTTCATGTCAACCAGACACTTTTTATTAGCTAAGTCGTATTCAACCGTTGGTATATGATTTTCTACATGAACGACGCGATTGGGAGAAATAACAACACTGTCCTCTCCAAATACTACGCCATTAGCACTATTAGATCCATATATAGGGTATAGCTCGGCTACTCCTACTGTCGTCGGTCGCGTCAAGGAAAAAGATACGCTGGTAACGCTAGTTACGTACACAGGAATGGGTCCGAATTCTGCCGTGTATCCTGCCAATATGGCAGCGCGAACCGCTTCCGATAACTGACTAGGCGTTGTGTATGTTCCGTACTGGAGAGCTACCGTCGCTGTATTTGTATCACCATAATCAGAAACATGCAAATGAAGCAAGTTGTTGGAGCTTGCTATGGTGACAGGGTACGTCACACGGCTGGTCACGTGAGCATCCCCATACTCAACCACGGACTGTGCGTATAGAGGCTCTCCGTACAAGCTTCCACGCAATTCTACTGGATAGCGGTAGAACTTCTTGTATTTCTTATTGTCCGACTCGATGTAACGTTCTACCGGAGCTAACAACACCTCAGCAGATTCAGTTGCTAGACTGGAGCCAATGGCGTTGACAGATGTTATCTGAGCCTTATACCTACGCCCGTTGAACAAATTCACTGAGGAAGACTTAGCGACCTCAAGGGCATACGTCTCATAGATAGTAACACCCTCGCCACGATGCACAGAAATCGGAGACGCTGTTACAGGTGGACCACCGTCCACATCCACAACGGTAATCAAAAACTTGTGTATAGGACAGCCTGTGTTAGATACAGGACTATCCCAAGACAGATGCAGTTTGTTATTTCCAGCGTAGATATTGACGTTACGTGGCGGATCTGGAGCAAGAAACGTGCCAGTAACTCCCTTCAGACTGTAGGTGGGTATGCTGTACTCTGCGTCTGGGTTACCGACCAAAGTCGTAACGCGAGCAACGTATTCAGTAGAGCTAGACCATGCCTGATACGGAACGGTTAGATTAGACTGGCTGCTCAAGGACACAGAATAGGACGTGCTGACGGTGGAGGGTATGATGATAGAAGCCCACGCACCTGCCTGAGGTATGAGCGCACCGGATGGTCCTGTGATGTATATCCCATACGTTCCGGCTGTATCCAGTTTCTTTTGTATGTCCAGACGATAGCCATAGATATTGTTGAAGTCGGGCTTTTCCCAACTCAAAACTATATCCGTTGCGCTTGGGAGTAGCCTAAAGTTGACAGGATGCGGTATAGTTGTCTCTTCGACTGCCAACTGAATGGAGTCCAGCAGGATAGGAACATAGTTGTATCCCGTTGGTAACGTTGCCGAAGCCGCCAATGACATAGCTAGGCGTAAAGCGACTATGCGTCTTCCATCAGACAATCGTAGAACGGTAGAATACGAAAGGCTCTTTGTGATGTAGTTGTTCCCAGCTTGTTTAAGATCAGATAGCAAAGAGGATGGGCACGCCTTAACTGTATGGTCCGAAATGAAGTACGCCTCTTTCCGTACCGAAAGGTTACCCTCCAAATCCATGTCGATTAGTTCTAGCGGCAACGTGTAGTAATCCAACGTCGCGTTATTGGAATTGAACACGGTGTTGTAAACTTCGGGCGCTACCTTAAAGAAAAGCTTCAAACCGCCAGAACTTATCATGGTATCCGAAGGCAGTTCAAAAAACAGGACACCAACTCTGTTCTCGTAATTCCACGTTGTAGAGTCCGAAGTAGAATCGCCGTACGAATCAGTGATGGTGAATACCGTCTGGTTGAAATAGTAGTCAGACGGTACGTACTCTACCTCGGAAAAGTCGCCGCTGCGGGCGTATAGCGAATCCGGGGTAATTGGAACCCCAGAGTTAAGCTTGCGACAAACTAAATGAGAAACTAGTTGTGCCATCAGATCACCTAATTAGACGAGTAGAAGAATTTAACGCTGTAGATCGTCCTAGGGTTGGTAGGTTTGACTACGGTAACAGCGTTAGACGTTGTAAACGGACTGGTCAATCGTGTTGCACCGCTGGACCTAGTCAGCGCAACCTTGAAGGTATATGAAACTCCGCTAGTAAACAGAGACAAATCCGTAATTACTAGGCGTGTAGCTAAGACGGGGTTGTACACTATAGCAGAAGTGGTTGGATTCACTCCGATTATGGCATAGCCATCTATATCCGTCTGTCCGTTTAAGTCCCATTCAAGAATGATGGATTGCGACGGATCATCAAAAAATGCCGTCACATTGCGCGGGGGTTTGATGGCCTCAGGAGGCACAGCCGCTGTAAAGAATACGTTGTTAGATGTTACTACAGGACTAACCCCGGCGTCATTAACGAGAGCTACTCTGAAATTATAGGCCGTATTAGGGGACAAAACACCAGTAACGTACCTAGACACAACTGGCAGCGATTCGGCGGTGCCGATTGCACCATTGATAACCATTTGGAATTGAACACCCGTCAAACCCAGCTGTCCACCGTTATTCCAAGTCACTGTGGCGGTGTGGTCTGGATTGAGCACGTCCACAACGTCAAAAGGCGGAAATGGTGGATACAGCGCAGTAATCAATGGATACTGCGTGATGGTTAAAATGGTTCCTGTAGCAAACGACCCACCGAAAGGCGTATAGCTGACAGTAACCGTGCCAGTGCGAACGCTATCAGTTGTATTCTGACTCCATGATACTGAATAGTCCTTACTTGACGAAGACTCCAGAGTCAGCCAAGACCCATCAGACACGGCGACAGAAAGGTTCTGAAACTCACACGTCGACGTATTACCTACCAAAGTAAAGTTCAGGCTAGACGGCGGATGGGATACGGAATACGTCCCAGCCTGAGGGCATGTTAGTGAGGAGCAATACTCAGGAAGAACTGCCGCCGGTTCCTGATTAAACGTGATTACTTGATCTGGATTTCCGTTTATGGTCACTGTGCCTGTACGCGCAACCATTGCTGGATTCGTCAACCAAGCGACTCGAAACGCACCAGCTACAGGAGTGGACACAGATAGCCAAGCATCGTTAGAAACGACGCTCCACGTTCCGTCTACACAGCCTACAGGCGATCCTACGACAGGGATAGGTATCTCAGTGGCGTATACGGACCCTTCCCACGGCAGAGACAATGGGCCAGCCTGCAAAGTGAAGAACTAAGTGCATGTGACCGGGGTATCCGTACCAGCCTGAATGTAAGTTATTATGTACAAAACCTCTGCGGTTTCCGACGTAATAGTTATGTGACCTTCTCTGGCAGAAGCTCCTGTATTTTCCTCCAAAGCTACAGTAAACGTACCCGTCTGGAAAGAGAACGGACCTACTCCCGGAATAATGATGTAGTCTCCGGGAGGATCGGGCATAAAACTAACAACCGTCAACCACGCAGAATCGCTCTCTACATCGTAAAGACCTTGGTTACATCCAGAAGGAGAACCTGTTAACGTTACACTTGATGTTGCGGCAGCAGTAGAAAAGTGATAAGGCCCCACATCATTGGTGGTATAACCGTCACAATGAACGTACGCGCTGGCCTGCGTTACGACAAGGTCATAGAAGTCCCCAGACGAATCAATAAACCTAACTGTTGTGGAACGAGTGGTGACATCGTAGTTGGTTGTTAATGTAGTGAACGTTAAATCCGTTGTTGTTCCATCACCATTGGTGGGAGAGAAACTTAACCAATCTACGGGTGTGTGAAGTGTACTCCATGCGCCACCAGTACAACCTAGAGGCGTCTTTTGAATAGGAACCAGCACAACATCACCGGACGTGTATGCCATATCTACGGGACCAGTCACCGAGAATGCACACGTAGGTAAAGGTGCAGCGCGCTGAACAACGGTGATGTTCGTCCCATTTACAACTATGGTCGCGCTACGAGAATTAGAAGTCGATGTATTCTCTTGCAGCGTGACAGATACGTAGGTGGTTGCAGGACCAGAACCGCTAGTTGGTGTTATATTGGATATCCACGCAGGAGACCCTCCCGGTAGGGAAGCGGTCCACGATCCGCCAGTACACGTAGCGCTATTAGCCGAAACAACAGCAGCTACATACGTTCCAGCAGCCGAAGGATGCGACGGCACCGCTTGTGCGGCAGTGTAAGAGCACGGACCCGCCGCACCAAATATCCATCCAGTGTTTCCTCCGTTGTCTATGGAGTTAGCCCCAGCATTCCAAGTAGCTCCACCTATGGCGTGACTGTTCTTTAGGTTCAAGTAGTTGCAGTTAACAGTCCCGGAAGGTTTGCTAAATGTCAGAACGTACGCATCGCTGGTGATTGTTATGGGATTTCCGGCGGTACCAGTAGCAGAGAAAGTTCCTACGCTACACGTTGTGGAACCCATTACCAGTTCCACAATCTTATTCGTTCCTAGAATATTGAAGCTATTTATAGTGTAAGTGGTGCGAAGACCACGAAATTGAACGTTTCCGCTTCCCCGTAAATTAAGAGTAGATAGCGTTTGTCCCGCACCTGCTAAGGAGAGTACGCAAGTAATAGCCGTTGTATCCGCGTCTGTTCCTAGATTAACCGTCAGCCCACTACAATCACCAAGCGCAGAATGTAAAGAGACCCGTCTAGCTGATAGAACACTAGATCCAAAATTAACGGTACCAGTGGGAACCTCAAACATATCAGTTACCGATATGCTATGACTATTGGTGTTAAACGTCCCAGAAAAACTACCGAAATAGAAATAAGCAAGACCTGTTATGTCTACGTCCTGATTTATAGTAGTAGATGCATCTACGTAAAATATGTTCGCAGTGTCTCCGACAGTGGGTACGCTGGCACCTCCAGTACCACTGACAACGTCAGACCAATGGGCCGTATCGCTCCAATTACCGCTTCCACCTACCCAATACCTATTTGCCATTATATGCTCCTACGAAGGTAAAACAGTCGTGGTCATGGTAGGATCGTTAGCAGTCCACAAAGGAATGAACTCCACAGTATAACCAAGAGCCTGCACAATCCGATTGAACGACAGGGTAGTACCCTTAAGCTGATACAATTCTATTAGAGTCTTTATGTTGTTTCTGTGAAAGTAGTCGTCGCCTATTGTGGTCATGTCATAGTTAAGCATGCTGGCTAATGCATTTAGCATAGCATTGCTGACTATGTCAGGATTGTAGATCGTGTACAAAAGGTCTATGTCGGTTTTGATCTTGTCAAGCTCATTACCGAATAGGGACACTAACTGTTCAGTATCTGTCATGATTGTGGTCCATACATGGTCGGAAGGTACTTGATGAGGTTGTCCTCAAAGTATCCAGAGCCAACCACCATTATAGCAGACTGCAAAGAAGGAATCCAAGGTGCCCTTCCGGGGGCAACGGGAGGCGCACCAGAATTCACACCACCTGTGGTGCTCCCGAGTTCTCCGCATATAGTAGATACCGTGACTGTTACGTTTGCAGAAGCCACGCTGCCCAAGCCGTCAGTGACTTTGACGCTGGTGTACGTGACTGTTTCCGTAGCCGCTGAACCAGTTATCTCGCCAGTAAGGGTGTTCAACGATAGATAGTCTGGAAGAGCGTTTCCAGTGATTTCCCACGTAAAAGGAGATATACCATTTAGAGTGAATAGCTTGGCGTAATACGGCACGTTTGGAAGAACACACAGCATAACAGGATCTATCTCAAGACGATAGACTATCAAACTGAAGTTGTACGTGTTCGCGCAAGCACCATGACTTAGTGTGGCAACAATAGGGTACACGCCAGATTGAATATTTGTTGTGCCAGATATTGTGTTGGTGCCGGAATCAAAAGCAAGCCCATCCGGTAGAAGACCGGGATCGAACGTTATTGTTCCCTCTCCCGGATTTAGACCAACTATGATCAACTGCTGTGAATAGGGTTCGGACGGAGTTACCGGAAGAATTCCAGCAATATCCAATTCTAGCGGAGCGCTTACATCGAACGTCAGTACGAAGTCTTGCGTAGAGCCAAAGAAGTCAGACACCCTGACAGTAGCAGAAAAAGTACCGTGGTGAGTAACAACTCCTAGAAGGGTATCGCCCGACAATACAACGGATGGAGGTAATCCACCGTACGGCATGGAATACGTATACGGGGCAACGCCACCGCTGGCTGCAAGCTGAAAGTAAAACGACGATCCAAAACAACTAGTGAATGCCGTTTGGTTCAAAGTAAAACCGGCAGGGCATACGTCAGCTATAAGCGTGTACGTAGCCACACCAACTGAGGACACGGCATCAACTGCTCTTATGGTAAAGGTATATTCGCCGGGTACTGTAGACGTTCCTGTAATTTCTCCCGAAGAACTAAGGTTGAGTCCTATAGGAAGCACTCCAGAAAAAAGCTCAAACACTACCGGAGGATTAGAAGACGACACATCTAGTTGATGACTGTACGGAATTCCATTACATGGATTCGGGATTGTGGCTGGCATCGTCAGAGGAGAAACGCCGACGTACAGCATTAGGGAATCCACACCAACTTGACCTATGGTATCGGATGCCACTACCGTTATAGCATACGCCCCGTCTGCTACAACACCTGTCATCAAACCAGAACCGTCTATGGAAAGACCCAACGGAACAACCGTTTCCGGACTGAAATCCCATGAGTACGGAGGAATTCCTCCAGAAGCAGTAAACTGTACTGCTATGTTAGCCCCCGATGGGTAGGTGGGATTTACTCCAGAGTAACCCATTATACGACCTCATGTGTAACAGAAACCACACCCGTTACGTACAGTTCAGTATCCCACGTACTGCGAGGGGCACCACCATTATACAAGTCATTGCTAGACGCTAGAGTTATTGGAAATGTACTGGAAAACTCTGTGGTCCCTACTATAAAGTTCTCGTGTGTGACAGGATCGTGTTCTATAGAATAGCCGGTTGGGAGCAATCCCTGTCCATTCAGGTCAATGAAATACGTCGTAGGATAGAACAAGTCCATGTCAACGTAGTTGTCAAGTATCCTGTACCTATACGGTTCGTTTACATGACCTTCTGTAAGCTGAACGTGGTCGATTATTATAGGCTTAAAGATGTACATGTCGATGGTGACATCCAGAGCGTTGTTCTGCGTTATGGGGGTAGCAGTGGACCACTTACCAACCATAACTTGTCCCGGAGTGTTAGGTCCGATCAAATCTCCAACTATGCCGTTTCCGCCCAAAGTATACGGAGAACGGAATATCTTGATAGAGTTACCGCTCATTGACGAAATAAACCCACTGTTATCCGATATAGGAGAAATACGGTACAGCCCAGATGCCGGAAGATCAGTCGCCTCTAAAGTTGACGTAGAAGAAAAAGGAGCAACTACTCGTGTCATGGTGGAGCTATAGTCAATGTTTCCTATAAACGTTAATCCATCATAGGAGACGGCTGTTGCAGACGTCATGTTCGGGATGGACAACTCTTCCACGGAGTCGTCCGCCAGTGTCACAATGAAAAGGGCGCTATCTCCTAATGAATTAGACCCGTTTACAAGAAGCTTTGTTTCTCCCTCAGCAAGCCACACCCCATAAACACCATTGCTATTTGTTACATCTATTGTGCGCTGAATGGCGTTGTAAGGAGACTGCACTACATACACAACACCCAAGTGGGGAGTACCACTACCGTTGTAATATCCGGAGATGTATACGGTTCCGTCCGAAGATACGGCTATTCCCTCCACTCCATACGCGCTGGGAAGCATGGGCAAAGACACACTATTGCTGTATGTTAACGTTCCAGCAGAATGTGTAAAAACCTCTAACCAATAACTACTGCCTTCCGTAGTCGTGCAGAACGCGTAAGCTCCGTCAGAGGTAAACGCCAATGGCGTGTACAAGTTATGGTTTGCTGGTAGATCGGTAGTTCCAATGTAGGAGCGAGAAATCAGATCCACAGAAACGAAGGACGGACCGAAATACTTTGATAGAAATCCGTACGTACCGTAAACGGTGTTATAATCAGTGCCAATTAGTGTTAGTTGGAACGCAGGTATGTCGGTTATTTCAACGAAAGTGTTGTCCGTACTTATGTCAAGGGCGCTCTCTACCGTCATATTCCCACCATCATTCCAAACCCAAAGAGCAGGAATGGCCGTTGACGATAAACTTGTTGCTGAGTCCTCTATCCTGTACGAAAGTGGGTATACTCCTTGATCCGAGAACGTTCCAACTATGTTCCCGAAATAGACGGGATTCGTTTGTATGGTATAGTCTACCCCAGATCCGGGTGGAAGATCTCCTATATTCGAAATAGAGTATGGTGGTATACCTCCATATACACCCAGAATGCCCGTGACGTTCGCCTCTTTGTAAGAACCCAACTCTGCGTACACGTTCGAACCGTCTCTGAAATAGATGTGGGGAATGCCGTTACCACCTTGACCAGCAGAGGTATCTATCCCAAGGACATTAACCCAAAAGTCTAATGTGATATTGTTGGCATCTGAGAGACGGTATATTGCGGTAGCTGCGGCATCGACATCCACAGTGTAGTCCAGAACAACGTCCGAACCAACTACAGAAGAAGCATCAATTAGAGGTGGAGATCCATTCCCCCATTGAAGAAGTTCTATAGAATACGGAGCAATTCCTCCTGTTATGGGGAGTACCCGCTGAGTAGCGACATTTAGTGGAACCTCTACATGCGTCTCATGAGCAACACTAGGACCATCCACTACAGTAAATAAGATACTTCCAGCAGCCGTTTCCACGCCTCCCGGATTACTGTCCGTTACCATGAAGTCGGCGGTCACAGTCTGGACCGTGAAAGCGTCACCAGTAATGTGCCCGGTATCCCCGTTGAGAAACATACCGTCCGGCAGGACAGTGCCGTTTATCAATTCCCAAGAGTAAGGCTCGTAACCTCCTGTTGCTACAAGAAGAAGGTCTATATATCCCTGACCAACAGTGAAGTCAAAAGAACTACTTGTGATTTCTAATGCCATGTTATTGGTTCCTAATAAATGTGGCCGCAGTTATTGCTTGGAGCCTTTTCAGAGGCTTATCAAACGTGTACCGCCAACGATTGTTTCTGAAGTCAACAAAGTACTTAAAGTTTCCGTCCTCGTCCTTTCCGGGTATGAATGACGGATTTTGTCCAAACGTATTGTAATAGCTCGTGTCCCCTTCCGCAAACTCAAGTGTATACGGAGAAGAAATTACGAGGTAATTGTCTACAACGGTGGCGTGTAGCTTGTTTAGTATAAACTGAGGTAGGGCGTTTAGTGCGGTGATTACCTTGGAGTTAGCAACACTGGAATAAAATAGCTCGACCACAATGTTATTGGTCACCTGATACCGTGTAGTTCCGGATGGTTCTAGTATGGCCTCAAATTCCCAAGCCTTTTCCGGAGACAACTCATATTCGACATAAGCAGGGTTGGATTCCGAAACCTTCGTGTAGTCAAAGTCCGCACCAAAGGAAAGACGCAAGCCGTCTTTATAGATGATAACCATCTGCGGAAGCGTGGCTAGTCCCGTGAGATAGACTTTTATGGTAGAGCGGGTAGCGATCTGACCGGTTATGTCCGTCTCAACTTCAGGAACAAAGTTGATTGTTGTATCCACTCTATGTGGAGTTATGGAAATATCAGACGTGAAGTAGTCAAGCTCAAGAACATCCTCAGTATCCAAAGGCTCAGCCAATGTGACGATCTTATCTCCAGAGGCCTCAGCAACGGTAAAGTCAATCAATTCTTTTAGCCGTAGACCATCCCGGTATACCTGCAAACCTGTTCCCTTGTTTACTCCAAAAGAAGCCAGCGTAGAATTGCTGACTACCACAGAGTTGTAGTAGGGGCGCTCAGTATTTGGTACAGCCAAGTAGTCTACAGTGTATGTGTCTGTGTTCTCCAGATCCGTACCTGCATTGAATAGAACAGAGACAGAGGATGGGGATGTCCACAGGACGTAATCCCTATTTACACCTTCAATCAAACGACGACCATTCTTGTATACAGTGATTATCGCAGGCTCGTCTGGAGGATGAATCTGAAGGCTGTTGCTAACCACGTTGCCATTTACGTCCAAATCGTAGTAGGTGAACACCTCGCTATAGATCACGTTAGTTATACCATCTAAGCAAATTTCCACAGGAGAACCTTGGACAAGAATTGTAAAGCAATCCTCCCAATTTATGTCTACGGACTGATCAATGAAATTACGACTCCATATCTCGTTATCCGGCATACAAGGCTGCTTTATGCCATCTATGTAGGGGCACAAATCAAAGTTCGAGGTGTATGGAAATAGATACTTATCCGCTGCAAGAGTATCATCACCAACAAAACCAACCGGTCGCTCGTACTTCCTGTTCTGAAGACCTTCAAAAAAACCTTCTACTGAGTACTGCCCATGCTTCGCTGCAACCCGATTACCATAGCGATCCACCACATGCAACTCAGTCGGAACAGGAAGGCTACCCACACGATATGGGACGCTAGGTAGGGACATGCTCTTTCCAACAGCATGGGCCGTAGCCGTTATACGCAAACCAGAGCGTATGGAGCTAACAGGACAAATCCACTTGCCGTCAGAATCCGTGGTTGTGACGTACCCAGACCTAGAACCACGAGTTAACAGGCTCTCTCCATTCGCGGCTTCATTGGACAGTAAGTCGTTTATGTAGACATAGACAAAAGCACCAACTTCAGGAACGTACGTTCCGTCTTCTGCAATAGAGAATACGGCACCATTGATACTCAAATCATTGAGCCGTATGTCTTCAACGTAGATGATTGGTGTGGGGGTAATATCCATGATTAAACCTTAGGACAGTA
>ERZ724522.1563-NODE-1563-length-12062-cov-4.592404_pt1 | contig 12062 bp, 30 predicted proteins | sample MGYA00376055_ERZ724522 | MGnify/ENA primary metagenome ERZ724522 (study PRJEB28724, sample SAMN07190884) | wastewater metagenome | isolation source: effluent of sewage treatment plant in Hong Hong | place: Hong Kong | collected 2016-03-17 ... | reverse complement strand
CTACATCATCTACTGCCTAAGTCAAGGCCCATTGCGGCCCAAATGATCCTCAAGCTCTCGAACCTTTCGCTCGAGGACCGTAATTCTGTCCTGGTCAGCAAGAATGGCCTTGATTGCCTTCTCCTGAATGCCGATGATCTTGCCGATGACTTCATCGACCCAGGGATCAACCAGCTTTTTCCTTCCGAACATCAAATCACCTCCTCAGAGAACCTTGTGGACCGTGCCGTCCTTACAAACGACGGTCACGACGCCCTTGATTGACGCGTAGTCGGTGGTGATGACTTGCTGAACTCCGTCTCGCAGCGCACAGGGCCGCCGAATGTCATCTGGGTTGGCCTGGCCCTTGATCAGAAACGTGACTTCAGGCCAAAAACACAGTGCAACGGCCACAGCGAACATCGTGGCCCACCAGCCCAGTGGCTGACGCTTCGTCTCGGTCAATTTTTTCTCCTTACGACAGTTGATTCAGCTTGCGCTGAAGATTCTTGCGTGCCCGGCCCAGAGCAATGCTCCGGCCAATCGCCTTGTTGTAGTTTTCTGCGGGATTGCAGAGGGCCACGCCCTGAACGACAAAATTTCCGCCCTTGTCGATCAGCGTGCAGATGGTCTTACCCCCAGTCGGGGTGAGAATAAAACCGTTCATGTCGTGTCGGCGAATGTGCTTGAAATCCACGTCGAGATTTCGCTCCTCCGCCCAGGCCAGTAGATCCTGCTCATGTGCTGTCTTCATTTTTTCTCCTTCCCTCGCCAAGCCAACCCTCTGAACGAGGGTCAGCTCGACGAGTGATTTTTCAGATCCGGAAAGTCTCGCCCTCGAGGTCAGAAACCTCGTGACGCTCCGCCATCATGCCAGCACCGAAGCCGACATCCAGCGAGATGGTGGCGATGTTGAGAATCAGCGCGTAAAGAGCAGCGCGGACCTCGGGATCAAGCTGGTCATCCTCCTCGAGAACGCCCTGAATCCCGACAACATCGACCGTGGACTCAGCGAGGCTGTTCAGCCACATCTGGTACTGGTCCTTGGGGATCATGTTTTCGATGTGCTGCCACTTCGTGAGGCCGCTCTCAGGCCCCTCCTTCTTCAGAGCAGCAGCCATCTGCGTCGCGTTCCGATACTTGGGCATTAGTAGCCCTCCTTTTCATTGATGACAAAACCGAACTTCTCGCCGTCCCCCTCGAGGATGGCGTAATCCTGCTTCCTCTCGACGACCGTGACCGTGAGAGTTTCTCCGCTGTGGGGATGTCGCACCTCGAACGGGTTGTCTGACGCGCAAAGCGCCAGCATTCGAGCCTCCTCGAGCGGCTTGTTCTGACCGACTTTTACGAGATCAGCCATCGACGGCGGCCAGGCCAGCGATGGTCCCCACGATCAGACCCCAGACAGCCCCCAGAACAAACGGGATTCCGAAGGCGATGAGAGCGATCTGAAGGGTCACGTCCCCCAGATCAAAAACGCTCACGGCCAGGAGGACCAGAGCGATGGGAATGAACCAGTAGGACAGGACGATGAGGCCGAGCAGAAGTGCCCCGCCGATAGCCCCGATCAGGGCCGAGACGAAATAGCGCATGTTGTGTTCCTCCTCAGTCGGTAAAAAAACGACACTGGCCGTTCAGGTCGATCCTGAAGACCCTCGAGATGCCGTCGGCGTCGCTCACCTCGTAAAAGAGATGGCCCGTCTCGACATCCTGGTGTGTGAACTTCGCATCAGGGAACAGCGACTTCAGGTTCCCCTCGGCGAAACTTTGGGCTACGTTCATCAAAAGACCTCCTCGAGCAGCCTGACTGGGTTGTCCCGCCAGACGGTTTTCCACAGCCACTCTGAGAGCTTGTACGCCTCGACCTCGAGCGGATTGTCCTTGTAGCCGAAGCGGCGTTCGCACTGATCGTTGTAGTCCCGGAACCCCTCGGCTCCTCGAGACTCCGCCTGACTGCAATGAACGACCTCGTGAATCAAAGCCATCGTAGAAATCGCTTCGGCTCGGCGAGTCCATTGGTCGGGGTCGCGCACCCAGATGTTGTGCTTCATCAGATGCCAGACGCCATCCCTTTTGACACACATCGGCGAGTAAAGTCCCCCGACGGCCTCTGGGTAGTCCCGAAGGAGCTTGAGCGTCTGTGGTGGCAGGTCTTCGGAGATTTCTGCTGGCATGAAGCCGGAGATGCTCACCTCGGTAAAAAGCGTGATCCCCATGTCCTCGAGCAGATCTGCGAATGCGTTCTGGTTCAGAACGATTGCCATGTGATTTTGTTCCTTTGTTTTGTGGAGGAGGGGCCTCGAGATGACCCCTCCTCCGTTGTTTTTACCTGAAGTCCCCGCTCTGGCGCTGCTTCATGCGTCGCGCCTTGTTGCGGTTGTACTTCTTGTTGATGTCGGAGATGCGAACGTCGGCCCGCTTTTTACGACGGGGCTTCGCACGGCCGGTTGCGTAAGCGCGCTTAATTCCGTGGCTCACGATCCGCCTCCTTGTACCGCTCGATGGACTTCCTGGTTTCGATGACCAGGATCACCACCCAGACGGCCGCCACAAGCGGGGTCCAGGTGGTGCCCTGACCGTTCAGGATCTCGAAGAGGTCATACGTCACGAAGAAAACCGCGATGTAAAACCAGCCAGTGGGCTTGGGCGAAGGCTTAGAAGCCATGATCGCCCTTGCCGCCGGAACCCTTCGACGACTGAGCGCCCGCGACCTTGATGGGCTGCGGGATCAGTCCCTCCTTGATGGCATCGTCGTTCAGCTTGTCCACTGGCAGACGGTCGTTACCTGCCCGCTGATTGACGAAGACCTGAACGGTGGCGGTGTCTCGGTCGTACTTGACGCCCCAGTCCTTGCCACCGACGGTCATACCGAACGAGGGCGTGACCCGCTTGCCAATCTTCTGGCCCGCGAGACACTTAGCCAGGAAACCAAGCTGCCTGTACCCCGTCGAGCCGAAGAGCGCAGACCAGTCCGTGAAATTGGACTGCTCGTTCTCCTGCTTGACGCGGATCAGGACATTGGTCCGCTGACCGTACCCCTGACCCTGGAAGAGATTGTCCAGATTGATCCAGACATCCACCACGAGGTCGTACCCCGTGGATTCCAGAGAGGTGATCAGCGAGGCAACCCAGGCCCCGTACTGAGCGATGCACTCCGCCGAGGTCGTCCAAGAGAAGGAGAACTCGATCATGAGCCTGATGCCGGGACGAGACTCCCGAACCTCACGGTCGAGGAAGATCTCGTCGTAACCGGACATCACCCGGTCCACATCGATCTCACCCTCCTCCTCGTTGTACGTCCAGTGACGGCGCTCCGACAGGATGGCGTACTCAGCGGAGTGCGCGAACGCCTCCGTCCGATACCCATTTCTGATGTTCTGCATCGTCTGATGGGCAGAGCCACCCTCCCAGGAATCCTTCCTGGTCGGGTTGTTGTGCCACTGCCTGAGCTTTTCGTTGATGGGCTGGCTGCCCTTCAGCATCTTGCCGTCCTCGATGGCGTCCGTGAAAGCCTTCTTCACTTCGGCCCATTCGATGACAATGTTCTGGATCTTCATGGCGACTTACGCCCCCTGACGGATGATGTCCCAGTACAGCTTGTCCTCGAGCTTCTCCGAGAACTCAATCCGGACCCGCCCGATGCTGAACCGGTCCAGCGTGGCCGCATCCAGACGGTTACGGCCGGTGTACTGCGTGTTCGCACCCAGGCCCAGCGTGTTGCCAGCCGCGACCGGGACGAACTGCGGGTGCTTGATGAGTCGCTGACCCTTGTTGTTCACGAAGTACCCGTTGGCCAGAGCCGAGTTGAGGAGGGTGAGAAGGTTCTCATCCCCAGCGTCAAGCTCATCGAACAGGTAGACCCCACCCTCGGTGAAGATCTTCTCGAACAGCGCGGGCAGGAACCCATCCAGCGTGATGCGACCCTTGAACTCACCGGGCGACGTACCGGAAGTCATCGAGGCAAAGCCGAACTCGTGGTCCGTACCCCAATGCTCGTTCAGCACGTCGTTCAACTGCTCGGCGAGGGTCGTCTTGCCGTTACCCTTGCCACCGACCATGAAGATCGGAGTGCCCGAGAGGGCAATCCGCTTCAGGGCAGGCAGCGCCGGGTGACGCTCCGGATCCTGCTCCGACTTCCAGAGCTTCGTGATGTCGAAGGCCGGGAGGTTCTTCCCGTCCATCCACTCACGCCGAAGCTCCTTCGGCCAGTGCATCGAGATGGCATCCAGAATCATCTTCGCCGGGAAGCCCTGGTTGAGCATCTTGGCTCCGAAGATCGCCTGACGGAGACCCCAAGAGTCGAACGCCTTACCGTCGGCGTCCATCTTGGCCATCAGGGCGCGGCCCTCGCGGACCTTCCTGATGTAGAACTCAGCCTCAGTCTCCTGGCCCTGGCCACCCTTGCCATTGCCCTGACCCTGCTGCTGACCTCCGCCACCCTGCTGCTGCTGGCCATCCTTCTGGCCCTGCTCGGACTCCATCTTCCGCTTGGTGTCCTTGATGAGCTTCCGCAGGCGGCCCTTCTGGGTCTTGTCGGAGGTCTTGTCGTAATTCGACCCCTCCGGCAGCGACTCCATCTCATCCGTGTACTCGTTCTTGGACTTGAAGTCCAGAGGCTTCTGACCGACCTGATCCTTCAGGTCGTCGAAGGTCTGGTCCTCGTTCATCCCGTTCTTGATCAGCGACTCCGCGACCTTGCTCTCCTTCGAGCCGTCACGGAAGTTGTTCTCGTACTGACCCTGGCCCTGGCCATCGCCATTGCCCTCGCCGTCACCTTCGCCCTGGCCCTGGCCGTTACCCTGGCCATCGCCCTGAAGGTTGAGCTTGTCCTCGTGGTCGTACTCGTCCTGGCCGTGACCGTGGCCGAGTCCGTCGAGGTTGTGGTCGTCCGAGTCCTTGCCCTTCTTCGGCTCGCCATGCATGGCCACCATCGTCGAGATGATCTGGCTGGCCATCGTCATGTCGAGATCCTCGAAGGCGGATCCGCTGACACCGTTCTCCTTCATGACCGTGGCGAGATCGTCCCCGTAGGACTTCTTCCACGCGTAGAGGAAACGGACCTGCGCGTCAGAGGCATTGCGCATCTGATTGCTTCTCCTTGTTCGTTTGTATTTTTCCCAAGCCTTGTGGCCCAGGGCAGAGGGTTGCGAATAAATTCACGGCTGTCAAGTCCGTAAAAATCCGCAACCCTCTCCTCTAGGTCACTACCAGAAGAAAATGACCAAGATCAGGAGGATGATGATGACTGCTTCCATGCTTTCACCTCCTAGTAGTGGTCCATGCCGTCGTAGGGATCCTCCTCCTCGGGCTGGCACCGCTCGTTGATCCAGTCGTCGAACTTGGTGTCAGGGAGGAGCATCTCGTTGAGGGCCTTGACGATGGCCTCCTTCGAGTAAGTCTCCGGCTCATCGCCGGTCTCGTCGGAAATATCGTCAATTTCAACGTCGGTGATCACGGTGTCCTCTGGACCAAAGGAAGAGTCGTATCCAGTCCGGCCCCAGAACTCATAGGCACCGATACCGAAATCGACCCAGTTGAACTGCACCGTGACTCTGCCGTCAATCAAGTAGGTGTGGCCATCGGCCTCCACCTCGTGATATTGCGGCAGCGGAATGCTGCAACTCAATCCGTTCATGCTTTTCACCTCCTCCCTAGATCCAGGGGTCGTAGACGCCCGTGGTGGTCTGTGGCGTGGGCATCACGTCGTCGTCCGAGTAACCCTCCGGGGGCTTCTCGTAAAACGTGATTGGTCCGTGGATGCGATCCAGGCGATAGCGCCTGATGTCACGCCTCTCGAGGTCGTAACAGATGACCGTCCTGTGACCCTTCGCCGTCAACTCCACGCCCGTCGGAATGATGTGGCGCAACTCAACGAGCGCACCCTTCTCATCCTTCCGGTACATGAACTCAGCGGCCTTCTCCTTGTTGATGGCGTCCTGAAGGACGTTCCAATACTTCTGGTCGTCCATCAGTTGTTCACCGCCGCAGGGGTCGGACGGTCGTACAGGAACGCCGAGTAAATCGAACGGTGGTCGCCGTTCGCCAGCATCCTGTCGCTGATGCCGTCCATCATGGCGAAGGACTGCTCGCCGATCTCGCCCTGGGCCTCCCAGCGCGACTGCGAGATCTCCTGCACCGTCTCGTGGAACATGTCCCAAAAGCGGCGCACCTCGTCCATCATCCTCTTGATCTCGAGGATGCACTTGGACGCCTGCTCGCTGGTGAACATCTCGAACTCGTAGCTGAGGTCGAGTTCGCCGATGACGGAGGCCAAGATCTCCGGCTGCAACCGCTTGGCCTCCTCGAGGAACTGGATCTGGATGGGATCCGCACTCATGACTAGCTCCCGTCTCGCATGGACTCGAACGAGGCCATGAACGCCTCGTCCCTGATCTCCTTCGCCACGCCCAGCAGCTTCCACTGCTTGAAGTAGTAGGCCCGAGTGTGGATGAGGAACTCATACGGCATTACTTCTTCACCTCTTTCCTAGTTCTCGTAAATAATCACGAGGATGAGGCCGACCATGATGGCCGCCCAGGGAATCCCCATCGGAACCCAGAGCAAGCCACCGATGATCAGCCAGACGCCGATGGTGTGCTTGTCCATCAGACCTCCCAATTGGAGAACTTGAAGTGGTAGGTGCGATTGGGCGTGCTGAGGCCCCACCTCCACTCGGCGATCCCCGTCCAGTCAGAGTCCCGACAGATCCAGACGAAGAAGCGGCCCTTGATCCGCCACTCCCGGTAAAAGTTCCTCACGTCTTCACCTCCTTGTCGTAGAGGTCGAAGTAGATCTCGAGGAAGTTGTGGCCCTCGGTGGCCGTCACCTCGAACCAGCGCTTCTTCGTGAGGTCCGGACCGTACTTCCGGTCGTACTCGTTGCACGCCGCGAAGTACACCTTGCAGTCGCCGAAGTGCGTCAGCAGGAGGCCACGCATGAGCATGGCCTCCGGGGAAACGTCCTTGGCGAGGGTGGGCTGACGCTTCATTGCTAGCTCACCTTCTCCTGCTCGAGGATCTCCGTGTACGCCTCCCAGATGCACTCGGCCTCGAAGACGATGCCGTTGATCTGGCGGCTGCGCATCTTGCGCGCCTTGTGGGCGGCGTACTTCTCGCCCTCCACCGCCACGTCGAGCATGTAGCGCTCGCGGGTCTTGCCGCCGGGGAGGCGCATGGTGTAGGACACCACGCACTTGCAGCCGTCGCGGCGGGAGTTGATGGACACGTACTGCGAGACGTTGATGGTCGTCATTACCTTGTTTCTCCTTGCTTTTACCGTGATGGAATTACCACGGAACTCGAGGCAGCAATCGCACTACTGCCTCGTCTTCCGCCTACTCCGGCTTCAGATAAAAGTCGAGGTTGTTGGTGGTGGCGTAGTCCGGTCCGTCACTGCTCCACCTTGCGATGAAGCGTGACTCGTTGAACTTGGGGAAATCGCACGCGTGGTACACGTCCCACTGGCCACCTTCCCGGCCCTCGTAGGTGCCGATGTACTCGCACCGGTCGCAATCGTGCTGATGGACCGGCCCGATGGTGTTGGGCTGCCTCACGGAATCACCTTGATTCCGAGCTTCGCCAGCCTCGCGCGGTTCTCCTCCGGGCTGCCGATCTTGGTCTTGCCCTTCGACTTCCGGCTCTCCGCGCGCTCGCAGCGGCGCAGGCCGTCGAAGTCCAGCAGCATGGTGCCGAACCGCTCCGTCTGGACGAGGTTCTTGCGCTGGCCGTCCGTGCGCTCCTTGATGGTGATCGAGTTGCGGAACTCGCCCTCGTTCACCGGGCGCACGTTGTCGTCGGTGCGCTTGATCATGCGGGCCATTACTGGCTCCTCCTTCTCAACCGTGGCGGAATTACCACGGACCAAGAGGCACCGGTTTCAACGCCGATGCCCCTATGGTCCGTCTATCCCTAACGGGAGCGGGCCGCGTCGTACTCGGCCCAGAGAGCGCGCCAAGCCTCGCGCTCCTGCGGGGTCGGGCAGTTCTCCATCACGTACTGCCAGTGACGGGAATTGATCTCGCGCTCGATGGCGGCGAGGTGCCGCATGTCGCGGAGTCGCTTGAGGCCCGGACCGAGGTTCACCTCTGCCGCGTAGGAGATGTCGTCCGAGTAGGACTCGATCTCCTGGTCGATGGTGGTCTCACCACGCCGGGGCAGGGTGGCCGCGTAGCCCTTGTGCGCCTTCGACCATGCGCGAGGGATCTCGCACCGGCGGAAGTCACGCTTGCGGGCCTGGTAGCGCCGATTGGCGCGACCACGGGACTGCTGCTGCTTGCTCATGTATTCACCTCCTCTCGAGGCTGTCGGTTACATGGGACAGTCACCACCAAACTTCGATGGTGACTCTCCACTGCACCCGACTAGGAGTCGAGGATTCGGCGCGTGATCTCGCCAAAGTTCATCGGCATCACGGTCTCGTAGCCGTTGATTTCCACCCAGACGACCATGTTGTCGGCGTCCTTGATGGTGACCTTCGAGACCGTGCCGGAGGAGCGGTAGTCCGGCTCCCAACCCATGAGCTTGCACTCGAAGTTGGAGAAGACGGCCCACTGCGACTTCCCGATCACGGACTTCCAAAAGTCCGGGCCGGGGACGCGCGTCAGCACGGCATCCATATCGGACTCCCACTCGCACGCGGCGTTGAGGTCTTCGAACGGAATGATGTTGCTCTCCACTTTTTTTCACCTCACTTTCTTGGATGTCGGTAGAGGAGTTGTCTCTGTCCTTGTGGCCCGTTGGCTACTGCTGGCCCATGAAGGCCCAGAAGGGAACCGTGTTCTCCTCCTGGCGCTCGTAGCACTCCTGCGGGTTCTCGCACACGGGGAACTCCTCGAAGTTCTCGTGATCCGTGACCCACACAAGGCCCTCCGTCGCGCCGCAGTCGCGGCACACGGCGTCCACCTCCACGCCGTTCAGCGTGACATTGCTCATTCTTTTTTCACCTCACTTTCGGACTATTCGGTAGAGGATTGGTCCCTGTCCTTGTCACCTCTGCGGCTAGGCAGCGGCGGGCATGTGGCGCTTGTTGCCAACGAACCCACGCGCGTCGCAACCGGTGGGCAGCGAGAGGCTGTCCCCGTAGGCGCACGGCTCGTTGTCGCAGAGAGCGGGGCGGTCCTGGCCGAGCCAGTCGATCCAACGCACCAGAATCGGCGCGTCCTCCTCCACGAAACGCTCACGAGACGGAGCGCCGTTCGGCGTCACCGTGTCGATGATGTACTCATAGATCACTTTTTACTTCACCTCCTCTCGAGTGCCAGTTGCACAAGCAAAGCTCACCTCAATGGTGAGCCTTGATCCTGCACCCGGCTTGCTAGACAAGCGGGGTAAGCGCGTCCTGTCGGACCATCAGAGTCTCTCGAGTCTCGAGAATCTCGATAGTCGCCAGGCCCAGCGCCGTGTGATGAATCCACACGAGCTTGTGTTCAAACCACCAGAACACTTTTTCTTCACCTCCTTAGAGGCCCATCACGCTCTTCCGCATGATGGTGGGCGCGGCCTGCTTGATCTCACGCCCCTGCGCCGTCCACCGCATGATGGTGGCGGCGAGGTCGTCGATGGTGACGGTGCGGCGCACGAGGTCTTCGCGCTCCACCTCGTGGAAGAACGGGTCTTCCGGGTTCGTGCAACGCGCGAGGAGCGCGATGCACTTCACCTCGTAGGGGCGCGGTTCGCGGTCCCACGAGATTCGCTGCTGGAAAACGTCCACTTCATTCCTTCCTTGTGGGTTTCCTTTACCGTGAACACCCCTTTTCAGGGTTGCTCACGCTAAAGGCCCCGGAGAGGGTGCCCCCTTGCGGGTGCCTCTCTTTTTCCCTCTTTCAGCGGGAGGGGCCACAAGCGCTAGCCGCTGGCATCTCTCATTGCGGGGTCAATCGCTAGATCCATACTCACCGTTAGTGCGGCTTTCAGACGTTCACAATCGGCGCGCAGAGAGAGCGCTAACTAGAAGTCTCTACTGTTTGTGCGTACTAGATCATCGCTGCCCTTGACTGTTAGTCACCACTAACAGCACTGTCAGGAACAGCTAGCTAGTCGGAATCACGCGGCATCTCATTCATCTTGAATTCGAGTCTCTAACTTCTAAATCACTAAATCACATATCGGTGAACATTGACCGTTCGTTCTCACGGCGGGTCGTTTTACGATTTCGCTAGAGGCTTCACTAAAAGCGTTCTAGTTACTTTGCAACCGTATGCGCGCGGGTGATCTAGTGAACCGTGATCTTGTGAGTAGCAACGCTCACAAGCGGTTCTGTCTGAGTGAACCACGCTATCCCCGGCTTCATTCATGCCCCATTCACTACGCAAGCGGCGTAGCGGCTATCGGGCACCGTGCCCCCGCTGCACTACGCGGGCACTGTCGGTGAGCCAACCGGCGGGCGGGCAGGGATCGCACCCCTTCCGTCCTAACTCCTATGTCTTACCGTCCCGTAGGACGTGCCACGCGGGGTCGTTACTGCCCGGTGGGGGGTGCGCCAGCTTCGCGCTTGCGCTGTGCCGCTGCACGCAACTCCGCCCGTGAGCGGGTCCGGCGCGGCTTCTGCGCGGGGCGCGTCTTCTGACGCGGGGGAAGCTCGAAAGTCTCCGGCGTGTGCGGTTCGCTGTAACCGCGATCTGGGCCGGAGGTGATGATGCGGCCGGAGGTTGCGACCGATGCCAGGAGTGCGCTGCTAGCGGGGCGCGCGCTGCGCTGCGGGTTGCGGGTTCCGGCATTGACGCGGGCACGCTTGCGATCCTGCGAACGCTGCGAACGCTGCGCCATCGGCACCGGGTTCGCATCCTCTACGTGACCACGAGAGGTGATCCCGTAGGTGCCATGAAGACCGCCAGGAAGACCGGCGGCAGGATCGCGCCCTACGTCGTGCTGCGAATCCTCCGGCGTCCGGCGGGCATCCACGGCGGGCAGGAATTCGGCGACGTAGCGGGCATGCCGCTGCGCCAACGCTTGCCGGGACAGTGCCCCGTAGCGGGGGCACCGGCCTGCGCCGGAGTGCTGCGCGGAGGTGGTGAGCGGCGAACGCATCGGCCGCATCCATTCCAGGCCGCCGGACCCCTGCCTATCCGTAATTTCCCGCACACTTGCAAAACCCCTGCAAATCAGCGGTTTTTTCGCCCTGACGGGGATACCCCCCAGGGGTTTCCTTTCGCGCATTGGGCTGCGCCAGACACCCCCCGATGTACCGCTCTCTGTGTCGGATAGGATTACTATGTGGGTATATGGAGATTGGCCCCAAAGTTGCCGGATAGGCCCCGCATCTTGAAACTTTGGATGGACAAAACATGGCATTTTGCCTGCTTTTGTCCAGAAAACGGCCCCATTCCCGCAGATCAGCCCCTACGGCAGAGACTTGCGCAGCAGCCACCCTGTTAGTATGATATTAGAAACGCAAACGACATAAGGAGCGAAAAATGGCATTTACAGCCAAGGAATTCCTCAATGTCATCGATGAAATCGAAGGCATGGAGGATCACGTTGAAAATCTGGGCAAAGCAGGCGCGCTTGATAGGGCATTGGTAATCACGATGCTGAATCAGCTTGCTTGCACGAAGCTGATCATCAAGGCGCTCTACGCCCAGAACAACGACTACATCATCGCCAATCAGGTTGACGACTGATTAGGCCGGTTATGTCCGTTTTTCTTTTTTACTTCGACGAGCCGGTTCAACCGGTTTCTGAGGTCGAAAACGGATGGGTTCAATGCGAGTGGCTGAATGATGGCCGCACGTTCAAACACCGGGTCGAGGATCTGAAAGCGATTCCTTCGACGAAATGGGCCAACACACAGGCCGAAAAATGGCTCCGAGAGGCTAAGCGTGTGGTTTAGGCGCAAAAATCGACCCCGCCCCTGGGGTGCCCCACAGACCCTCGAGTCCGATAGGGTTTCAAGAGGAGCTAAGATATTAGAGAAAGATTCGAAGATGGCACTTCTTGGAGACACAATCAGCGTTGAGATCGACCACCGCGAAATCGGCATCGCCCCCGACCGTAATCGCGCCCTTGGCATGGGCGAGCCCCATGGCGTTGGCGGCATGCGTCGCGGGGAGTTCGGCGATGCGCGTGAGCGAAATCCCGCGCTTGTGA
>ERZ724522.1560-NODE-1560-length-12080-cov-3.702121_pt1 | contig 12080 bp, 18 predicted proteins | sample MGYA00376055_ERZ724522 | MGnify/ENA primary metagenome ERZ724522 (study PRJEB28724, sample SAMN07190884) | wastewater metagenome | isolation source: effluent of sewage treatment plant in Hong Hong | place: Hong Kong | collected 2016-03-17 ... | reverse complement strand
TACCATCTTCTGTAGAACTGAGCGTAGCTTGGTTTCGGTTTCTCCAAGAGCCTCAGACAAATCCTTCACCGTCACAGGTTCATCAGAGTTCTGCTGCATTTCGCTAATAACCTCGTCCTCGATCACCTTAGACGAAACATGGGTGTACCACTTGTTTTCATGGTCCCAATCGACTCGGATCGGCGGCGGCGGCGTATCATAGCGCGATTTGCTCCACGAGATTTCTCGTAGTTCGTCGTTCTTGACGGCCCCGAAGTTCTCCATAATCGTCACCGCGCCTTCGAGAGCCGATGACCCGCGCGCGGCTGACATCTTGTCATCCTCGCCGTGTCCGCCTTTCTTCTCGTGATGCGCCGCCCACACTCCGCAGTTGAAGTCGGTCGCAACTCCGATCAAGGCGTCAAGTACGTGAGTCATTTCGGTCGACGAGTTTTCCTCGCCAGACCAGAGCGACCTCAGCGGCTCGATGAAAACTAGGTCAGGCTCCCATTCCTCGACACCCTGCCGAAGCAGCCGCAGCTTCTTCTCGTCATCGAGTTTCAAGTGAGAGTAGCCGCCCTCGCCCCACACGGACATGTTCTTCAGTGCGGTCGCGCGGTGTTCAGCGCTAAGATGCTTCTCGGAATAAAGCATCATGCCAATTTGACGGTGGAACATCGCCGCTGCGCCCTCGTTCTCCACAATCAGAACCTTCAAAGGTTTCTCAGGTAGAAGGAAGCGGTTACCGTCGCGGTCTTTCCAGTCGTCGAACCATGGCAGCCCGGCGGACCACCGAATCATTCGGTTCAAATTTAGGACCGTTTTCCCCTTGCCAGCTCGACCAATGGTCATGTTCAGTCCACCGCGTACACACATGAACGGATGAACCAGCACCGGCGGAATTTCGATCTCGGACGCGAGGTAATCCTCCATCGACCTGATCGGGGCCTTGAACGCTTCCTCGGGAGCGTCCTTGACCGCTTGCATTTTAGCCTGACGAATCGCACGCTCGCGTGCTGCGGGGTCGGTTAGGCTGGCGAGATAGCTTGCGAACTCCGTAACCTCGCTCATGCGGGCCACACGCCGGTAATTACAATCAGCTTCTCGACCCTGTTCACGCGGACGATCTGATTACGATGATGCAACTTGACAGTGAGATGATAGGCCTTTTCCTTCGGAACAATCTCGTACTCAGGTGTCCACCGGCTCGGCTCGTCGTGAACTTCAAGCACCGTCCCGATGGTCATTTTCACAAAGTTCTTCTTTTTGGTGGGATAGGCAACCTTATCTCCAACATTGACGGGATTGCCGAGCATGTCTGTGTACATTTAACCTCCAATCCGGCACGAAGGATGACGATAAGGCGCAAAAACAGGATCATCGCAGCCCGTCGAGGTCTTCCCTCGCGCGTTGCCGAGAATCCGAACAAGCTCCCGGTCCTCAATGCTGTCTGGCGCGGAGTCTTGGTTAACCTTCCGCATGATTTCCAACGCCTCGGCCTCGTCGAGCTGCTCCCAATTGAGCAACTGCTTAGCAAGGTTGAAGTAGACAACGGAGCGGTGGCCCGTAACTACCGGACCCGCATCGCCACTGATGATGTGCTGCGCACAAATATGCAGGTGCCTTTGGGTGCCGAACTCCGCTGCGTTTTCCCGACTGGCAGGCGACGAAAGCTGAAGCCAGTCGGCACGCCTGCGCCAGTCTGCGGGGTCATTTAGGCTGGCCTCGGCTTCGTCCAGAAATGCCTCTAGGGACATTGCAGAGGCTCCATCGCCCGGATGCAGAATCGGCCGCTCTTTGCCGTGGTTACTTAGATTGATGTAATTACCCAGCTTGACTTTGGCAAAGTCATGGTTTTTAGGGAACACTTCGACGTGTTGTTTGCCCGCCGCCAGCGTAGCTTCCCGAAGAATACCCATCGGAATCCAAGCCTCGATAGGATCGCTGAAGTAAACGAGAACATGGGCGTTGCCTGATCTACTGCGCTCAATAAACGAAGTGCCCGGAATGTATTGCTGCATTTCTCGGGCTGCTGCGAAATCAGGCTCATCTAGATCAATTGCAGCGAACAATACGGTGCTGTCCTGACGCAAAGGAGCAATTCCGATGCCGTCGCCTGCGCCCTGCAAATGCTGGCTGAAATCGAATTGTGTTGGCGGGCGCTTAATCCACTGGCCTTTGCCGGTGCCAAATGCAATGTCTAGGCCACTATGAAGTTTTTGAAATCGCTGAACTAGTTGCTGGTTCACAGCCTAGCCTTTCAAATATAGTATGGGCGAAAGAGCGGGCGCACTGTGCGGCGTGAGCGCATCGGGTGCGCTGTCTATGGTGAGTGCGTCCCGCTCTTTCAGTTACTACACGCCCAGGCCACCCTGAGCGGCCGGGGCAGCAGGGGCGCTACCGCCCTCTGCTTCCTCAGCATTACTCTGGGTAGCTCCGCCAATGGCAGCAAGCGCAACCCTCGTTGCGAGTTCCTTCTCGTCGGCGGTGGTATCGCGGGCCTTACGGACCTTCACGATGTACGCCTCGTTGCGCCCGAACTGCTTGCTCTCCGTAGAAAGCTCAAACACAACGTCCCAGAATGGGCGATTACGCAAAGTTGCGCCCTTAAGCGTCATCAGCTTGTCGTGTGCCGACTTAGTTGTGCGCTTAAAGTCAATCCGCGCAGGCATTGGCTCGTCCAGTTCCTCGTTAACGACGAGGCCGGTGTAGGAAAACAGGGTCGAAATCTTCGGTCCCTTACCCCACTCAATTTCGCCAGCGTTGACGCGCTCCTTATAGGTTTCCTCAGCATCGGGGTGCTCCGAGAACGGAGTACCGACGAACTGCTCGCCAACGGCGTCCGCCCACGACTCAGGAATAATCTCCTGACCGATCAGCGGAAAGTACCGGCCGTCGGGCAGCGTGATTGCGCGGCCCTTCTGGTAATAGGCAACCACAAAGTCAACCTTCGTCCCGTAAGAATCGCCCGTAAGCGTATTCAGGAACTCGCCTGCCTCAGCATCGCCCGCTGCTACTTCCTTCGTCAAACCCTGACACAGCTTCAGAATCGGAGTCTGGTACTGAACCTCACCAATGTCGGTGTCCTGCTGAGCCATGATTGCCTGAACTTCAGGCGTAAGCTCGTCGCGTACTGCTACTTCGTTACTCATTCTATGGTTCCTCGTGTAGTTGGACTGGTTGGCTCTTAGGCCGAAATAAGTTGGTGCTGGCGCACTGTGCTTAGTGAGCGCATCGGGTGCGCTGTCGTTGGTGAGTGCGTCGCAGCAAGACTAGGTTAGCAGATCGTCACCCCTTCTGTCGAGTGATTCGTACGCCCCGTCGAGCGACGTACGTGATGCCGGGCGGCATCTCTGTTTGCCCTTCCTCAAGACGCTGGCGTACTTCCTCGTTAATGCGCGCCATCACGAACTTCGGCTCGCTGACTTCTTCGACCATCGCACGGCGCTCATAATACTCGATGGCCTTCTCTTTGTCAACCACCTTTCCGTAGTAAGTTTCCGTGGGCAGGAAAGACACGGTGCCCCACGGCTCACCGAGGTCGAGTTTCAGGGTGCCTTGCAGGGAACTCTCGGAGAGCATTTGGTTGATGTCCGCCTCGTACTCACGGTACTCCTTCTCCGCAGTTTCCAGCGCGGCCTTAGCCTGGTCGCGGGCGTGGCGCAGCTCCATCAGCCGTCGGAATTCGCTTACAGCCTTACCCAACACGGCGCGGCACCACAATCGCCCAGAGAAGGTTAATCCCAATGGCGGTCCAAAGGTTGATGTCGGGGAACGCATCCCAGCCAAGCGACGCAAACACGGGATCGGCCAGGTAGTTCCAGACAAGTAGCGTCAGAAACCCGCCCACTAGCACCGCGATTACGACTGCCAGCGCCCCCACTATTAGTCCACCCAAAGTGCTCATGCTTCCTCGATTTCGTTCTGCGGAAGGACGGTCTTCACGAGGCCTTCCTTCAGCTTGTTGATTACGTTCACGTTGTCGGTGGCAACGGTGTTCGGGGCCTGCCCGATATAGACCATGACCATATGCTGCTGACCGAGCCTGTCCTGGCGCGCCTCGCCCTGTTCGTTGTTCGCAGGCACCACGTCACGGCTTAGCCAATACTGAAGGTGCCCTGAGGTCAAGGTGATGCCCTGGTACATGGCCTTGATGGTGCCGACGATCACGTCAATTTCGCCTCGCTGATAGCGGTCCTCGATGTCCGTACGGTCGGCAGCGGACACGTCGCCGGTATAGGCCTCTGCAACAGCACCGTACTTTTTCCGCAGGCGCTCAACAAGCAGGTTCGCAGATTCCTTATAGTTGCAGAACACAATCCACTGATTCGGCCGGGAGTCCGCAAACTTCTGCTCGAAGTCGTCCATCGCGCCGGACTCGTCCGGCCCGCCGATGATCGCTGGATTCTCCAAAATCTGTTGAAGCCGGATGAACCTCGCAGCACCATTAGGAATTTTCATCAACTCGACGACTGACGCACCGGCCGCGGCCTTCTCGATTAGCTCGACGGCATCCTTGTTACCGGCCGTGGCGTCCTTCGAGATAGCCAGCCACATCGACTTCTCGGCTTCCTCGTAAAACTTTTTCTGCTTTGGGGTAAGCTCGACGCGCTCGTAAATACGCTTTCGGCCTCCGGCGGGGGCCAGGCGTCGGATTACCTTGCCCTTCAAGGCAAAGCGGAGAGCGTCAGGGTTGAGAACACCTTTGACCACCTTGCGGCCGAAATGGTCCTCCCAGAAATCCACGTAGGTCAAGTAGAAAGTCCAATACGCCATCGCACCGGGCGCGTGCTTCTCGCCGCGCTCGTGATACTCCCCAGGCCACAGCCAGCGCATCAGCGACCAAAGTTCGTCCGGGCTGTTCAAGATTGGCGTACCAGTCAGTCCGAACATACACTGGCCCGTAATGCGATGCAGGCCTTTGGTCTGCTGCGATGTTCGGTTCTTCGCCCGGTGAATTTCGTCCGCGACGACGGCAAACCACCCAGGCTGGCCCTTGAATTCGCGCTCGGCCTTGGCGAAATGCGCAGGAGTCCAGTCCGTCAACGGCAAGTCCCACTCGTATGACTGGGGATACTGGAACAGCGGTTCTTTCATCACGATGTGGGTCTTGCGCCCGCCGTTCTTCGTCCTCTCCGTGATCTTTTTGACGCGAAGCTGCTCCCAATTAACCACAACCCAGGCGTTGCTTTTAATGCCCGCGATCAGCTGGTCGTGGCGCTTCTGAGCGTTGCTGGCATTGACGATAACGACATTGGGGTTATCTAGCCAGCGCTTAAGCTCGCGTTCCCATGATCCCAGCACGGACGCAGGCGCAATAATCAGCCTGGGGCCGTCAGCTTGGCCGTTGCGCAGACTGAATTCCTCAACTGCGCTGATAGCCTGAAGCGTCTTACCCAGACCCATGTCGTCAGCGAGCAACATCCGGCCTGACTTCGCCATCGCATCGACTGCCGCCCGCTGATAATCGAGCAGGCCGACCACTGTTTCGTCGTTTACGACCTCGGGCTGCCACGGCATACGGCGGGCTGCCCAGGGAATAGCAAGTTCAGCGTCGTCCGGGAGCGGCGTCGTGAGGTTGGCCTCGGCTGACACCATGCTTTCGCGCACCCACGCTACAAGCTCGTCGCTGGCGTCCGGGCGCACGGTACGCAGGATGCGGTCAGCAATTTCCGGTTCGGCCGGGAGCACCCACGTCTTGTTCTCAGGGTTCCACCTGCGGCCGGGAATCGCCTTGACCTTCTCCTTGTCGTCCTGAACCTCGGCCCAACGGCCTTCCAGTTTGACTTCGAGAAAGTCTCCGTTTTTTGTAAGGGTGCTAGGCACGTACCCGCGTGATTTCGTAAAACGGCACGAAGCGAGTGTTGATGTATAGCACGCGGTCCTCCGGGCTAGCAAAGCTACCTGATGAGTCATTGCCAGGCGCGATCAGCGCAGGCTTGCCGTATGTCTCGCCGGAGACTATTGACACATAGTCAACGGCGTCATCGCCTACGAACTCTCTTACAACCTTACCGCTTGTGTCGTAGACAACGACCTCTAGCATTGTTCCGTCTTGATTAGCCATATAGGTTCTCCTAGATTGAGTTAGCCCTGCTGCCTACACGCTTCGCTCGATTAGAGTCAAAGCCCACCAGCCGCTTCCCGGCAGCAGGGCATGGTGTAAACCGTAGCACACTGTGCTCGGTCTGTCAAACGCCGCGTGGATTGAAGGCAGCGACTCGCTGCAGAACGCTTAGTTCGTCCGCCGCCTGTCGTAGCGTCGCCTCTAGGCGCTCCCAGCGTTTGCCCTCGGCGGTATCCAGCCATCCCACGGCATCGGGGTCCTCTTTGCGGTAAAGCTGACGTTCAAGTTCAGCGTTACGTGCAAATAGCCGCGCGCCGTCAAGCGAGTCGAGCGTCAATTGCAACAGCGCTTTCGTTTGGCCGACGGCTCGCTCTGACACGTCAAAGCAGTTACCGTCGAAACTGCGCGGGTCTAGGACTGTGAAGTGTTTGGGTTCGTGAGGCATGTGGCTACTCCGTAGTTAAACTTGAAACAATGAAAACTCCTGAGAAAAAGGGCTGGATAGCTAAGCTGCCGCCCTGGTACATTGCTACCCGTACCCTCGGGGTGCTGTTTCTGGTGTATGGGCTTTTAGCAGATCATTCCGGCGACCGCAGCACGATCATCATTACCGGCGCTGGTCTATTGGGCATCGACAAGGTGGCCCGGAGCGATGAAAAGAACAAATGACTTCTTGGGCTGGATCGACCGCCATCCGCGCTTGGGCTGGTACATTGCCGCTCTTTCCATGCTAAATGTTGTGTTGAACGTGCTTGACCTCTTTAAGTGATAGACTGAAAGGTCGTGGACTCAATCAGTGAAAAACAGTTTCGACGCTGGGTTCGCGGTGCTATCGCTGGATACCTCGTACTCATGGTTGGCGTCGGGTGGGCAGCTTGGGCCATTAATGATGCGCGAAATGATCGTCGGGCCGAGGTAATCAAAAACAACATGGTCCAAATTTCTGCTGTCAGAGCCGCCGCAGTGAGTAACTGTAACAACACGTTTACTGCGGTTCAGGACACCCGCGCGGTCCTCGAAACCTTCAACAAGGTTACGACCGCGCAGTTTGCGCTGAAGAACATTCCGAAGAAATCCTACCATGACGCCCACGAACTCTACCTCGACCTGATCGCCTCGTTGAGGCTGCCCGATTGCCGACGTATTGCTCATCTTGTAATCGTCGCTCCCCACGCCCCTGTTGATGAAGTTACTCCGAAATACGTGCCCTAATGCGCCTTACCGCCTACCTCCTATGTGTCCTCGTTGCCATTAGCCTCACCCTCGTTGGATGGGCCGTCCCTGCCGGGGTAGCTGCCGGGATAGCTGCTTGCATCGCGCTGCGACGTGAACTCGTCCGACTAGGGGCGCTTGGCGTCCTAGCGGCCGAGCACGTCGCAGCGCAGCGTCACTACAGGCTAACGATGGTCGCCTCCCCGAGAACGCGGTCGAGCCGGTAGCTCCGGTAGTCCTCGCGGTCTGAGTCCAGGCCGACGACGAGGTTGCCTTTTACTGACAGCGGGCTAGTCGCGCGTTCCTCGATCTGCGCCTGCTTCGGCCCCTTCGCGTAGCGGAAGCGAACCTCTCGGTCATGCTTCGCTGCAAAGCGAAAGACTGCTCGGTTGTAGTCTGTTTTTGCCATTACTCTCCTTGATTGTTGTATTTCGTGGGCGGATAGCTCGACCCGCCCTCAGTTGGTTTTCTGGCGGTGAAGTTAGCACTCAGAGAAGATCGTTAGCGACGGCGACGTCTTCAAGCGCGGGGTACGCCTCAATGAGCGCAGCTATGGCGTCGCCATACACGTCATCGTCGAGTACGTTACGGAGGTTGAAGGCTCCGATCATCGCTCCGACAGGCTTTCCATCAGTCAGCCCCATGAGGACCAACGCCACCTGGTGCCCAAGCGTTTCGTCCTCCGGGTCATCTTCGTCGTCCTCCCCTGCCCAATCGACCAAAGGGATAGCTTGATCGGCCGACAGGTCCGTCAGCTGGTCGGCAGCCGCTGTGATCAGCGCGTCGTTTGAGTGGCATCCTACGAAGATCGGTCGGTCGTCATTGCGGATAGCTTCAACGTCGGGTACCTCTGCTGCATCGCCTAGTGTCGTGCGCGCTGCTCGCAAGGCCTTCACCACTCGAACCTCGCTGGCCCCTTCGACAAGCCTCGCATGAAGCGTGTGAAGCGGCTCTCCTAATACTTGCGCCATCTTACCTCCTGAACACCTGTGAATTTTAGCCGCTTGGCTACGGCCTGGGTTAGATCAAGTTGTCTCCCCGGAACGAACGGCCCGCGGTCGATCACCCGGACGGTCATCTTCCGGCCCCTGAACATCAGCCGGATGCGTTGGTTGCACCGCAGAGTGGTGCTAGCCACGCCGACAGTATTCGGATAGAGTCGCGCGTTGTTGCGAATTCCGCCGACACCGGCGCAGCCTAGCGGGTTCCCGAACAGACCAGGGCCGTACCACGAGGCGGTCGCCGTGTGCCAGCGAACAGGTGCCGACGTCGCGTTCTTGACAATAATGAACAACGACAGAACAATCACAGCGCACGCGCACAGCGTGACGAGCGCGCGGGGAAGGCGCGGAGGCTCAACCATGAGCGCGATACCTCTCTCGCTCAGCATGAAGTCGGTTAGCCGCGCGCCAGGCGTCGGCCGGGTCGATCCTGCGAAGTTCGCGCGCGCAGTACCCGACCCATGCCAGGCCCGCAGCAATTCCGGCGGTCAGCTTCCAGCGCATACTGCCCGCCTGTCAATCGCCGCGCGCATCCTGTCCTCGGGCGACAGGTCGCTGCGGTAGGTCATATCGTCCTCAAGGTCGCGGAACGCATCGCGCAGGTCCGCGAGAGCGTCCTGCATCCTCAGCGCCGCGTCGATGACGTGCGCCTCGGCGTCCTCGGCCGGGAGGTTGAGCGCGTCTAGGCGGTCGGGCTTCACGAGCAATTCTCCGCGACCTAGCTCGAAGCACTCGCGCGTGTCGAAGTCGGGTAGCACGTCCTGTAGGAGCGCCGCGTGTGCGTACTCGCTCGGAGTGAACGCCCCGGCGAGGGAGCGCTGCTCTCGAATCGTTCCCACGTCGAGCAGGCTCCACCTGCCGACTGCATGGTCGAGTGCCGCGGCGATTTTCCGGCAGTCCTCAGACAGTTCTGCCGATTCGACTAGCTCAGTAACCGTGGTAATCATGCTTCACCTTTTGCATTTTTTGGTATGTCATCATTCTCGCACAGCACCTTGAACGTCTGCCGAGCAGCGGCGTGCCACACGACGACGCCCTCGGGATCGGGGAATCCTTCGACGTGCCGGGAACCGTTTTCCCTCAGATCGTCTACGGCGCGCTCCACCATATAGGTGTTGAAATTGCCGCGGTAAACCTCTGTGGCAACCTCGACGTTCGGCGGTAGCTCCTGTCCGGCCCAGCGCTCGGCATTGAACAGCATGAACCGGCGCTCAGTCAGTCCGTAATTCCGTTGGATACCCTGACCGTACCATTCGCCGTAATGCGCGCCCTCACCTAGAGCCTTTACCAGCGCGTCAGCGTTAGCAGCTACCCACGCTGCGAATCCGAAATTGTCGCTATCGGGGTAAATGAACCGCGTCCTGCTCTGCGCCAGTACGCCGTAGTCACCTACGGCAACACCGCCCAGGCGGAGGACGTCCGTGTCCTCCGCCCGAGCGACAACTACCGCTGCGTTCGTCCCGTCGATTTTCTCCGTAATGACCACCTCCCGATTCAGGCGCGGGATTTTCGGGAACGCCCGAAAGCTAACCGATGCGCTCAAAGTAGATGTCCTCGAATGTCTCGGAGGGGTCCACGATTCCCCAGTAGCCGCTGCGGTCGAGCACGATTTCCAGGTGTCCACCGCTGCCGCGCACGACGTCGCCTTCCTCGTAATTCGAGAGGTCGCGCACGCGGTCGCCTTCCTGCGGGTACTGCGAGCCGGACACCGATGTCGCGGCGCGCTCGAACGCGGTCGTCGTCGGGGCCGTGATGATGTCCAGAACCTCGTAACGAGCCACACGAATTTTTTGGCCTGCCGCATCGTGCGGGACGGACACAATGTCCGCCGGATTTACGCGGACCTTCAGCATCGCCCCCTGTGCGTAGCTGCAAGCGTAGTCGTAAGTACCGACGTGCAGGCCTGCTCCGCAGGCCGACGCCGGATCGTCGGCAACGTCGCGGCGTTCCATTTCCACGACGTCGCCAACCGCGTTTGGAATGTGGGTCCGCTCAAAGCGCCGACCGTTGACATAAGCGGTACCCGTGTGGCCCGAGCGGTACCCGCCCTCGCCGTCGCTGTAGACACCCTTGTATGCGATCACGTCGCCATTTTCGGTGATGGTGATGTCGTGGTTTCGGAACCACTCGTACGCTTGCGTACGAGAATTGTACGACGGGTTATCGTCGATGTTTTCCAGAAACCGCACCAGCGGGAGCAGCGGCGCGCGCTCATTGAACAGGCGCACGATCTGATTCGTAATCGCGCCCTCGACTGGCTCGCCGTCCAGGTAGACGACGCCGCGGTCGATGACCACGCGGTCAGTCACGCGCTCGAACGCGGCGCGGACGCTGTTGGACAGGCTGAACAGGTCGAGCAACTGCTCGACCGGCAGAGGGCGCGAGCCGTTTGCAGCGGCCAGCGCATCCGCGAAATTGGGGTTTGTGCTGTCCATGACGACCAGTTGGCCCGCAGCAAATACTGCGAGGTTCTGGTTGCCGTCCTCGGCGGACGTGAGTGTGAATTGGATGCTCATATCGTTCCTTACGGTAGCAGACTCGCGCCTAGATGTCAAGTCCGGTTTGGCGCGCTTCGTAAAGCGCATTGATGTAGAAGTAGGTGTGCTCCGCATTATTGCGCAGCGTGTGCGGGTATGCGAGCAGCGGGTATGCCGCCAGCGGGTCGGTAGCCTGCGGGAAGGTGCCGAGCGCGTCGGGGCCGAGCACCGGCGTCGCCAGATGCACGAGGGATACGATTTTCTCGACCGGAATCTCAGCGAGCCTAACCGCCTTCGCCAGCTGAGGATCGCGGATTTTATCCGCATCGAACCGCAGGAGTCGCGGGGTCAGTCCGGCACGTGCGTAAACGTAAGCGAGCCTTTCGTCAGCAGTCAGCGCATCAAGGTCGGCCCTGCAGGTCTTGCGGAGCAGGTCAGCGGACGACACCGCTTTCGGGAACAGACGGCGGAATTTGTCGAGCCGATTGGCGGGCATCTTCACGAGCGCCCACTTATCCGAAACGGTCGAAGCGGCGGCGCTGATCGCTTTGGATTTCCGATAATCCTCAGTGGTCGGCAGGTAGACGACAAGAGCGTCCGCGTCAATCTCCGAAGCGTCTAGCTCAGACCAGCCCGTCGTCGGCGTCAGGCAGAGGTAGCTTCCCGCCTTATTCTTCTGCGAGGTCGAGCGCGAGCCGCGCGGTAGTTTTGTGGTGCGGACCTTCGACCAATCAAGTACCCGCGCCGAATCGACCCAGGTGCGCGAGGGCGCGGTCGGCAGCATGGTAATGGTACCGACCTCGGCCAGGTCGATGCTGTTGTCCTCGCAGAATTGCAGCACCTTACGCTTATGCTGAATGGTCGCGCCACTCACGACGTCGAAATTCTCGACGAACAGCGTTCTATCCCACACGTGCGCGGGGCATTGCTGGGTTGAGCGGAAGTTGTGGGTCGTTTCGAGCGCCTTAGTCCCGCGGTAGGCCTTCGTGCCGGGCGGCAGAGAAATGTTGTCAGGAATATCCTGCCCGCGGTACTGGACCGAGGGGTGCACGCCGAGAGCCGCCCAGTCGTTCCGGCGTTTGATTGCCTCGGCTCCCGAGGGAGCCAATTCGATCTGAGAGACAGCGGCCGCTGTGATCGAGCGCTCTGCCGCCGCCGCGATCTTCGCCAGCGTAGCGTTAGTCAGCGGAACGTCCATGAGGCCTTCCCGCGAGGGGGTAGGCCGGACGGTGCCAATCTCAGTGAGAGCGATGATGCTGTAGCGGCGGCTGATGGTGGGGAATGTGACCGGGTAGGAGACATTTCCCATCACCACGCGGTCATTATTGCTGTAGCCGGAGTGAG
>ERZ724522.1559-NODE-1559-length-12082-cov-4.752972_pt1 | contig 12082 bp, 17 predicted proteins | sample MGYA00376055_ERZ724522 | MGnify/ENA primary metagenome ERZ724522 (study PRJEB28724, sample SAMN07190884) | wastewater metagenome | isolation source: effluent of sewage treatment plant in Hong Hong | place: Hong Kong | collected 2016-03-17 ... | reverse complement strand
GGGCATCAAGGCCGGATGGGGCATCGAGGCCGGAGAGGGCATCAAGGCCGGAGAGGGCATCAAGGCCGGATGGGGCATCGAGGCCGGATTTTCAATCTCTGCCAAGCGGATCATTACGCCGATGCGAATTTTCGCCGGGCTGTGCAACTGGCGTTTGCCATCACCGCAAGAGCGGCAGGTTTGCGCCGAGAAAATTGAGGGCGAAGTCGCCTACGGTGAAGCTGTAATCCTCAAGCCGCAGGAGCATAGTGATGGACCCCGTTGAACTACTGGCGCGCGTTGAGGATGCATTGCCGTGCTGGACTCCGAGCGAGTTCCCACATGAGTTGCTGCACGACCTCGCCGCCTACCTGCGCGGGCAGATCGAGGTGCGCGACTTAGTGGCAAAGCTCTATTGCGCCAGCGGCTGCTCGTGCTGCCGGGACGATGATGCTTGGGATGCCGCATCCAAGGCGCTTGGCGCACTGTTGGATATTCCGAAATACGAAGATAGGTCTGGCTGGGATTGGTATTCCGTTCGGGACGCCATCAGCCAAGGAGCGCACAAGCAATGACCGACCTGATCGAGCGCATCGAGAGCGCGGAGGGGCTAGCCGACCGCGTAGCAGCGGGCAAGATCAAGGCGCTTTCGATCAAGCAGCCTTACCCGCACCACATTTTCTACGACGGCAAGGACGTTGAAAACCGCGACTGGCCCACGAAGGGGCGCGGTTGGTTCATCATCCACGCAGGGGTGAGCAAATCAGAACTCGACATGAGCCTACCCAAAGAGGCGGCAATGCCGCGCGGCGGGATCGTCGGAATGGCTAAGATTGTCGATTGCGTCACTGCGATGAGCAGCCCTTGGTTCTTCGGCAAATACGGCTTCGTGCTTCGCTGTGCATTTCCCGTTGACCTGATCCCATGTCGGGGGATGCTTGGATTTTTCACGCCCCCACAAGAGGCGCTGGACCAGCTTGCAGCAGCCCTTCGCGCGCGAGGTGAACAGCCATGAGCGAGGAGGCTCGGGCAGCCATCACCACCGCCCGGATCGAAGGGGCAAGGCTCGGGATCGAGGCGGCTGCGGCGGACGTGAAAACGTGGTTCCCCGGCGACACCATCAACAGCGAGCGCAGTTCGGCAGGCAGGGCACTCTATGACAGCATCCTCGCCCTCGACCCCGCCACCATTGTGAAGGGAGCGGGCCGTGGACATGGTTGAGGTCGCAGAGGCCATGGCCGCGAAGGATGCGGAACTGGCCGAACTGCGCGCGGAGATCGAGGCGCTGCGGGGGGCTTGGAAACATGCCAAGCCGCTCATCGAAGCCATAGCCGGATGGGAATGTGCCAACGGAACAGTGTGCGCCATTCTGCCTAGCGAACATGCGGGGTTTGTCGAGCGTATCAAAAAGGCCGCTGTGCTGGAAAACGTCAGTGCCCGCGCAGCACTTGGGAGCGCGGAAGGATGAGCCAAGCCTACATAAGCCCGTTCGATGGACTTATCCGCGCACAGGGAGGCAAGGATGCTAACTGACGAACAACGCGCCGATGGGTGGATTGAGCATGACGGCGGGCCGTGTCCGGTGCCGCTGGATAGCTACGTTGAAACCCTATGGGATGACGGGAAAATTTTTCCCAGACGATGCGCCATCGGATTCACCATATGGCCAGAGAACTGGGATCATTGCGATTTGATAACGTCCGAAACAGGACAGCGCATCATCGCCTACAGGTCACAATGACTGACGCCCTCCGCACCCTCGCAGGCATCGGCCTCGGCATGGTTTCGATCCTCTGTTTCTACGCTTTTACGGAGAAGTTGAAATGAACCTTTACGAAGTCGATTTCCGTCCGGTGAAGCGCCATATTCGCGGCGTTCATCAGCCGAATATTTCTTACACGGTAGCGGCTGAAACCGAAGCCGATGCCGCGAGGAAGGCTACGCGACTGATCGGTGACGAACACCCCGGATACCTGCGCAGCAAGGTCCGGTTGGCAACAGTGGATGTAATGAGCCATGACTGACCATGTTGCCTACCCCGGCTGCTATTGCGCCGATTGTGTCGAGGGGAGCCCGCATGAACGTCACAATGACCTGCGCGGATACATCGTAGGCAATGGCGACCGCACCAAGTGGCGCGCATGGATCAACGGGATGCCCGCTTGGGTTGACAACCCCGCCGATGCCACACGGTATGGCTTTCGTAGCGATGCCAACGCGGTCCATGCCGAGGACGAAGATGCATGGTGCGTCGTCAAGTATGAGGATGTTGCCACCCCTTCCGCGAGGATAACGGGCGATAAGGATCGGGAGAACCCGGTCGAGGGCGCACCAACTAACCGATGGCTGGCAATCGAGGTCAAGCGACTGCGCAACGTCCTGCGCTACATCACCGAACTGGCCTACGTGGACCATCAATCCGGCAACCAAAATTATGAGTATCTGCAAGGCATCGCGGACAGCGCCCTGCGGATCAATGCGCAGACGGAAAAGTTGGTCGAGGGCGCACCACACTACGCCACGCTGCAAGCGGGTGTGGCGCTATACGAAGCGCTGCGCCGCAACCGCATAGGCTGGGAGAATGCGCTCGACCTGGACTTGCTGCCAGAGCGCCATCGCCCCGCCGCGCAAGCGCTGATTGACGAGGCAGAAACGGTTCTCAAGCAATGGCGGGAGGTAGCCCAATGACTGACGAACAGAACGAACGCGCTGCGAGGGTGTGGCGGGAGGCTTGCGGAGCCTACGAGGACAACTCGCACGACCTGACGCTATCCATACGCGATCGAACAATCGCAGGCGACCAAGCCGCCGCAGCCATCATCGCAGCCGACCGCGCTGAACTGGTCGAGCGGGTGAAGGTGTTGGAGGGGGAGAACGCGAGGCTGCAAGCGGCACTCCGCGAAGCCGTCGATGTTTATGAAGGTATGTGCGACGACGAGATTGACGAGGAATTACTTCCGCGTCTGCGCGCCGCACTCAAGGACACCAGCCATGACTAATCCGATACGGGTTGCCACCGCCGCACTGTCTGGCCGCATCTTCGCAGGCCGACCGACCAAAGACGGCACGGGTTTCAAGGAGCCTCGATACGATGTGACTAGCGATGTTCTTGTTGCGGTAAAGGACAAGATCGGGATCGGCCATCAAGTGAATGTCGAACGCAATGGGATCGTTGAATTTCGCATCGCCATCCTTCCACCAGAGGACACCAGCCATGACGCCTGAACAGATCGCTAAGGGGCGGACGAAGGCGCAGCGGGCGATGCTGGTGGCCAGCGAACCGGGCGCGTGGGGAAATGATGAATTGGCTATCGGCGTTGAAATACGCGGGGCGCAGTATCGAACAGCCCGAACTCTGGAGAAGCTTGGCCTTGGCGATCACACGCACGGCAGCCCGTTCGGCGACCTCTATTTCAACAACAGCCTTGGCCTAGAAGTCCGCGCAATCCTGGAGGCGAACAATGAACGAGGTTGAGAAGGTGGCGCGGGCGATTTGCGCATTGAAGGAGCAACCATGACCGACGAAGAACTGGACGCGCCATCGAACGCGGGGATTACACCCGCAGCAGCTTCGACCTCTCATCGATCAGCCGCGAATAAGCGGCGGCCTTGCCTTCATCGAGAACAACCTCGCCCGGCTGCATGGCCGCAAGCTGGCCATTGATGGCCGCCAGACGCGCATCAGACGCTTCCGAGCACTTGGCCCCATGCGAACGCGCCCTGCGCGTCTCTGCCACGTTTCTGGCCAGCAGGGAGCGGATCTCGTCGATACCCATAGTCACTGGCCCATAGCAGCCTTCATCCGGGCCACATCGGAGGCGACCTTGGGATCATGCGGATTGAGTGGCTGCGCCACCAGAGGCGCAGCAGGAGCGGCGGGACGTTCGGTCTTCGGTTTGCGAGACACGGCTTCCTCCTAGAGCAGAGAGTGTTGGGCTTCGGTCTGGTTGACCCCAGCCTGCTTGAGATACCATGCGAGGCCAGTGTCGTCGATGCCATCGAGAGGCGACGTCAGCAGATCCCGCAACTCGTACTTATCCGCGATGCGCTTGCGGTTTCGCTCATCCGACGGGTGATCAGACACAATATCCAGCAACTCAAGGTCGTTCTTCTGCCCAATGCGAGCGATGCGACCATTGCGCTGAGCATGGGTCATCGCAGTCATCGGGCAATCGTACTGCGCCAGCCATCGACCAGACTGCATGTTGGCACCGGTAGCACCAGCGTCCGAGGCGACGACAATATCAGCCTGCGCGTCCCCGGCGTCCGGATTGAACTTGCGCAGCTTGTCGGCCTTGTCCGCAGACGAATCGTGGCCGGTGATCGTAATCACCCGGTGACCATCGGCCTCAAGCCGCTTCGCGATCGAATGCACCGCTTCCAGCGAATGCGCGAAAACAACCCCCGGCTTCCCCTTGCGATCGCCAGCGTACTTGGCAAGATCCGCAAGCTTCGATGACGCGGGGTGGTTGTCCAGAACCTTGCGGATAGCCGAATCCTTGACGATCCCAACCGACTTGGCGAGGCGCTTGGCAAGATCCTCGTGCTTTTCCTCGGGGACTCCCCCGAACATTCCCGGGGAGAGTGCCCGGGCCGCGTCAACGTCAACACCGCCAGTCAAGGCGGAAATGCGCAAGGACGCAGCATGCTTTTCGATGTTGTCCAGCGCAGCCTTTTGCGCATCGGACACGGCGACCTTGTGAACAGCCCGGTCAACCTTTACATCCGGCTTGAGTTCAAATGTGTAGAGGTGGCGGGCCATTTCCCGGCGCAGCCCATCCTTCGCGGCAACAGTGTCACCGCCATACCGGCGCATGAACGCGTCCCTGTCGGAATATCGCTTGGGATCCATCTTCTGCAGCAGCGAGAAGACCTCTGAAGCATCGTTCTTGACCGGGTCACCAGAAGCATGGACGTAGAACGGGGAGAGATTTGTCACGGCGCCGATAGCCGTCGACATGCGCGAATCCTCCTTCCCAATCCGGTCCAGAAGGTTGTGCCCTTCATCCACCGCGACATAGTCAGGCGAAATCCCGTGGTGACCCAGCACATCCTTCATGAAGGAAGTGCGAGAATCGGGGGACATCATATCGAGACGCTGGGCAGCCTCTTCTGGATTGGAAGCCTTGCCAGCCTCCACAGCCATGCGAAGCAGGTCATCACGGAAGGATTGATGCGTCACCACCGTGAAATTGTTCGTCGGATCCTTGTACGAAGCCATCCGCTCCTCATACGAAGCGCCCGGCTTGGCATGCCATTGGAACTGACCGGGCTTGAGGAAGCGCAGCGCCTCAGCGCCAAACTGGCCCTGCACGATCGACGGAACAACGAACAGGCCCTTCTTGACCTCTCCGGCATTGAAGGCGTCCGAGAAACCACCAAGCATCATGCTCGTCTTTCCCGAACCAACCCCAGCCCCAAGAATGACGCGCTTGTTCTTTCGGATCATCTTCACCGCGCGCTGGCGCTTCACCCCGTCTGGCCCTGACATGGACGGCTGGAACAGCTTGAGCGGCTGGCCGGGTTCAAACTGCTTACCAACAGCCCCCATCATCTTGCCGATCATGTCCTCGGCAGCATGGCCGATTGTGTGGCGCTCATCCGCACCCAGAGGCTTGTCCTCGTCGCCGCCCGGAAGTTCGTCCGAACTGAAGAAACCCATCTGGGCCTGACCGAACGCAGCTTCATACGCCTTGTGCTGCTCGATCTTGTCCGCGACAGAACCGCCAGCGTACTTTCCCTTCACGCGGTTGCGCAGCCCGTCGATCAGTGAGCGCTCCATCGACAGCCTTTTTTCCCGCTCCACGGGATCGATGGCGCCCAGCAAGCGCAGGTTGTTTCGCACCACGGCAGTGCCAACCTTGAGCGGCGATCCCGGGCGAAGGCGATTGTAGGATTCGGCGAACTTCTCGGAAACCCGGGAACGGATCAAGTCCTGCACGGACTCGAGCGCCTTGACCGGACCTCCCATGATCTTGGCAAACCGCGTCCAGTCCAACCCGGCGTTCGCGGCCTTCGCGGCAGCGTCGTCATAGTCTACCTTCCACGATGCCCAATCAGGATTGGGCGCCATGTCGCCGAACATGTCCTGAACCATCTTTTCCGGCTCAGCCTCAGCCAGCTTTTCAGCAGCGTGACGCAGATCGGCCTGCTCCGGCGACTCCTTCGCGACATTGGCGAAGAACCAGTCGCGCATCTTGCCCCGGTCTGACAGGGACAGATCACCGATCGGCATGTAAGCGAATTTGCCAGCAGGCTCAGACGACAGCGCACGATGCAGAGCCTCTTGAGCGATATCGTCCGGCTCGAACTTCTGTCGGTTGAGCGTCGAGCGCGTCCCGCCGTACTTGTTCGCAACGAAGTCGTCGGCGTACTGGTCGAAGACAGGTGCCAAATCCTCGACGCGGGTCAGCGTCTTCCCGTTCTTGGTCGGGATCACCGCATCGAGCGCCTTCCCGTACTCGGTCGCCCGGTCCTTCCCAACCTTCTGGAAGAACGAAGCAGACTGGACGTCAGACAGGATATCCGCAGCGCGATCACCATCTGCGGTGCGCGAACCAATGTACTCACGCAGGGAAGAGGCCAGATCAACCGCCCCCCCATCAAACTGAACGGCCAGCTTGGGAAGCACACCACCGGGCAGGTCAAGGCCAATGTCAGGACGATTAGCAAAGCCGCCTGGCAACCAGCCATCCTCGTCCTCGGAACCCTTCATGATCGAGATATTGCGATCGACGCGCTCCATGTTTTCCCGGTCTACCGGCGAAGCCAGATGATCGATGCCCAGCGCGTTGATGCGCGCGAACATGTTCCCTTCCACCTTGTCGATCGAAAACTGCTCATCGGATAGGCCAAGAGCGTACAGCTGCTGCATCGCGGACTCGACCGAAGCACGGCCAAGCGAAACCTCAATCTCCCCCTTGTTCGGACCCTCAAGCGCAGCGATCATGGCAGCCTCGGCTTCCATGGCGCCAAGCGCCTGACCAAGAACCGCACGGGCTTCCCCAAGAGCGTCAAGCCGCTTCTGGTTGAGCGCCACGGCTTCGGGAAGCTCTTGAGGCGAAGCCACCTCTTCCAGTTCGATTTGCGCCGCAATGTCCTGCAACTCGCGCGCCTGCTCAAGCGCCTCCTTCTGGCGCTCCGGTGAAGTTTCAATGTGATATGCAGCGAGGCCAGAGGCGATGGCATCCGCCTTGTCCCCGTACTCAGCCCGGATCCGAGAAGCCAAAACCTGCGCAGTTCCAGCGATACCCAGAACATCGACTGCAACGCGATCGACCAGAGAAGCCCCGCCAACCGTCAGGGACAGCGCGTTGATCGAGTTGTACGCCCCGGAAGAGATTTGGCTGCGCAGATGGTCCTCGTCCCCAACCCCCTTCACCCCGGACAGGAACGCAGCCGCCTGCGCAGTCGACAGGTCATCCTTGATGATCTGCTCAATCTCCGAATCCGTCGTCGGCGTCGTCGCCAGAACATAGGCTTTCGGCTCCGTCACGGAGACATCGATCGCCGAATTCGCAGCCCGCGCATCCGCCTCAATCTTGCGCAGGGCCTTGAGAGACTTCAGAAGCTCAACGGACTTCTTCGCATCAAGCAAGGACGCAGTCAGATCAGGCTGGGAAAGCTTGGACAGCTGGGCATCGAGCGCAGCAGCAACCTGCTCCTTCTCAATCTTGGCTTCCGGATCGATCGGGTTGCCAGCAGCAGCAGCGACCTGCGCCTCGGCAGCCTCAACCTTCGCGTCCGTCAGACCGTGAGCCTCGGCCATCTTCCCGAACGAAACAGTGATGCCAGTCGGATCAGAAACCTTCCCCGGATCCAAGTCCTGAACATCAAGCTCTTCCGGACCAGCAGAAAACGGGACAAGGCCAAGGCCAGCAGCTTTACGCTTCTCCGCATCCGCAACAAGTGCGCGGCGCTGCAACTGAACAGCCTCGACAGCGCGCTTGAACAACTCTCTTTCGTGCTTCGATTCTGCTTTTTTGCCCACCTCTGGTGTCAACGTCGACGTGTCGATTTCCAGAGCTTCAGGCGACCAGTTCATTGCCTCGGCAACAAGCTTCACGAACGCGCGGCGAGCGGTGTTGCGCTGTTCGGTGATTTGCTTTCGCGCTTCGACCTTTGCCTCGTGAATTCCAAGGCCCTTATCCCGCGCGATCTGGTCCTTTCGCTTTTTGCGAGCGTCTGCGGCGCGTTCGGCGTGTTGCTGCTTGTACTCGGCTTCTGACTTAACACCCCTCAATTTCAACATGTTAAGCTTGCCACCGGCTCCACCGATGATGCGGAACGCGCCTTCCTTTCCGGCGGGGACGACAAGGACGGGTTGTCCCTTGGTTCCTTCCCCATTGGGATGAACGGTGATCCAGCGAGCATCCGGGGGGATTGGTCCATGCTCGGATTTGAGCATGTCGTCAGGTTCGATTCCAAGGAGGGCGAATGCGAAAGCACAGTCTGTCAGGATGATGGTTTCGCCCGAAACTGAAACTTCGCGAGAGGGGGGCGAAACTGAAATCGAAACCAAACACGATTTGAAGACGGCGTCACCATCCTCATCTGCGTCCGCGAACAGGGTAGCGGTAACGTCCGGGGGGAGCGCACCAGCCGAAAGCAACTCGCTCGGCGGGCGCTCTGAAACGAACAACCGAATTCGCCCCCCGACGAATTCGACAGTCGCATACCCCCGGACGGCCCCGTCGGGTCCGACGACTGCGCGATGGAAGGAAGCAGTACTTCCATTTCGCAGAATGTATGTCGGATCCTCGAGGACAGGGCGGATCAGGCCAATGAGTGAAACCCCTACATCCGGAGTGTCGAGAAGATCTGGCTTTACGTCTACTACACCGAACGGGGTTGTGATGGTGTTGTTTGGGACGGCTTCATCCCATCCTTCGCGATCGAAGGGGATCATCCGCCAGTGACAACCGGCATCGACGAGAGCGTCGAGTGCGACGATGTTCAGGCGGGTTGGATGGATGGGGGGTTGATCCATTGAAGCATCATGTCGTCACGACTGCGCCGACGCAATCAGCTAGATATCAGCTAGATATAGGATTCCGGTGTGTCATATGCACCGCGCCATGCGGTGATCAATCTGATCGGCGATTGCCCAGAATTCCCGGCGATATGCCTTGGCCGCATCGGCGGCGGTCGTGATGCATGGGAATGTCTCGGTCGAATAGGCGAGGACGCGCCCGATCTCACAGATCATGCGCCAGACGAAACCATTTCCGTGCTGGATTACCTCGATCATATCAGTAGCCGCTCTCCGAAACCTATGCATACCTCACCGTAACTGATTAAAGCTATGCGGCGAGGCTGCTGTTCGGTTCCTGCTTCGCCGAGGCTCGTTTCACGCGGGGCTTTCGCACCGCGCCAGAGCGTTCCTCTCCACAGGCTGACACCGCAGAGCTTGCGGCCAGATGTTCGAGATTACGGGCGGCTTTGAGATCGCGGTCGATCTCGTGCCCGCAGGCGTCGCAATGAAAGGTCCGCTGCGACAGCGCCAGTTCGGCCTTGACCGAACCGCAGCAAGAACAGGTCTTGCTTGATGGAAACCAGCGATCCGCGACCACGACAGTCGCGCCATAGAACCGGGCCTTGTAGTCGAGCTGGCGGCGGAACTCGAAGAATCCGCCGTCCATGATTGACCGGGCCAGATGGCGATTGCGCGCCATGCCACGCACGTTCAAATCCTCAATACCGATGCGGCGGTATGTCTTCGCCAGCATGGTCGTGGCCTTGTGCGTGGCGTCGCGTCGGACGGCGGCGATGCGGCTGTGCAGCCGCGCCAACTTCGCTTTGGCCTTGCGGCGGTTGGCCGAACCTTTCCGCTTGCGGGACAGGCTCCGGCTCGTTCGCCGTAGCCGGTCCAGCAACGCCTTGTGCGCCTTGGGGCCGGGGACTGGGTCGCCGTCACTAAGTGTCGCCAACGTGGTCACGCCCAGATCAACGCCGACCGCTTCCTTCGGCTGCTCGACCGGTTTGATGTCGTCGGTCTCGACCATGATGCTGGCGAACCAGCGGTCGGCCTCTCGGCTGACGGTGACGCGCTTCAATTTGCCGGTGAAGCGCACTGCCTCGCGCATCCGCACCCAGCCCACGACCGGCAGCTTAATCCGCTTGCCGTCCACCCGGAAGGTTCCGGCCTCGTTTGCAGCACAGAAGCTGTCACGACCGCCCTTCTTCTTGAACCGGGGATAGCGTCCGCGCTTCTCGAAGAACGAGCGGAATGCACCCCCAAGATCAATTATGGCTTCCTGCGGGGCGCACTTGGTCACATCGAACATCCACGGGAATTGCTCGCGCTTCAGACTGTTCAACTGTCGGCGTAGCCCGGCATCCGACGGCTGTGGTAGAGAAGGATCGTCCTTGCGCGCTACATACTGGCCCTGCCATTCAGCCAGCGCCCAGTTCCAGGCAAATCTTGCCACGCCCGAGGCCCGCGCGAAATAAGTTCGCTGCTTGTCGGTCGGGTCCAGCGCGATGCGGTGCGCGATCAGCATGGGGTGGACTCCTCGACCGCCTTGCGCACGCCATCAAGCAGCTTCTGGTTCCGGTGCGAGCGCGAGCCGTAAAGCCGGGCCGAAAACACGGTGATGATTTCTAGCACGTCCTTGGCAAGGTCTTCCTCGAAGGTCGTGTCCTCGCCCTGGTTTAGGATCACCACTTCGACGCCCTTGGCCTCGCAGATGGCGAACACCAGTTCCGCGCCGAAGCGGAGCAGCCGGTCCTTATGGGAAATCACAAGCCTACCAACAGAACCATCGATGATCGCATCCAGCAGCCGCTTGAGGCCCTTCTTGCGGTAGTTCATGCCCGAACCGAGGTCAGCGATCACCTCGAACGTCCAGCCCTGCCGGGCGCAATACAGTTCAAGAACCTGCTTCTGGCGTTCGAGATCGTCCTTCTGGTCATGACTGGACACGCGGGCGTAGGCGATGGTCTTGCGGCTTGCCTGCTGCGCCGCCCGGAAGCGTTCCGGAAGCAGCTTCGCCAGATCGTAACGGCGATGCCCGCCCGCCGTATGTTCCGGCAGCAATCGGCCTTCGGCCTCCCATCGGCGCAGGGTGGTGATTGAGACACCGAGTGCCGAAGCCGCTTCACCTATGCCAACCAACCTCTCCATTTTGGAGAGTATGAATCAGGTTCGGTAAGATTTCAAGCGAACTGTTCTAACCCTTTCCCTCCCCCCGGCAGGCCCATAGCTCGAATTGGCCGCGCCGCTTTTCGAGGATCAATTCCAAATCAGACACGTCAATTCTTCTTCTTGATGAAAAGTCCGGGCTCGTTCGAGAACAGGAGAACGGTGCGCCCCTCGATTGCCTTGTAGAGATCCGGATTTGCGGCGACCCCGACAACGTCCGGAGCCTTCTTGTGCTGGACGGGGCTATGCCCGGCGGCATGATCGCGGTCCCAGATCGCCTTGACGTCTTCCGGCTCATAGCCCTTGGACTTGAAGTAGGCGAGGTCAGAATCCGAGAACATCGGATGATCTTTCAGAGCATCCCAGCCGGACTTGGTTTTACCAGCCTTTCCATTGGAATTTTGCGCGGCGCCTGCGGCGGGCTTCGGTTTGTGGCCGCGCGCGTCCAGTTCGGACTGCGCCTGCTTGTTGAGATCCACTTCCCCCCGGGCGGCGCCGCGCGCGGCCTCGTACCGCTTGCGCAGGCCAGCCACTTCCGAGGCGCCGTCGGCGTGAATACGGCCCTTCCCATCAAGCCAGACAACATGGGAGTCATCACTCTCGAACTCGCGCACGGGGGTGCCGTCGTGGAACGACTTCCCGCGCTTTCCGGTCGAATGGTACTCCTTCCCCGCGAAGGTCAGCGACACGGCGTCACCGGGGCTTTGCGAACCAAGCTTGGCCATTCCCACGACATAAGGGTGGTCATACTGCGCAGTTCTCTGCGTGGAGCCTTTCTTGCCGGTGGGAGTGCTGAGACGGGCATCCTGACGGCTGTCATCATGTTCCTTGACCTGCGTCCCATCCTTGCGGGTGTACCCCTTGATGTGGGCCTTGGTCAGATCGTCCTCGTATTCGTCCAGTTCCTCGGCCTGCTTGTCGGCCTCTTCGAGGTCATCGGCGTGGCTGGGGGAACGCAGA
>ERZ724522.1557-NODE-1557-length-12116-cov-3.971064_pt1 | contig 12116 bp, 11 predicted proteins | sample MGYA00376055_ERZ724522 | MGnify/ENA primary metagenome ERZ724522 (study PRJEB28724, sample SAMN07190884) | wastewater metagenome | isolation source: effluent of sewage treatment plant in Hong Hong | place: Hong Kong | collected 2016-03-17 ... | reverse complement strand
GTATTAACGCGGTTTTTGTACGCAACGTGCAAAACGGCTTCCTCGACGATTTGTTTTGCAATGCTCGACAAACCCCACGCGGAACCCAACCAGGACTTGATTTCGAGTGCCAACACGTCAACGCCAAGACCCGCGAACAACCCGCCCACAACTTCGATCGCTTTCGTATTGTCATTGAATCGAATCGTACCCGTTTCGACCGACAACATGAGGATCGCGAGCAAATTGTTATGTGTCGCGAGGATTTGCCCAGACTTCGGATGTTTTTCGAGTTTTTCGCTGATTTCCTCGTGAGTGAGTTTGTCCGCGATGTTTTCGGGCATTGCTTGGACCGCGGGCTTTTTCTTTTGAATGATTCGCCCGAGCACTTCGCGCATTTCTTGTTTTTCTTGCTCGCGCAGTGCTTTTTTCTCTTCGATTTCGCGCTTGCGCTCCGGAAACGATTCGAGGCTTTTGCCAAGTCGCGTCAAGAATTGGTTTTTCCAATGACCCGCGTCGAGTTTGTCATCGGCCATGGCACGGAAGCACGGGGCAAAAAACTCGCAAAGCGCGTCTTCGTCCACGTCGCCCACACCGTCGATCCAAGGGATTGTCCACGTCAGTTGACCGATTGCCGAGTCCCGGCCATGGGGAACGCCGTCAGGGTCCACAACGTCAGAAGCGTGGCCAGGCAATGCGAGGGCCTTGCCGTTCGCCGCACGTCGCAAGATTGCGGCCTTTTGCGCGTCGTCTCGCCCGCTTGCGAACTTCAAGAGACTTTTGCGAATTTCGGCAAAGTCGTGTGTTACGGGTTCGCTTTCTTCCTCACTTTGCACCATGACGATCGAAGGCTTCACGCTCGGGACCTTTTTCACCACGGTTGCGAGAATACCGTCAACGTCCAAGGGTTTCCCGTCACTGCCGTTGTCGTAGCCCGAAATTTCGCAGAACGGCGTAACGTCCGCTCGTGTCGTCGGCAGATAAAAAAGACGATTTACGTTTCGCGTGGGTCGGTCGTTCGGAATTGCAAAAATCTCCGTAACCTTTGCCCGAAGATCGGCGAATTCTCCCGGCGTCACGTCGCGCGTGAGGGGCATAACGACACGATAACAACCATCCGCGGGGGGTGCGTGGTTGTGCGTCGAATGGCACACGTAGGCCATTTCCTGGGCCGCAAGACGGGTCAAAACGCCGTCAATTGCTGTCTCGTGCACGTGATCAATGTCGAGCACTAGAACCGTCAATTTTTCCGTATTTTCGAGCTTGCGCCCTTGTCCATCCGATTTAATCGGCATCCAAGCGGAAAACCCTTCGCAAGCGTTCGGCGGCAATTTCGATTTGTGCACGCATTGCTTGCCCGCGCATTTGTCGGGACCATTGGCAAGGGTGCATTTCGTGACGGTGTGGGTTTCGAGTAGCTCAACAATATCCGACCATTTAACCGTCACGCCCACGGGGCTTTTGTCGAATTGGTCGGTCAAGAGACAAATGTTAATTTCGGCAATTTGCATTTTATCCTCGGGTCACTGCGCGCCATTTTTGACGAAATGGCGATTCGGGGTCTATGAACCTACCACAATCAACGACCCTTGACGACCCACTCGTTTCGTTGTAAAAAACGTTTCTCGGGTCTTTGGGTCGCATTTAGCCCCTCGGTAGTTGACGCTATCGAGGGGTTTTTTATTATGCTGCACAAGCCAAAAAAGTTTGCGGGATTTTCGAGACGCCGGGTTTCGACGTGCGAGCCCGCAATTTTGCTTCGGCCTTGTCGAGTGCTCGCAAAATGCGTTCGGCTTTTGCGATTTTCGCACCTTGCGGCGTGAGGTCGATCCGAAATTTGTCCGACACGTCAACCGACGTAATGAGACCTTTTCGGACCAAGGCATGCACCAAGCCGTTGCGCACGCCGGACATTTCGATGGATCCGCCCGCGCGGAGAAGGTCGATCAGTACGTTGCACTGACCGCCCGAAATGTCGTGCTTCAAGCTCTCGCGCTTGGTGCGAAGGATCGTCGTCGCTACCGCGTTCAAGGTGGGCGTGGGCTTGTATTTGTGGCCGGGTTGTTTAGCGATTGCCGCGTCGAGATCGTAACTGAGCAAGCCTCGATCAAAAAGGCACCCCACTTGCGACGGCTGGACGTCGACATTTTTGTTTGCACGAAGGGCGATCCACAAAACCATGTGTCGCTCGCGGTTGGTAAGGGCCGCTGCGATTTTCGTCAGATTGGACATTTTGGGTTCTCCAGGTCGGTCAAAGTGACGCCGTTGGCATCACTCCAAACGTTCTAACGTTTCATTTTTTCCCGATCAAGAGTGTCCAATAAAAAACATCATATTGTTTATTGGCTTGTTTGCAATCGCACACATGAACCGATCAAATAATGCTCGCGTAAGCGGTATTTGTGAGGCCCGTGTGGCGATCCTAAAAATTGTTAAGTACATTAGTGTTGACCATGTGGCGATCCTAAAATTTGTAAGCCTGGTTTGATACGTACTTTGCAAAAGTGTAGTTTCTCCGGCTTTGGTGTGCAGGGTGTGCAGGGTAGTGTGCAGGGTGTGCAGGGTGTGCAGGGTGGCGACGTCGAACCCTGCACAGCGGCAATGCCTTTGATTTCCGGAGGTTAGGGGGTCATTTTAGTGGGTGTGCAGGGTGTGCAGGGTCTTGATCTGAGACTTTGGAAGAAATTTCGTATATAGTAGTATACGCTACATAGAGCCCGTATAGCGCTACGGAGGTCAACAAAACCCTGCACGAACCCTGCACACCCTGCACACCCCAAAAATGATCAACGAAATCGCACACTTAACCCGTGCATGGTACCCTGCACGACCCTGCACGGACCCTGCACACCCTGCACGGTTCAAAAGTCACGCCGCTGGGGGCGCGGGGGTGCGAGGCGGTGATTGTTTTTTGGTGAAATTGACAACATCCTAAAAAGTGCTAACGTTTGGATCGAGGTGATGACCATGTGTGACCCGCTGCTACTGTTGATTTTCGCCCTTATTTTTGGACAAACGATCAAGACGCATGTCCGGCGATTGCTCAAATCCCGACGAGCGGTCTGACACTCCACACAATCGGCAAATCTAGTGGTCCACTATCTCTAGCGGACCACTGTCACCATGCAGATTGTTTTCTGTACGTGTTGAAAATCACCCCAAATCGTGCTAGAATCACTCCCGGAATTATCCAGGGTTTAGATAATTAATTTCCAAATAATTCAAACCCGCGAAATCATTATGAAAAAATACAACGTTTTGAAATTAACGGGTAATTATCTCGAATTATTTGCCAGTATTTAATCAGACAATTGATCAAAGGGTGACAAACCCGCGGAGAAATCGGCATGCCAGTTCAGTACAATAACCCCGCAAAACCGGCGATGATCGATAAAGAATGGCGATCCGCCAAATGTGACGATCAAGCCCGTTTGGAAGTGGTGTCAGCGTCAACCCCCGCGTACGCCACGCCGTCTACGACCGCAGGCGTCCCCAAAACGCCAAAAGACGTCCCCACGGGTTCCGCGGAACCAATCGTCGGCAGTGCGACACCCGCCCGACTCGTTCGAGTTCAAGTCGAGTTCGATGCGTCGAAACCGAACGCGTACGTCTGCATCGGTGACTCGACGGTGACGCTTGCCAACGGGGAGCAACTCGGGCCCGGCGACGTGTACTCGGAAGCGGTGGACGACGCCGCAAAGCTCTTCTGTATTGGTTCGGAAGCTGGACTTAAACTGCGGATCAAGGTGCTGTGATGGCGTTCTCTCAATGGATCAATGGGAATACACCCACTACGGGCGCGGCTGCAATGTGGGACGTGATCAGCATGTTGATCGCGGCGGGTGCTACGAAGGTCGCGGACAGTGACGGCACGACCTACAGTTCGTCCGGGACACGAGTCACCGGCGGTGGAAGCGGCTCGAACGGGCTTGGCAACACGAGCGCTTGGGTGCGCTTGCAATTGCCAGGAAACCGCGAGATCACGATCCAACGCGGTTCAACCAACACACAATGGCGGATCAAGTATTCCGCAAGTGCGCGTTTCACCGGAGGTTCTCCGGGAGCCACGCAAACGCCATCCGCGACGGACGAAGCGATTCGCGTCGGGGGCGGGACCGACGCATCCCCGACCTACGTGTCGATCTTCGCTTCCGATGCGACATACAAGCTCTACGGCGGGGCGGGAGGCGCGACAGCCGGTTTTTGGATCGCGACTACCCTGATCGCGGGAGGTACGCAGTCGGCCGGAATGTTCTTCGACCCGCTTTCATCGTCGACGACGAGCGACGGCGACGCATGCGTGATCGGACTGTCGATTTCCGGCTCTGTCTTTTCGTCCAGTACACTTGGGTCGACAACTGCATCGGCGACGACCGGCGGGGTCATGGGATGGCTCAAATACGGCCTTGCCGGATCCGGATTCGTCGCGATTCCCGCCTTGACTTTGAACGACGGGGGCGGCGCGATGTGGCCCAACGTCGCGGGAACCAACCCGCACACGACCAAAGACGCGCTCGAACTGATTCAATACGGCCGCAAGTCGTCGCTTTCGGCACCGACCGGACCGAAGGGGATCAGCAAATTCGTCGCCTGGAATGCATCAAGCCGTTCGTCGCTTGAAACGTATTCCGTCGATTCGACGCGCGATCGCATCGTCTTCTCGGATCTCAACTTCCCTTGGAACGGTGCAGTGGTGCTCTGATGGCAACGTACAGCGCGGAAGTGTTGTCGCCACCCACGGCGATCATCGAGGCGGAAAAGGCCACGCGAGACGCGGAAGTGGTCTTGGAAGCCGTTCAGCTCACACCACGCGTCGAAGTTGACGCGCGCCAAGGAATTGTTCGGAGGTCCCACCGATGAATACGGGAGCAATCACGCGGCGAACAACGACCGCGGCAAACGTCAAATTGCCGCCCGAACCCGTTAGCGGGACGTTTGTTTTGCCGAACGACGTTGATGAGCACACGGTCTTTGAAGTGGACCGTCCGCTCACTGTAGCTTTTGATTTCGGGGTATTTTTCGATATTACCGAAATCACAAAAAACTCATTTGCGTTTTTCCTGTACGTTGCAGTTGACGGGACAAACTTTCGATTGCACGAAACCTACACGTACGCGGCAACGCAAAACGTCTCGCAATTCAACGAAGATCACATGGCGTTCCCATTTCGGGTGACGGCAAAAGCCAAGGTTCTTGAAGGCGCTCCGCGTACCCTCAAATACTCCTACACGGTGGACGAGCGATGAAACTCGGCGAATTCAACGGCATTGACGAAGATCTCGTTTACGTTCATCCGGACAGTGACGCGACCGAACGTAATCTTGTTGAGTTTGTCGCCAATGACAAACAATGGCTCGCGAGCCCGATCAACATTTCGGCTCGAAATCTCACGGTGCAAACGACCTTTCGCCTATACATGAAAGTGGACGGGACAAACTACGATCGACGCATGGGATCGGGCTCCGTCGGTGGGGAGATCGTTTGGAATCCCGGCGATGGTGCTTGGATCTCGTTTCTCTTGTCGGGAATCGCCGATCATAACGTCAAGGTGACGATTCAAAGCGGCGGAAGTGGCGAGCCCGCCCCGGTAAATGTTCCGGTTTCGTACAACGCCGCACAGTAAGACAACCCCTAACCGACAAACGCCAATGAGTGATCGAAAAATTGTTCCGAATATGGGTAAAATGCGAACCGGCCCCGCGGGCGCTGGACGTCCGACAAACCATTTCCCGGAGCAATATCGACCCGCGGCGCTCGAAATGTGGCGTGATAAAAAGGGAATCGATGATATTCGTCAAATGCTTTTGTCCGCGGGGCACAATGTCTCGAAAAAAGCAATTGCCGACGTCGTAACCCCGCCCGAGACGCTTTCCGACGTTGCGAAAGCCATGGAAAAACGCCTTGACGAGACCCGCAATTTGTCGAGTGAGTCATTTACCGACGAAATGCGGGTCATTGTCGACGATTTTATTCTCGACAATCGCGAGCCGTCACGGATTTGTGCATGGTTGAAAATGGAAGGTATGTCGGTAACCCTTCCCGACGTCGTCGAGTACGTCATTGCACGCAAGGAAGAACTGACACGAGCACCCGTTGACCCCGTCGCCGTCGAAATTCAGCGATTGGGGCAGCACACCAAAATCCTTCGTCAAAAACTTCTCGACGTGTGGGAAAACCTTCCCCTCGAAAAACGATATTCGGAAAAAGTATTTATTGGGCTTTTGTCTGAATTGCGATTTTCGCAAGCCGCATATATTGCCGAAATGCGCCCGCGAAAAGACGCCGGGTCAGACAATCTCGACGAAGCGAACGCCGAAATCGAACGCAAGCTTGGTTTAGCCCCCGCGGGCAATTACGAGGGGGATCCCGCACCGATCGATCAACGTGTCGATCCGGTCGACGAACGCACGCCTAGCGGTGCCGAGGCGGCAATGGGTGCCACGGTATGAGCGGGGCCGTCTTCATTCCCGATCATCGGTGGCAACCCGATGGTTTGTCGCGTGTCGATGCGTTAAAACAATCGGGACACGTGCGAGCATTTTATGAAAGTTTGTCCGAAAATGCCAAAAAAGCATTAAAATATAAATGGGATTTTTGGGCACGTCCCGCGCAAATCATGCCCCCCGATTACCAGGTCCAGCACCCTTTGGGCTGGAAATATTGGAACAATTTGGCGGGCCGTGGATACGGCAAGACGCGTGTTGCGGCGGAAGCCTTACGCGGGCTCATTGAACGCGAGAAGGTCAAGCGGATCGCCCTCCTAGGCCCAACATACCGGGACGTTACCCACACCATGATCCATGGTGAATCGGGGCTTATGAATGTTTTCCCCGAACACGGCCCGATCAAGCTTCGATTCGTCAAGCAAGACGCCGCCGTGTATTTTACCAAGGGACAGCGAACGATCGCCACCGCGTTCATTTACACCGGGGAAGAGCCCGAACGACTCCGCGGCCCGCAACATGATTTTGCGTGGTTTGACGAACTTGGCGCATTTAAGTATTTGATCGAGGTTTGGCAATTGTTTGTCGCGGGTCATCGGTTGGGCGCCAACCCTCGCGCCATTTTCACCACTACGCCGCGGGCTAACTTACTTCAGATCGACGGATTATTGAATCACCCCCGCGCCATTACCACATTTGGAAAATCACAAGATAATCGTGAAAATCTCGCACCCGATACCATTGAAACGCTCGAAGGTATTTACAAAGACACCGATTTTGCCGATCAAGAATTGGGCGGGGTTTTGCGCTTGGACGATACAGGCGCGCTTTTCAAGTCGGACTGGTTGAACAAGTTCCGCGTAAAACCCGAGGACGTGAAAAAGGTCGGTGGACAAACCCTCGTCGGATCCGTACCGATTTTGAAATGGTTTGTCGTGGTTGATCCGTCAGGTAGCTCGAAAAATACGGCGTGTGAATGCGGTATTGTTGTCATTGGTTTGGGTGCGGACAACAATGCATATTTATTTGCGGATTTATCGAAACGAGCCACCCCCGACGATTGGTCGAGGATTGCTGTTTTGGCGTCACGCGACAATAACGAGGCGGCGATTGTTTACGAAAAAAACTTCGGTGACGAAATGGTCGGCAAGTGCATTCGTGACACCGCGAAAGAATTAGGGATTAAAGTATCAACAATTCCCGTCGAGGCGATAACCGACAAGGTCAAACGTGCGATGATGGTATCCCCGTTCGTGCAAAAAGGCCGTTATCGTCTCATTGGTTATTTCGGGCAGCTTGAACGGCAGTTGACGACGTGGCAACCTGGGGGGTCCGTAAGCCCCGATCGGCTCGATGCATTCGTCTGGGCAGGAATCCACACCCTCTCGAAGCAAGTCCCCCGCGGTTTGGTGGGGTAACCGGAGAAAAACCAATGTCGAAAATCGTTCGATCTATTTTGCTTTCGCTTTGCGTGGGTTTGGGCTGTTCGTCCGAAGATGATGAGGGCAAAGTTATTTGCGCTCAATACGATCCTGACGGGGGTCGTCACGAATGCGGCTATCAGCCCGAAGCCGAAGAGCCGGAGATCGAGCAAGAATTACCGCAATGCCCGCCGTGCGGTGATTTGTTACAAATGCACGAAACAGGCGAACCATTTTACGCTTGCGTACATAACGACAATTGGAACTTATTCTTGGAAGTGCTCGCTTGTGCTTGTTCCGGTGGCTGTGCAACGCTCTGCGGTGCACCCTCGCATTATTGCGGTGGCCAGTACAACAGTCTTGAATGCGAAATGTGCATGCACAACATGGTCGGCAGCGAGTGCCCAGTGCTCGTAAATATGTGCCAATGATTTTTTCATGCTGGCGCATGCCCGATCGTCTGTGCTAAAGCACTCGCGTGGATATTCGATCACTCCAAACACGTCACCCGCTATGTGAAGTCGATACTTTTCGGCTTTACGAGGCCCTTTACAAGGGCGGGCGAACGTTCAGGGGTATCTTGCCGCAAATCCTACAACGTCAACCCCAAGACACGGACGCGGTTTACCAGTTACGCATAAAAGAGGCTTCTTACCGTCCGTACGTTGGGCAGATTGTCCGTGCGTATGCCGGTACGCTGTTTGCCTCCCATTATGCGATCCGCGCGAAGCGGGACGACAAACCCGAAGATCTCGATCCGTTTTACGCGACAATCAAAGAAGATTGCGACGGACAAGGGACCGACCTTACGAGTTTTTTCAAAGACCGATTTCGTAACGCGCTCGTGAATTGCGCGTCGTTTTGGGTCGTGGAAATGCCTCGAAAAGGCCCCGAAGACATGGGTTTGACCGAAGACGAATGGCACGCCCAAGGTCACGACCGGGCACGTTTACGGGCGCTCGACACGTCGTCGGTGCTCGATTGGGAAGCGGACGCGGATGGTTGTTTCGCCTGGGTCAAGGTGCACGACCGAACAATGAAGCGAGTCGATCCAGGATCGCCCGCGGTCATTGTGGACACGTGGCGCATTTATTACCCCGATCGATGCGACGTTTATCAAATCGAGTATTTACCCAAAAAGCCCCCGAAACCGACAACGATCGTCCCGATTGTCGAATCGTATAACCACGGGTGCGCGCGTGTTCCGGTGCTCTGCATGCGCCTTCCCGACGGTCTTTGGTTGCTCGATGTTGCGGCCGATGCCCAGACCGAACACTTTCGTTTGTCCTGCGCGCTCGGGTGGATTCTACGCCGCGGGGCGTACCCTCTTGGTGTGTTCAAGCTGGAGAGTGGTGGCGAGCCCCCGAAGACAGGCCCCGGCCTTGGTGTCATCATCGGCAAGGAAGAGTCGTTCGCATGGGCGGAACCGAGCGGCGGAACGATCGCCCAGTTGCGCGAGGAAATCAAAGCGCAAAAAGACGAAATTTATCGCGTTTCTCAACAAATGGCGATGTCCGCGGATTCGTCGGCTTCGGCAATGGGACGATCCGGTTTGTCAAAAATGGCGGACGCGGAAGCGACAAACGCTTGTTTGCGTGATTACGCAGCAATCGCGCGCGAAGCAATCGAAGCGACTTTTGAAATCGTGTCGAATGCGCGGGGTGATTACGATATCACGTTTTCCGTCGAAGGTTTGTCAACGTTCAACGCGCAAGACGTCGAAACGATTCTTGACGCGGCAAAATCGGCAAAAGAATTCGGAATTGAGGACGAATCCGAAACGTTCCGAATTGAATCGCATTGCAGGATCGCCGATCTTGTGTTACCGTCGGATGCGTCGCAGGATACAAAAGACAAAATCCGCGAAGAAATCCGAAAATCGAAAAAAGTTTCGGTTTTGGTCAACCAAAACCCGCAATTGCCCGCGCGTAAGACGGACAAACCAAACGACGAAAGTCGCACCGAAGACGATAAGGGTACGCCCCCGGATCGTCAGGAGAAATAAAAAATGGCGAACGGTCAAGACACCGACAACAACGCGGCCGAAACCGAAACGGTCGATCCGAAACTGGCAAATCTCGTGAATTCTGCGGTTTCTTCGCAGTTGAAACGACACATGAAGGGTTTCGGGGACACGCTCGGTTCAATGCTCGATGAAAAACTTGCTGCATTGCGGACCACTTCGGCCCCCGCGGCACCAGCCGCTCCGGCCGCTCCCGCGAATTCTGCGGGCGCTCCCGCAGCGAACGACGAGACGCAAAAAGAACTTGCCGATCTTCGTTTGGAATTGAAGCAGCAAAAGCAGCGTGCGGCCGAAAAGGAAGTGTTTGCCGACGTGCGATCGTTGCTTGCGGGCAAGGTTCGTCCCGAAGCAATGGACACCGCGATCAAGCTGTTGAAAGCCGACGGATTGATCAAAATCAATGCGCGCGATGGATCCGCAGTGTTCAAGCACGCTGATGGCGACTTGGATTTGTCGGAAGGAATCGCGGAATGGTTGAAAGGTGAAGGGGCTATGTTTGTCCCGGCACCTACGGCCAAGAAACCCCAAATTCGCGGGCCAAACCGTGCTCCGGCACGTCTTGCCCCCGGAACAAGTGACGAAAACCTTACGCCCGCACAAAAGAGCTTGCGTGCGCTTTCTGCGCGGGGACTTTCACTCAGCGATTGACGGACACTGATTAAAAACAAATCGGGTCCAGAAGGAAACACAAGGCCATGGCTCTTCAAACTGTCGCGCTTCTCATTTTGGCGCAAAATTACGCGGGCGACATTGTTCGACAGATCAACCGTCGTGCTACGCTTCTTTCCTTGCTTCGCAAGGTTCCCGGCGAGGGAAAAAACGTCGCATGGGCAGCGGAGAGCGATGGCGCTATTTCCGAATACTACGCGGAAGGCGCGGACGCTGCGAACTTCGCGGCGGATGGTCAATCATCGGCGATTTTGCCTTGGTCCTCGGTACGCTCGAACTTCTCGATTTCGGGGCTTGCGAAAGCCGCGGCACGAACGAGCCGCACACCGGAAGGCAACATCGATTTGCTCGCTCGCGATATCGTGAACGCAAGTTCGGCGCTTGCGGACAAGATCAACAAAGGTCTTTTCACGGGACAAACCGGCCAAACCCCGGAACAAATTCACGGTCTCGACGCTGCAATCGGGCTCGACAACAACACGTACGCCACGATCGATCGTACCGTTGGCGCGAACGCGTTTTGGAAGCCTTACGTGGTTGATCCTGGATCGTCCACGGCGCTCACCTTTACGCAAATTCGCACCGATCTCGCGGAGATCATGAAGAAAGGTGGCGTCAAGCCGAACGTTGCTTGCGTCGGTCCCGCAACCATGACCGCAATCGCGGCTCTTTTCGATCCGCAGAAGTTCTACATGTACCAGACCTTGAAGGTCATGGGTGCGGACGGGATGGTCGAATTGGAAGGCGGCGCGGGCGCGGTCAAGTTCGACGGTTGTTACTTCGTCGAGGACAAAGACGCCACCGAAGGCAAGATCTACTACATGAACACGGACGCCGTGATGGTCGAATACTTGCCCTTGGATCAGCCGATGATGGGTGCGGGTGACGAGACCATGGACGTCGATATGACGGACGGTTTCGACGCGATCCCGATGGGAATGCGCATCGAGGCTCTCGCCAAGACCGGAGACGCGGACAAGGCCATGTTGAAGGTTTACACGCAGCTCAAAGTCAAGCGCCCCAATCAGTGCGGCGTGCGCAAAAACGTCGCTTACACCTGATTTTCTGACGGTTTCGAGATTTGGGGCGGGTTTGTCCTGCCCCAACCTTCCCGATAGAATTGGAGATTGCTCAAAATGGACGTCAGAAATCTTACGAGGCCCCTGGCCAGTGCAGCGGTGGATCAACACAACATCGGCCGTCTCGATGCCTTGAAGCTTCGGCAAGGGGTCATCTTTCACGCCGATGCCACGGCACCCATCACGGAAGCCGACGCGACCGACGTTTCGACGACATCCGCGCTCGTGCTCGTTCTGCGCTCTCGGTACATCGCGCACATCGCTTCGGCATGCAATGCGACGACCGGGGTCGGTGCGCACATTTCGGCGGATGCGACGAACGTCGTCACCGTCGCGGTGCCTGCGGACGAAGCCGGGGAAATTGCGACGGTGAACGAGTTGAAGGCGCTTTTCAACACGCACCGTGCATCCGCCGTATTTCATCCCGTTGCCGATTCGACGAACTCGGTCGCAACCGCGGACGCGACAAACACGGCAACGCTTCGCGCGCTCGCAAACGCAT
>ERZ724522.1554-NODE-1554-length-12128-cov-10.786300_pt1 | contig 12128 bp, 23 predicted proteins | sample MGYA00376055_ERZ724522 | MGnify/ENA primary metagenome ERZ724522 (study PRJEB28724, sample SAMN07190884) | wastewater metagenome | isolation source: effluent of sewage treatment plant in Hong Hong | place: Hong Kong | collected 2016-03-17 ... | reverse complement strand
AAAGAACGATCACCATGACAAAACCAATTATCGCGATCATCCCCAGAACCGACCCAAGTAGGTCACTCATTATCGCACTGCCTCCTGAGCAGCTCCAGGCCGGTTCGGGCAAGCCTCTGCGCTAACAGCCGGCTTCTGAGCGGGCCAGCCCCATCTTCTTGACACGGCTGTTCAAATTCTTCCTGTTGCTTACCCGTAAACCGATGACAGGTGGACACAACCACAATCGAGCCGGACATAACTACCTCCATGCTTTATAAACCTCGCTTAAGATGTAAAGACCAACGCCTACCAGCCCCACGGCCAATGCCAGCGCAATGCTCCCCCAAAGAGGGGCGAGTACCCACACCCAACTCCAGTGGATATACCCGGTCAGCTTCAGCACAATAAGCACAATTGTAAGCAGACCAGTGAACCCAATTCCGCCACTGCTTGCGTTGCTATTGCTATCGTTTGCCATATCAAATCTCCCTTTCATAGACTCAAATTTCATTGCCACTTATCACTCGCCCGATAACACCTTCTGTGCATCTGGCGGCTTCATCTCGATGGTCGTGTATCGCGGGTCGTACCCTTCGAACCGGTCGCCCGGCTGCCAGTCCGCAGGCTTTTCAGAGCAGAATCGCTCTTCGAGATCAGGGAACCACGACCTGAGCGCGGCCCAAATACTCGCCGTGTCGCCATCGGTATCAATCAGCGCGCATAGCGATTCCTCAAACTCACACAGTTCGGCACCGCGCAGTCCACTTGACCAAATCACAAGATCTGGCGGCCACCGGTCAACCCCGTGATCTGCGTCATTTGCCGTCCACCAACTAACCCAAAATCGTTTCATATTACCTCTCTGAGCACTCAATCTTCTCGAACGTATCGCCCCGCTTGAAATACACTTCGAAGATCGGGTCAGGGAAGCTGCTAACCATTCGAGTGAGAAACTGAACCGGAGTCTCGGTCTTCCGCCGGCGACCCTTCACTTTTGACTTGCCGAGCGTGTTTTTCATCACAGCAAAGTCAGGGTAGATATCGAGTCTAAATTTCATCGCGCTTTCTCCTTGGCTTCTTTGTCTGCGCCGGGGCTTGCTGTTTCTTCAAATTCTCGGCCATTTTGATCATCAACATTCTGATCTCAAAATCCCTTTTAGTTTGGGCAAATAACCGGCCACCCATAATCTTCCTGAGCTTTTCGATCTCTTCCTGTTTGTCAGGGCCATCAGAAAGTATCCCGAGATACTTGCGGGTAGCAATGACCTGCTCAACTGAGCGTTGGTCATAGTATGGCACGGTCAATGCGTCCTCGATGATGATCTGGAAGTCCTCGTGATGTAAGACTGCGTCCGGGTCAGCATTCACTTTGGTTACATAGTCAAGAATCCGTTCCGCAATCGCCTCAAAAACCGATGGGCGGTAAATCGGGTCGCCGTGTTTGTCGTATTCAACTGCCATTACTCGCCTCCCTCTACCTCTCGGTTCAACCAGCAGTCAATTCCGTCGGCGATAATGCTGGCGATGGCATCAAGGGTGGGGGCAGTTATCTGCCCTTCATACGGGCCGGGCAGGACGCAAAACTCCCCGCAATCAATACCGGCGTCGTCCATGACCTCGCCGACATCAAACCCTCGCCCTGGGTAATAATGCACCCATACTAACGTGCTGTAATGGAAGCACTTCACCCGCAAGTAAAACTTCCGGTCAAGATGGATCGTGTCAATCTCTACGCCCCCACGGTCCTGGATCGTCGGAACCGCATAAAGCAATCGAGCCAACTCAACCGCATTGGCAAGTGTTTCACTAAACCCGCTGGCTTGCTGGCAAAGGTCAATCATCGCTCACCCCCTCTTGCCAGCACCACTGGGGTAATATTCTCGACAAAGATTGTCACGTGCTCAGGGCCTCTAAATTCTTCTCGAACATCGAGGTCCGGTTCAGTCCGGATTGTGCAGAAGTACACTCCAGGCTGGAGGTCGTGCAAATCCGCAAAGCATTCTTCCCAGTAGTTATCAAGTTGGTCAGAGACCCCGAGGGCTGGCTCAAGGGCCGGGGGTATCTGCACAACGTAAGTGTTTCCTTCGAGCGTGATAGCGATCACGCAGTCCGGATACTCGTGTAATGTCATATCAACTCTCCTCGCTTCTTGTTTTTCGGGCCGCGACGTCATCTCTCACGTGCCCTTCTTTGCGGTTTATAGCCCCGTAGGGCGATTTTTAGAGTACCGGCAAGGCAATCTCCTTACCGGACGCATTTACTGCGCAGAAATGGCGTTTAAAACCGTTTCGGGTTGGTTAGACTCTCCCTGTTGCTCAAGCAGGGATTGATACCGCTCCAGGCTTTGAAGCACGGCGGCAAATTTGGCGGCGTTTTGTCGGTAGGTTGGAGCACTCGGGAATCCGCGCTCGTGAGCGATCCGGGCGCATTCGATCTCATTATCGCGCTGAATCCGGATAAACCAGATCTGGTCGACTACTGAGTAGGTCATTGCTTCCTCCTGTCGTTATCGGATTAAAACCGTGGGTCAATCTGCACGAACTGGGTCACCTCGCCACGGAAGGCAAAGTCGGTAATGCCGACTGCGCCCTGGCGGTTCTTTGCCACTTTGCACTTGACGATCTGCTTTGTGCCGTCCGGATCCCAGAGCAACATAATCGCATCAGCGTCGGCCTCGATGTTCCCGGACTCGCGCAGATGGTGCGGCATCGGCTCAACTCCGGCGGCGGCCCGGCTGAGCTGACTCAGGCAAATCACGGCGACGTTTAGCTCCTTGGCGAGGTTTTTGAGCGCGGCACTGTTTTTGGCGACCTGCACCCGCAGCGAGTCGGATTCGCGGCTATGGGCTGCCACGTTTGAGCCGAGGAGTTGCAGATAGTCCACCACCACCAGCCGCAGTCCCTGCTTGTGCCAGCGTTTGGCGGTGGCGCGGATCTGCGCTGGCGAGATACCGCCCCGGTCGTCGATCCAGAGCGGCAGGCTACCCAGGCGGGTCAGCGTTGCGTCCAGGTGGGCGCGGTCGTGAGCGGACAGCCGTCCGTGCTCGATGTCGCGGAGTGGAATCTGGCTCTCTGTCGAGAGAATCCGGGTCACGATGGAATCGCGGGACATTTCGAGCGAAAAGATGCCGGTCGGGTAGCCGCAGGCGGCGGCGTGGGTTGCGAACTGAAGAGCCAGGGTTGTTTTGCCTGCGCCTGGAGCGGCGCCGAGATAAATCAGTTGCTGCGGTTGCCAGCCGTCGAGATAGTAGTCGAGCCCTGGGAAGCCGGACGGGATCCCGAGAATTTCAACCCCACGCCCGTCGGTCTCTTGAGCACGGACGTGCGCCTGGTCAATGACCCTCGACAGCACAGAGACCGCAAGCTCGTCCTGAAACGGCTGGTCCTGCTGGGCTGCATACAGCCGCGACTCGATCTGCGCCGAGAGATCCTCTGGCGACTGCTGGCGCTCAACTGCCTGCCCGGCACCCCAGAGGCAGGTCGTCAGGAGTTGCCGGCGACGCGCCGCCTCTTTGACCAGTTCGCAGTACTGAACAACCAGGGTTGAGTTGCCGGCGCCGTCGAGGTAGCGGGTGATCTCGGCCAATACCTCGTAGTGTGGCAGGACCTTTTTCGCGGTCAGCGTCGGGGCAAGCGTCACCGGGTCAACCGGCTTGCCGAGTTCGTACAACTCGCAGCAGGCCATAAAGACCTGACGGTTCAACGAGCCGAAGAAGTCCGCCGGGGCGAGCATCTCCACCACCACCGGCAGGCAAGTGTTGTCGAGGAGGATCGAGGCAATCACGCTTGCCTCGGCGGCAGGGTTTGATGGGAGTTTGATGTCACTGAAATCAAGCACAGGCCACCTCCTGTCCGTGCGCCGCCGGGAAAACGCCATACCGTGCCAGGACCTGGGCGACGTACTTCGGGTGCTCCAGGGCGCGGGCAAACGCGTTTCGGGCCGCGATTTCGTTACGGTGCTGCCACACGAGCCAGCGGCCAAACACCTCGCGCCGCATCTGGGCAAACTCAGGATGGTTGCTGGTGAACACACTGTGCTCAATGCCGAACGCCAGGACCTCCTCGACCGCCGGCAGCCCGGTGGCGTCAGGGTTGGTGGCCAGCACGCGGTAGAGTTCGGCAAATCCCATTCGAGCCTCGTAGTACTCGCGGGTCTGCTGGATCCGGGATGGCCGGTCGGTGACAATCGTCCCGGACTCGGTCAGAGCGGCGATGCGTCGGGCGATGTCGGACTCGGTTACGGGCGGCGCTGGGGGAGCGGTTAGCGCTGCCGGGGCGGGAAGTCTGGTCGGCGCAGTGGGCGCAGTAGCCATTTTGGCCGTGCCCAGGTAGGCAGAAAACTGCTCGACCTTCTGGCGGTTGCGGCAAATCAACTCCAGGTCGTCGTAGACCGTGCGGGTTTCGTTTTCGCCCTGGTGATACCGCGAGCGTTTCGCGCCACGTACCGCTGCCAGGAGTTCGTCTTTGGTCGAACCGCCGGCCAGTGTGCCGACCACAGCTTTGGCGCGCTGCTCGGTGAACTGAGCATTCGGGTGACCGTGGTGTTCTTTCCAGAACTCGAACACCTCCAGGGCGTCAGCCTCGATTTGCGACGTCAAGACTTTTTGCAGCTTAACCGGGAGCTTATCCCTAAGCACCGACTTGAACCGTGCCGGCTTTGCGGCGACTGGTTCACCAGTGAGCGTGAATTCGTCTTCGGTGGTCGCTGGAATCGGGGCGCTGATTTGCGGTTCAACCGGGGGCTGAATTTCGACGGTGATTTGTTCGGAAACAGGAGTTTGAATTTCGGGGATCGAAGAAGAAAACGCGACGTCGGCGACAGCCGACAAAGGCGAAGCTTGCGAAGCCTCTGGACATGTTATTTTAGTCTCTTCTTTAGTCTCTTTAATACAACTATAAGGAGCAGTTTCCACCTTTTGTGAAATCTTGTTTTCACTTTTTGTCGAAACTTGTTTCACCTTTTTGTCGAAACTTGTTTCACCTTTTTGTCGAAACTTGTTTTCACTTTTTGTCGAAACAGGGAGACGTTTGTTTTCTGGTTTTCCGTCTGAGTCAGTGGCTAGACTTAATAGATACTGACCTACTGCGAAGATGACTGCGGACTCATTTACCCGGAAGTGTGTTTTTGCCGGCATCCCTGCCCTCTTCTCCTCCAGGAAACCGAGCGCGACCAGCTTCCGCCTGGCCATCTCCTGCTCACGGCGGCTCAGCCCTGTTTCAGCCGTGAACTGGCTGGCAGTGTGGTAGAACCAGCCATCATCCGCCAGGGCGCTCCAGTAGCCGCATTGGCTCAGGAACAGTCCGGCGGTAACTGACCCGGTTAGGGTTGTGTAGATTGTGAAATATGCGACAGGGCGACAGCCTTTAGAAGAGAGGGCGGCCCTCAGCGAAACATCGGGCGATGCTAATGAGTTCATTTTGTACCTACCTTCGTCGTTGAGCGCGCTTCCATTGTGCCTTTTTTTACGCGCAACCCTTCGCTAAAAGAGGAGCCCTGGCTGGGCAGCGAAGGTAGAAAGATCCCCTCTGGGCAGCTACCCCCAGAGTGCCAGGGCTTATTAAATAGTGGATCGGTAGAATAGCAGGCGCGATGCACGGTGTCCATTACATCCTCCGTCTTAGATGGGCCGCCTGCCCTGCTGGCTGCCATTAGCGAAATACCTCCTCTTGGACGGTAAACGGCTCAGGCCGGCCCGATTGCAGCCACCGCAGGAACTCATCGCGGTGCTTCATAAACGTTACAAACTCATCGCGGTGAGCACTCAGGAAGCCCAGAATGACGATGGTTTCGGCTTGGCGGGCCTTCAGTTGCTCCGCTTGTATCCGATTCATTGAGCCTTTGGCCACCAGTCGGGGATACACTTTGAGCCGCTGCTCAAGTTCTCGTTCAGCATTCGCGATTATCACTGGGAAGCTGAACTCAAAATCGTGACCGTTCCCACAGCACGCACCGGATGGGGTCACTTTCATTGGATCAGAACAATATGGACAGAGGACCACATCGCACAAATGAGCTAGCTTTCCTTCGAAGATTTCATTTGCCATTGCTCACCCCCAAGTGTGTTGTTCGACGTGGCAGCCTTGGAGCTTGAAGCACTCCAGAAAAAGTTGTGCGTCTTCTTCTCGTGCGAACCGCAATGCACGCTGATTATCCCAACTCCAGGCGATGGGCGAATATCCATCACCAGCCGGTCTTCCGCAGTCAGTTTCTCGCAGTAAGGCAAGGTAGAGGGTGCTTAAAGTGGTTTCCCCGATGATTATCCATCCAGATTCGGGGACGGTGGCTTCATTTACCATTGGTTACCTCCACGGGTTTAATTTCCTGGGTGGTGGCCAGGTCGTGGCGATCACGCAAAAAACGGAGTGATGCGGCTATGGCCTGATAGTAGTCGTGCCGCACCTTGGCCTCTGCCCATCTGGCAGCCGTCCGGGCCTTGGCTTTGAAGTGCTGCCACCGGGCGGCCTCTTCTTTGCAATACCCAATCTGCTCCTCAAGAGTGATCGGGGCGGGTGAATTCTCGCTCATTGGTGATCGCCTTTCGGGTGGCAGTCGCGCCCGGTGCGGAGAGCCTGGAGCGCCAGCCGGTGCTTGCGCTGCGCCAGAATCTCAGCCACGGCGATTGCCACGAGGAACGCCAGGAACATACTGGCCAGCCAATATTGAAACTCAGGGTCAAGAAATAGGTTCATATGGGTAAATAATTGCCACGGGACGGAAACAGCGGAGTGTCCTCTATACCCCACACTATATCAATGTTAGTTGGGTGGTGGCGCGTGCCACCATCAATGCGCCGTTCCGTCCGCAGCAAGTTGCAATAAATTTGCAATATTTAGATTGCCTTGAGCCGTGGTTGTGCACGCCGTTCGCGCTCCTCGGCTTCTCGTTGGTCCAGCTCGCGCAGGCTGGCATCAATCGCGGCACGAGCCTCTAAAAGCTCTTTGCGCGCCTTGTCCACCGATTCGCCTGCCATGATCGCCATCACCGCCTCGGACGTCTCTTTATGCAGGGAGACTTCCAATTCACGGGACGACGGGCGTTTGCCGTGCTTGGCAAGTAACGCTTCATATTCAGCGTTGACGTGAGACATCACAAGCGCCGCCCCAGTTGGGTTGTGAACGTAGAGAATCCGGACGAGTTGCGTGAGGCGGTTCACCGGGCAGCCGTCACCCTCCATCCAGCGGTACAAATTGCGGTCGCTGATGTGGAGGTCAGGCGCGATGGCCTTGACCGTCCCTGGTTCAATTGCTTTAGAGAGAACGCTTTGCATACTTGTCAAATTCCCCCGTTTTTTGACGTTGCGGCACGTCGGGTGAATGTGGTTGTTTATGAGCGAGGCGGAAGACCCGCCCCGCATCTTTTTGGAGGAGAAAGAACGTACGAGCAGCGCAGCCGCTGGCAAGAGACCGCTGTGGTCCGGGGAGAACTCATTAGGAGCACCGCGCCCATCAGGAGTCATTTCTCCTAGAGAGGTCTACAAAATCTCTCAATCCTGGTGGGGTGAGTGCTCCCCGCAACACAGCGAGTCGGGCTGTGATCCGGGGGTAAATCGGCGGGGAGACCTATTCTTGTGGGGGACTCGCTCCCTCGATGCGCACCCACATGGTCTTTCCGATCCACCTCCGCAGCACAGCGATTTATGTCAAAGGTCAACGATTATTGGGTTTGGGTTGCCAGGGTTTTTCGAAGACTTCGGGTAGGCGACGGAATGAACCATCCGACTGAACTTCGTAAGTTCGCCCGTTTGCTCGCTTGATTTTTGCTCCGGTTGGGAACCGGCAATTATGGATGTACTGAAAAAGCCCCTTGATCTTCATATCGCGATCCTGGCGGAACTTCTTGAATGTCTTGAACTTGCGCGGCTTTTTGGTGATTCGCATGAGTTCGTGAATTTGCTCAAGGGCGTCAACTGGATTGGCTGGGAGGATCTGCATTTGAGTGCTCCTATTCGTTACGGGCGATTCCGGCGTTTGCCCACATCACCACTTGTTCAAGGTTGGTCATTGCCACCGACTTTTCGCGGCTGTCCGGCACGCAGTCATCAATTACAAGGGCGAGTTCTTTCGCCTTATTGCGGATCTTGACGTACCGGTCTGGCTGGTCAGGTTTGGGTGGGTAGTAAGTGAAAGCTTTTTCGATTTGGGTTTGGATAGACATTGGGTGCTCCTGAACGACAAAGCCCCAGGGGAGGTGATCCCCCAGGGCTACGCCGCCATAGTTTCTTGTTTCGATTCAAACGACTGCGCGTAGGCTTCAAGCGCAATTCGGATCAATTCAGATGGCTTTCGTCGTTGCTGTTTAGCTTCGGTCCGATAGGCTTCCTGAAGTTCTTTTGGAAGCCTTACCGCAATTTGTGCTTTGCATTTCTTTTCCATAATTCCCTCCGAGCGAAAATATAGTTTGAAATGCAATGCAATGCAAGCAAAACTTTCAAATGGTTTGGTAATTTTGAAAGCAATGGTTTCGTTGTCAAAACGGAAGGATGCACTACAATGCAATGCAATATGATGGAATTGAGATCGTTTGTACCCCGCCTAAAGAAAAAATTTACCCATCAGATGGCTATTAGGGTTGCTGAGGATCTGTACACCGCAGTTGAGGAGGTTGCGGTACTTGAGAACCGAAGGCCAAATGAGGTAGCTCGATTTCTTCTTGAACGGGGGATTGCTTCCTATATCGAAGACGGGAAACTGATTGAGGAATCGGAGCCTGACTTTGAACTTATTCACCAAAAAATTGAGAGCCTGTCAAAGTGAGCGTGTTTTTTTAGCGCCTATAGGCAAGACTCTTGATTATCCCAAGTGGGGGTGCGGTTACGCCGCCCCCTTGGCTGCCTGGTCGAAGGAAGGATAAAAATGAAAACAATATTGCTCTTGATTTTATTGCTAATCCCAGTGGGGGTTGCTGCCCAGGTGCCAACGCCGAACACTAACGCCCCGGAATATGGGAAGCTCGAAGAAATAAAAGGCAAGAAAAAAGCCTATGTAATGAGCCTGGACACGAAAGCTCGTGAAATCATCGTGAAAGAACTCACAAAAGATAAACGGTTTGAAGTGGTTGAAAGTCCTGAACAGGCAGAGTTCGGGATTGTTTTTGACGGGTCTGAGCAGCGGGTAGGATGGAACACTTTTGGGTTCACTGGACAATTTGTGGTATTCGTCAAGCCGCTTGAAAACCCAGACCCAGAGAAACCACGAATCAGGGTGCTATGGACAACCCAGAAGATAAAAGCCTATAGCGGAGGACTTTCGTTCAATCGGCATCCTGCTACAAATGCCAGCCGTGAGTTCGTAAAGCAAATGAAGAAGCTCGCAAAAAAATGATTTGCGTCTTCATTCCCCGGTAAAAAAAATATTTTTTTCGTCAGGAATGCATTGCATTGCATTGCATACCGTGCTACATTTTGGGTGTTCGAAATTACCAAAACCCGAAAGGAACACCTTATGTCAACTCAACTACTCTCCCAATTCGAAGCCGAAACACCTAAATTCATCCAATTCTCCCAGCTTACCGAACGCAGCCAGTCGCAGCTTCAAGGCCGTCGTTTTTTTGCGGCCTATGTGAATACCGAATTCAATCAATACGGCGGCGTCCATCGCCAGACTCTCCTGATTGCCGAAACCGAGATGCACGCGCGCAGATATGAGCGCGAATTCCCTATGTATCAACTGGTTGTTGGTATTCCTAGCCAAATCAACCCTGCGGTACAGCCGCAGGCGCTCAAAGCTGAAAAGATCGGACCAGCCTTCAACTCCATCCAAAAACCAGCCCACAAAGAGCCAATCGTCAACAATCCTGATGGCTCAATTCTCCTCACCCCGAAATTCAAAATCGGTGAAACCGTTCTGGTTGTCGCTGGGGTGTCGTGGGCGAAAATCGAAGGGTATATGATCTACAAAGGCGAGATTCTGTACCTGACTGATTCTGGCGAACTCAAAGCCAGTGAAGCCAAGTCCCAACTTGAACTTGATTTTTGCCCCAAGTGCTGCGAACAAGCGGTGCTGGATGACCACTGCCACGACTGCGGTGCGGACGCATCGGACGAACCGGCGTGGAGTGGCAATGACGCGGTGATGCCGCATCCATCAATGAGCGTTTACGAGCGCAATCACCACACCTTCCCTGATTGGCGCAAATAGAAAAGCCACCACTTTTGGTGATGGCTTCAGCCCTAACTCGTCTGGCCGGTGTTGGTAGCGCCAGCCAGACTGACTTTCTGAGGTAATTTATATGACCAAACAATCGCAGTTTTGTCAATTTGACCGAGCGGTTAACCCGCTCCAGGCGTTTGAGCGCATCCTGGAGGAACTTGAGTCTGCCCCGAGTGACGGACCGGACGACTATCTGCCCATCCGGATCGCGCTCCTGGCTGAGGCTGGGCGGCAGTTTATCCTGGATCGTCTCGATGATAGCGGCATCGAATTGGCCGCCGTTCACGCCGATGACGCCGCCCTTGAATCCGGCTACGGAATGTAGTTGCTTCGGCAGGCGGAGCGCGTCTCCGCCTGCTATCCCCTCTTTCGGAGAAAAGTATGCTTACATCTGAACAGCGTGTAACGCGACTGGGGCGTATCGGCTCCAGTCAGATCGCCGCCGCCATCGGCCTGCACCCGCACAAGACGCCATTCGCCGTCTGGGAAGAGGTCACGGGACGTTCAACCTTCGACGGCAACACGGCCACCCGACGCGGCGAAATCCTGGAGTCCGCCATTGTGCAGATCTTCGAGGACGAGCATCCAGGGCTCTACTGTATGCCTGGGGAGACCATCGTCGGCCCGGAAGACTGGATGGTGGACACGCCGGACCGCTACGTCCTGGACCGCATTGGCAGAGTTGGGGTGCTGGAGATTAAAGCGGTCGGCCCCTGGAATGCGTCCGGGTGGACATCCGACCGCGTTCCCGATCACGTTGAGCTGCAGCTCCGGTGGCATATGCTCTGCACTGATACCAACCAGGGCTGGGTCGTCGGCTTCTTTAACCTGCAGGATGTGCGGGTGTTTCACTTCCAACGTGATGCCGCCCTCGATGCACTCCTGCTCCAGCGTGGCCGTGAGTGGTATGAGGCTCACGTCGCCACAGACACCCCGCCCGCCCGCAAGGTTGACGGCAGCGACGAATCGGCCCGGTACGTTCGGGCTCATTTTAAGCGCCAGCCGATCACTCGTGAACTTGACCCGGCCAGTGATGAAGCCACGCTCCTGGCCGAACTGCGCGACGTGACTACCGCCCGGAAACACCTGGACCAGCGAGAGGCGGCACTGCGCAACGAACTGGCGATGGCGCTCAAGGGCGATTCCGTCTCAATGCCGGGCGCGTCGTTCGTCCTGCAGGCGCGCAAAACCGTGGCGTGGCAGAAAGTGGCGCGGGTACTCGCCCCGTCGCCAGAGTTAATTGACCAGCATACAACTGAATGGGCCAGCTATGTGGCCCGGTTCAATGGAGGTTCGAATGAGTAGCAGTCTCGCCCCTGTCGAAAAAAAACCGATGACGATCCAGACGCTAATGGAGTCCCCGTCAACCCTGGCCCGATTTCGGGCACTTGTCCCGCAGCACCTGACACCAGACCGAATGGTTCGCCTGTGCCTGCTCACACTGAGAAACCCAAAGCTTGCCAAGGCTGACCCAACAACGCTCCTGGGTGCGTTCCTGATGCTTGGCTCACTCGGCCTTGAGCCGAATACGACGCTCGGCCAGGCGTACCTGATCCCATTCGAGAACAAAAAGCGCAACGTCATCGAGGTCAATATGATCGTCGGCTACCGAGGTCTGGTCGATCTGGCCCGGCGGTCTGGCAATCTGGTCAATATCCACGCGGATGTTGTTTACGATGGCGACGAGTTCTCATTTGAGTACGGATCAACCCAGCATCTACGCCACCGCCCATCCGGCGCTCGCAACCCGGACAAGCGCCTGTGGGCCTATGCCTATGCGCGCCTGACTGACGGCGAGTCGTTCGAGGTGATGCCATACTCTGACGTGCTAGCGATCCGCAATCGCACCCAGGGCTATAGTGCGCACCTGAAGTACGGGTCGGACACGCCCTGGACGACGGACGAGACCGAGATGGCCAAGAAGACGGCCATTCGTCGGCTTGCAAAGACTCTTTCATTGTCACCGGATTTTGCCCGTGCGGTCGCGGTTGATGCCAA
>ERZ724522.1553-NODE-1553-length-12128-cov-15.447693_pt1 | contig 12128 bp, 15 predicted proteins | sample MGYA00376055_ERZ724522 | MGnify/ENA primary metagenome ERZ724522 (study PRJEB28724, sample SAMN07190884) | wastewater metagenome | isolation source: effluent of sewage treatment plant in Hong Hong | place: Hong Kong | collected 2016-03-17 ... | reverse complement strand
TGGATGGAAGACTTTGAGTATTGTGTAGAGATTGACTATGACTTTGAAATGATCCGGATTAAAGACGCTTGCAACCGAAGCATCCCTGTTGGATTTGAAGACATAGATAAACTAATTCGAGTGCTGACAACCGTAGTTAAAAAGATTGACACTGCCGATGAAGCCAACGATTAAACGCAAGAAGAAAGTTACTCCTTGGCGTAGTGGTTTAGAAGAAGAGTTTGCTGCATACTTGACTGCTTTACAGTTACCTTTCACATTTGAAAGTGATAAGCTGGAATATACAATCCCCGCAACAAAGCACAAGTACACACCAGACTTCAAACTTAAACCTAAGTTCTACTTGGAGACTAAAGGAATCTTTGATACAGCAGACCGTAAGAAACATCTACTTATCAAAGAGCAGCATCCAGACGTTGATATTCGGATTGTGTTTCATAACCCGAACAATAAGTTGAGGCGAGGTTCTCCAACAACATACGCCATGTGGTGCGACAAGCATGGGATAAAGTGGGCTGACTTTCGTAAAGGTATCCCTCAAGAATGGATTAAGGAAATTAAGGATGAATAAAAACTACACAGATATTATTGTTAGTCTATATGGTCTTGCTGAGTTTATGAAGACAGTTCAACATAAGCAGCATTACTCCAACCATGATCGTGCTGCAATGAAAGCATTGAGTCTAGAAGTAATTCAACAACTTCAAGAAAAGGTGATTGGCTTTGAAGAAAACACAGCAACTAAAGACCAAGTTTGAGTTTGATAAGCCAGTAGATATTCTGGTAATGCCTGATGCTCATGCAAAACCTAATCAAGACTTGCGAAGATTTGATTGGTTTGGTAAGCTACTGGTTGATCGACAGCCTGATGTCGTTGTTGATCTTGGCGACTTTGCCGATATGGAATCACTATCTAGTTACGATATTGGAAAGAAATCTTATGAAGGACGTAGACTCAAACACGACGTTGCAGCAGCTAGAGAGGCTAGAGTACGAGTTGTACAGCCTCTACGCGATGTGCAGGAACGTCAGCGAAACAATCGAAAATCTCTCTATCGACCGCATCTATTCGCCCTTGGAGGCAACCATGATGAGGGAAGGTACAGAAAAGCTCTCGAAGGAGATTGCAAACTCGATGGTACTATCTCTTGGTCTGATCTCGGTTACGAAGACAGTGGGTTCTCGTATATCCCATTCTTAGAGATTCTTACTGTTAATGGGTGGTGCTTCTCTCATTACGTTGTGAGTGGTGTGATGGGTCGTCCTGTTGGTGGAGCTAACCCTGCACGTAGTTTATTGAAACAACAACATACATCTACAGTTGTAGGACACAGCCACTTACTAGATGTTGCAACAGAAACACTGCCTGATGGCCGACGTATCTGGGGCATTCAAGCAGGGTGTTTTCTAGATGAAGATCAATGGGAAAGCTATGCGGGGCCAGCAAATAAATTGTGGTGGAAGGGTTGCATTCTATTGAAAGGATGCTACAATGGAGACTGTGAAGGTATTGAACTAATCACTATGAAGGAACTGAGGAATACTTATGGAGAGTAAGACTCAGATTGGTGGAACACACTACCTTAAAAAAGTACAGCCTTGGGATGTTATTGACGAATATGACTTGAACTACTATGCTGGTAATGTTGTCAAATACGTAATGCGGTACCAAGAAAAGAATGGTAAGCAGGACTTAGAGAAAGCAAAGCATTATCTCGAATATATGATTTCTAACTATGAAAGGATTCACAAAAAGCATGATTAACTTTAAAGGTTTGAAACAATACTTGTTGAATCGAGCAAATGAAGTTTCCACTTGGCGTGGTGTCGTTCTTCTTCTGGCTGCAACTGGAAGTGTTCTTACACCAGACCAACAAGAACTCATCGTAACACTTGGTATTGGTGTTGCTGGTTTGATTGGAGCCTTGTTCCCAGAACAAATTGTAAAGAAGGATCAAGGAGATGTACGAACAATTGATGGCTAGATGTTTTTACGCTATCATTGGTTTCTTGTCTGGGTTGTTTGTGGCTATGCTCTTTGTACAGCAACACACTAAAGAGTATCCACAACCAGACATCGCTAAGATAGTTACAAAAGTAGAAACAACAAAGACTGTTTACAAAACAATTAAAGAGAAAGTTCCAGTATATGTTAGAGACAACACTTGTTCTATTAACAGGGGTACTATTAGGGTACTTCTCTCATCAGCCAGACAACAAGAAATTACCGGAAGCCCCACAGATATTGATGGAGAAACCTCAACCGTTAAGTTATCCGAAGTCGTGGGAACAACAAGTGGTTGGGCTGAACAATACTACATCTGTAAAACAAAACTCTCCGGGTGGCAAGAATGGTATGGGAAATTAAAAAATGAGCGTTAGAATCAAATTCAGTTTCAGTATTAATGGACGAGAAGAATACTCTACGTCAAAACACGTAGCAACATTTGATGAGGTAAAGGCTTTGCTAAATGTCTTTCAAGAAGAAGTAGAAGGGATTGTTGAATTCAGTGAAGATGATCTGTTCCTTGATCGCTCACTGAGTAACAGTTTTGAAGATGATTACGAACAAGGAGAAGAACAGCAACATGACTATCAAGATTGACCTTTCTAAAGATAAACTGTTTGACACACATGGGTTAGCCCGTCTTAAAGATGGGTATATGCGTGATGATGAAACAAGTCCACAAGAACGATATGCTTTTGTATCAAAGGCTTTTGCATCAAACGAAGAACATGCACAACGTATCTATGAATATGCAAGCAATCATTGGTTAAGTTTCTCCACTCCAATCCTTGCATTTGGTAAGAACAAAGGTGCAATGCCAATCAGTTGCTACCTACCATACTTACCAGACACACGGACAGGACTAGTAGAAACATCTTCTGAATCTCGATGGTTGTCTATGAGTGGAGGCGGTGTTGGTTTAGGGCTTGGTCTTCGTGGGACTGGTAATAAATCTGCTGGTGTAATGGCTCACCTTAAAACATATGATGCTGATACTCTGGCATACAAACAAGGCGAAACGCGAAGGGGCTCTATCGCAGCTTACTTGGATATTTCCCATCCAGACATCAAGCAGTTTATTACTATGCGTAGACCAACGTCAGATGAGAATCAACGTTGTTTAAATCTTCATCACGGAGTAAATATCTCTGATGGATTTATGTCTCGTGTTGAACAACTTACAAAGATTAATGACCCAGAGCTAGATAAGTGGGAATTGATTGACCCACACACAAAGAAAGTTACAGACATTGTTTCTGTAAAAGAATTGTGGCAGTCTATTCTTGAGACTCGTGCTCAGACTGGTGAACCGTATTTACACTTTATTGATCGAAGTAATGAGAAACTTCCATTGCATCAGAAGATGCGAGGGCTTAGTGTAAAACAAAGTAATTTGTGTTGATTAACGGCACCCTTGAGCAGTAATGCTCATTGAACAATTTTCCTAAAAACGGTGAACATCCCCTGTGGACAATACCGTGCTAACCCGATATGGGATGTGTAACGACTATGGACAAAAAGCAACTTGTAAAATTAATCTCAGCTTACTCTATGGCTGATGGTGGTTTGTACCGGAGAGGCCAGAACCACAATGCTTACTTTGCAATGAATATGCTGACAAAACATGATGACTATATTGAACGAGTCAAGAATGTGTTTGAGCAAGTAGTTCATGTAAACAAAGCACCAGTGAAGAATCCTTGCAAACAACCACAAACAAATCTAACATCAAGAAGTAACCCACTGTTTACATCTATCCACGGTAGAATCTATCGTGATGATGGGTACAAGGGTTTGGACGAGCACTTCATTCAGTCTATTGATTGGGAGATTCTAGCAATCTTCTACATGGCTGACGGGTCTTTGTTTGTTGAACAGCCAAACAAAAAGAAGGGCCTTGTTAATCCATCACCAAACGTAACATTGAACATGAAGCGTCTGTCTTATGGTGATACTTGGTTCTTGAAGAAGTGTTTAAAAGATTGTTTGGATTTAGAGTGGAATATTTCTAAGCAATTTTACAACGGAAAGACATACTACTATTTGCGTCTACGCAATAAAGACGTTGAAAAGTTCATGAAGGGAATTGCTCCTTTTGTGGTAGAGTCTTTTAATTACAAGTTGTATAATGTCCGTACGGAAAACCCCGCGTAAGCGGGTGATGATATAGTCTGATCTTGATGGCAACATTAAGAGGTGTACAGAAATGATACACCCTCCCAGATGGGAGTAACAACAATGAGTGAAATCACCTTACCAACTGATGAGCTACGAACTGCCGTTTGTTGTTTGTCTAGTTTTAACTTGGAGTACTATGATGATTGGAAAGATCATCCTCAGTTTGTATCTGATGTGGTTGAGTTTCTTGATAATGTTCTGGAATATTTTATTCAAAACGCTCCTGCATCTATGTCCAGAGCGATTTATAGTGCAAAAAGAGAACGGAGTATTGGTCTTGGCGTACTTGGATTTCATGCACTATTGCAATCTAAAGGCATACCGTTTGAATCTGCACTTGCAGTCTCTCTTAACAAAAGGATTTGGAAAAAGCTGAATGAAGAAGCGACACTGGCTACGAAGCGTCTTGCTGTTGAAAGAGGTGCTTGCCCTGATTATGAAGATGCCGTTAATTGTGGTGTTATTCTTGAGTATGGCCCTGTGCGTAACAGCCATCTGTTTGCAGTGGCTCCTACAGCATCTAGCTCAATTATTATGGGAAACACTTCTCCATCAGTTGAACCGTATCGGGCTAACATCTTTGTTCAAAAGACGCTGAGTGGTTCTCATGTTTGGAAGAATAAGTTTCTTGAACGTCTACTAGAGAAGCATGGAAAGAACACACAAGAAGTGTGGGATGAAATCATTGCCAATGAAGGTAGTGTCCAATCTCTTACATTCCTTGATGCTTACGAAAAGGATACGTTTAAGACTTCACGAGAAATCGACCAGCAATGGATTATTCAACATGCAGCGGATCGACAAGAATATATTGACCAAGCACAATCTATTAACTTGTTTGTATCAGCAGATGTTTCTATCGAGTACCTGCATCGTATTCACATGATGGCTTGGAAGCGAGGACTGAAGACGTTGTACTATCTCCGGTCTACAAGTATTCGTAAAGCAGACAAGGTTGGACAGAAGACTGAACGTGTTGAATTAAAAACTAAAGGTAATGACGAAGAGTGCTTGGCTTGTCAATAGGAGTAACTGATGAGGTCAGGGGTAAACGATGATTTGAAAACAGATGGCAGAGCTAGACAGGTTATTGTGAAATACACTCAGTTCTGCCGATATGTTTATCGAAGAACATCTAGGACATGGGCTATTGGGTTCGACACTCCAATTGGAAAAGAGGATTTACCTTATTACTTTGAAGGTATTTCTTATGCAAAGGCTCTTGAGCTTCTAGATGAACAAATCGAGAACATTGAACTGTTAATCAAAGGAACCATCACGGATGTACTGTTGTCCCAAGGTGAGTATGAAGCTCTAATCAGTTACATACACACCATCACACCTAACAAGTGGCGATACAATAACTACATCCGTACCCTTATCGAGCAGCGACGAAAGCGAGATGTGGCTTACGATTTAACTAAACGGGTATTTAAACTATCATGGAATCCATACATGGAGAAATGGTTAAACACGTTTGATCCACAACTTGCTGAACGTCGTATTGCTGAAAGGGAATTGTTTAGAGATGGCGTTGTTCTAAAGAACACTAGGCCAAACAAGGATTGGAAAAAGGTTAAAGATGGGTATCTAGCCAAACGACATGCAAATACATACGACAGACGAGGGTATGTGTTTGTACCGTTTGAGCAGGATAGAGAACAATTTACAGAGGAATATAATGGAACTGAGGAACATGGTGACGGGTCAGGCGGGGACTGACCTAATTAAGAAGTTTGAAGGTTGTAGGTTAAAAGCCTATAAATGTCCAGCAGGTATTTGGACTATTGGTTATGGTCATACAGGGCCAGATGTAAAAGAAGGACTGACTATCACAAACTACCAAGCTGGTGCTTTGTTGGTAGGAGACTTACATAAGTTTGAGAATGCTATTAAACTTTGTGTGCGAGTTCCTTTGACTCAGAACCAGTTTGATGCTTTAGTTGCTTTTACTTTTAATGTTGGTGCTGGTGCATTACAGAAATCAACACTGTTAAAGAAACTGAATGCTGGTGACTACACTGGTGCTGCAAATGAATTCTTAAAGTGGGACAAAGCGGGTGGGGTTACTTTGTCTGGATTGACAACGCGACGTAAAGAAGAACGGGAGTTATTTCTTAAATGAGTCAACTATTAGAATCACGAGTAGCATACAAGCCATTCAATTATCCTTGGGCGTATGACGCGTTTAAGATACATGAACAAGCGCATTGGCTGCCAGAAGAAGCCCCTTTAAATGAAGACGTAAACGACTGGAAGAACAAACTAACTGAGCAAGAGAAATCTCTTCTTACACACATCTTCCGTTTCTTTACTCAAGGAGATATTGACGTAGCTGGTGCTTACATTGAGAAGTATCTTCCAGTGTTCAAGCAGCCAGAAGTTCGTATGATGCTTCTCTCTTTCGCTGCACGAGAAGCAATTCATATTGATGCGTACAGTAAGATCATTGAAACACTAGGAATGCCAGATACAACATACTCTCAATTCCTTGAGTATGATGCTATGAAGAACAAGCATGACTATGTTCAACGGTATATTGACCATACAAACAAGAAGACGATTGCACAGCAGATCGCTGTGTTCTCTGCTTTCACTGAAGGTATGCAACTGTTCAGCAGTTTTATCATGTTGCTAAACTTCACTCGTCGTGGTTTAATGAAAGGTATGGGCCAGATCATTACATGGTCTATCATTGATGAATCAATGCACTGTGAAGGAATGACAACTCTCTTCCGTACATTCATCGAAGAGAACCCTCATATCTGGACAGACGAGTTCAAGAAAACTCTATATCAGATTGCTCGTGATATGGTAGAACTTGAAGACAAGTTTATTGATCTTGCTTACGAACTTGGAGAAGTCGATGGCTTGACAGCAGAAGAAGTAAAAGAGTATATTCGATATATTGCTGATCGCCGCTTGATGGCTCTTGGCCTTAAACCGAACTGGGAAGTAGAGCGTAACCCTTTACCGTGGGTAAATGAACTGTTGTCTCTTGATCCTCATGAGAATTTCTTTGAGACACGAGCAACATCATACGCCAAAGGCGCACTAACTGGAAGCTGGTCAGATGTTTGGGCTGTTTAGTTTTAACTTCTATTTGCAACAAGCAATCATTGTTGCCACTTGGAATAACTTAATGAAAGAGGTAACAAATGAATTTCTATTACAGCATGGACTTTACAACAGGTTGCACAGTCGGTATTGAGTTTATTACTATGCCGACGTTTGATCTTGATTCTGACTTGGATGAAGACATCTTTGAAGTAAAGACTATGCTCTTTATTCACCTGTTTATCTTTAAGATTGGAGTGGGTATCTGGTGAAAGTAGAAATAAAACAAAGCGGCAATAAGTGGATTGTGAAGGCAAACGGTGTAATAGCCGTTTGTTCTTCTCCTGAAGAAGTTAGGGAAGTAACTAAGAAAATGGGGTATCGAGTATGAAACAAGTAGTTAAAGACGTAGCAACAATGATGAAAGCAGGGGATCAAAAACCAAGTTTGGCTTCTGCAAACTTACATCGAAGTCTTATCAACGAAGAATATTCTGAGTGGCTACATGCACACAATGTTGTCGAAGAAGTAGACGCTTGTCTTGATCTAATTTGGGTATGTACTGGATATATGCTGTCTCTTGGTGTTGATGTCACTGGTGCTTGGAATGAAGTAGCAGCATCTAATCGAAGCAAGACAATGCCTGATGGAAAGTGTCTAAAGGATGAGAACGGAAAGATTCTCAAACCTGAAGGTTATTTCAAACCAGATTTGAAACCATTTATTCCGGTTAATTTCTAAAAAGAAAAGGGGAGCCAATTAAGGACTCCCCATTTTTACGTCTTATTTTTTGTTAGCAACTAAGTCAAGTTGGTCAAGAACTCTTTCCATTGCATCAAGATTCTTCTCATCAATATCTGTCTTGTTAGGTTTGGATAGTAGTTGTTCGTACTCCTTCTCGAGTTGAATTCGTCCAGAACCCTTCGCATACGAATCGAGCAGTTTATCTAGTTGCGCAGGATCACCACCAATCTTATCCATCTTATCATAAAGGTTGTCTGGAATATCACCAAGAGTAATAATAGCTTTAGTTGCATCATCCATTACTGACTGAACTCTTGTTGCCATATTCCTGCTTTGTTGCTGTCTACTACGTTCCATCTGTTGATAACGACTGACTTCAGGGACAGAGAAACCAAACTTGTTTACAGATGTAGGGATCACCTCCTTCCCTTTCTTATTGATAGAAGTGTCGTCTTCTGTCATCGTCATCTTTTCAATAGAGTACCTAGTAGACCTTGGTGCTACAGATTTAATGGCTGATAAAGTATCTGGTGCAATTACCCCCATTGTTGTTAAGTCATGCGCAGCAGAGTTAGCAGCAGACATTGTATTGAACGCCCACTGCACGTTAGCCCCGATTGGTAATGAACCGGGCGCTGAGAATTGTGGATTAAAATCCAAACCAACTAAAACCCTACCTAGACCTCCTTCAGCAATTTTAACACGAATGTCATTCATAACTGCTTCACGATTATCTGTTGTGTATCCTCCTTGCTTAGCTGCAATCGCTTCGATAACATCTTGCCAAGATGGCATTTCAGTACCAAACCATTCATTAGCTTTATCTGCTATGGTGTTGTACATTTCTAGGCCAGCAACACCACCAAGACCAATAACAAGAGTTCTGATCCCAAAAAATGTAGCAGCACCAGAAGCAGCATACATCTTCTTACCAAAGCCTTGAGCTTTAGCAATTGCTCTCATGTGTTCATCAGCTTTATTCAAATAAGAAACCATCCACTTTGTGGCAGGAAAAACAATCTTAGATGCTTGTCCTAACTTACGAAACATCTCTGGTGAATTGGCTCGACTTGTCTCTGTGTGAATCTTCATCACTTCTGCACCAGCACGATTCATTGCTAGTTCATGTGATAAGCCAGAGTCACGAAGATAGTGATACATACTTAATAGAGTTTGTGCTCGTCCATACTGGTCGACAGTAGCAAAGACAGAACTACCTGTAGTATGATACAGTGTAGAAGAAGCAAGCTCCGCATGTTGTCCAAACTTACGGGTTTTACTTTCATACGATGGCCCGAGGTCTTTAAGAAAACTCGGAGAAAGAACACCTCTCTCTGCACCTTCACGAAGAACTTTCTGTGCGGTAGCAGAAGGCTTGACCCCCGGAGTCATGTCTTTCTGCATTCTTAATTCAGCGTTGACCGCTTTATAGAACCCACCAGAAACATTCTTTTCACTAGCTATGCTCAACATAGCAGGTAGTGTGCCAAAGTAATGCTCACCAGCCATACCGACTAATTGAGGAACATTCATCAACTTATATGCAGCAGTTGAATAGAAGACATTAAGCCCTGTAATACTGTTTCCAATAAAATCTCTACCAAATATCCAAGAAGTCAATGGGTCTACTTGTTTAATCAGGTTATCAACAACACTAGATTTACCAGACATTGACTCAAATAAATCATTAGCTGCTTTTGTAAGCTGAGGTGTCTTTTCAAAAGTCTCTTTAAAGATGTCTTTAACATAGACTTGTGCTTGAGCTTTAGCATTAGCATTGTAAGCTCTATTGGCATAGTTCTCAATCTCGGTCATTAATTGAGAATACCCTTTAACAGAGGCTTCACTACCACGCCATCCCTTAATGAATTCTCCACCAGCCTTACGGCGAGAGATAGATTCATTCTGTTTCTTCGCAGCTACGATTGCATCGTACATCATAATCAATTCATCTGCATGAGAGAACTGTACTTTGCCTTCTGCTTTCATTGCTTCAATGGTCTGTCGAACTTGGCTACCAGCCTTAAAAGCATCTTGCCCAAGAGTGTTCCTTGAGTAAGAAACAGAAGCAATAGAAGCATCTGTTTGAGGATGAATCTTAGATTCCCAGAGGTATTCTGGAAGAGACATAGAAATCTTTGACTCAGTGCCATCCTTAAACTTAATATGTTTTACCCAAGCAGAGTGGAATCCACGTTCCCAATTGTGAGGAACATAAAGAGGAACACGATCAAGAACAGATAAGTCTAGCTTCTTTCCTTCTGGAAGAAGAGTATTCAAATGAGTGAATGCTTGTTTAAACTGTTCTGTTGCTTTTGTCATTACTCGATCTGTAGACTCAAGAAACATACGAGCTTGTTCTACTGTGACGCCCACCTCTTTGGATAGATGCTCAGGAGATACTTCAACACCGTGATACTTCTTGTTTCCTTCGTTGGCTGTCAACCATTTCATCATTTTGGAAACAGCAAAGCTATGCTCTGGTTTGGTCAACTCAAGAGCATATCCATGTGGAGAGTCTTTACTTGTAATATCTGCGATCTTAGCAAATCGTCCAGCTTCATGAGTCATTCCATAGAATGTAGATTCAAATGCTGTCTTGCCTGTTGCTAAGAAATGTTCAAGTGCCCCATAGGCAACCTTAACGTGAGGGATTGCTGACGAAACACTTTGAACAAACAAGGTTTGATATTTACTTGGCTTATAGTCCTGCATTTCACTCAACAAGACTTTTGCTACATCTTTAGGTAACGCGCTAGGAGTAACCAGAGTACCACTCTCTAGCACCTCCTTCCCCTTTTGTAGCTCTGATTGTGGTATCTTATAACATGCTGTCAATTTATTTACTCACAGAAAATAAAACTACCATCCGGTAATTGTTTATAAGTAGCTTTCGACTCAGGAACAAAATAATCGAGTGAACCTTCTACTCGTTGTGCTCCCATAGCTTCAGCCTGATGCATTTCAATTGGAGTAAGATTTTTAATAATAGTTCCACTTTCAGTGTGAACTACCCTCGGATTCCACTCGTTACGTTGACTGGAGGTTGCTGCTGCTTCTGACGCGGGTCTAGTTTGTCCAACGCTTTTCTCAATAAATTGAGGGTCGAGTCTTGACTTGACGAAGGCGTCAACTGCTGCGGCTTTTGTGAGGTCTGCTGTGTGTTTGGTTGTTGTTCCATCTGTAATTGCTTTCAGGAAAGGCATAGCCCCTTCTGCATCATTTCCCATCTCGTTTAAGATTTTGATTGTTCCATTGTAATCTTTACGAGCAGAATCAAATACAGCTTGAGCAAACTTCTTATCTTCCATAGGAACAAGCCTCATGATGTTTCTTTCAAGAGTCAAGTTCTTAACACCTGCAACTGGACGATAAGACGGGTTAATAATCTCAGGATCAAAGTGAAGTGTTGGTACTCGGTCTGGCCCCGGACGGTATGATACTCCTCCAAGGTTAGTAGTATCGTAGTCTACACTAAAGTCTTCAGGACGACTACGCATCTCTTGATGAACTTGGTCAAATAGGTCTGCTTTATTACGAAGAGATTGACCACCTTCAGTTGTCCATTCTGGTGACTCAATAATCTTCTTTGCAATTTCTACTTGACGTTCAGCAGGAGAAGCACCTAAAGTAGTTGTTTCATTGAGTGCTTCATTTTCAAGCATTCGTTTTGAAATAGCTACTTGATTAGGGACATCAGCATTTAGTTGTTCGTTGAACTTTTCTTTTTCATACTGTGCAACTTCTTTTGCTGCTTTTGCTTTTGCAATAGAATCTGCATATGTTGGTTCACGATTAAGAAAATCAGCTACAGTTTCAGGCTTATTGTTTATTGTCCTCAAAGAGCCTGTTTCATCATAAGCTCCAGATTGTTTTCCAAATACTTCTTCAACATCTGACCTTCGTTTAGCTGCTTTTGCTTTAATATCTTTTGCTGCCGATATGTTAAGCAAGTTATCTATTTGTTGACCTAAAGGAACATCAGATGCTTGCTTAATATTTTCTAGCACTCTAGCCTGAGTGTCAGTCCTTTCTTGAAAGATAGAACCAAGAACATCATCAAGAGCAGATTGACCAATCTTGTTCATCTCTCTTTTAGTTGGTGCTCTTTCTCCTAGAACACCACCCATTACACCACCAA
>ERZ724522.1552-NODE-1552-length-12141-cov-5.078521_pt1 | contig 12141 bp, 15 predicted proteins | sample MGYA00376055_ERZ724522 | MGnify/ENA primary metagenome ERZ724522 (study PRJEB28724, sample SAMN07190884) | wastewater metagenome | isolation source: effluent of sewage treatment plant in Hong Hong | place: Hong Kong | collected 2016-03-17 ... | reverse complement strand
GACCGATGAGTGCTCCGTCGCTGTCGACAACGACGAGGGTGCTGGGCATGCTGGCGCTCTGGCCGTGCTCGAGTGCTGACCGGGCGAAGTCCATTTGTGCGAGTCGCTGGTTGAGCAGCCCGGTGTCCACGACGGTTTCTGCCCGTCCGGCTTCGGCGAGGATCGCGAGGGTTCCTCCGGGCTGCGGCCTGACGGTTGCCCCAGCCGCGAGCTCTGGCAGTTTGGGTCCGCTGATGTTCTTGCCGCCGATGCCCGGCACCCAGTCTGGGACGTCCCACGAAAGTTTCCCGACTGTGCTGTTCCAGAATCGGCTGACCGCGTTGAATGCTCCCTTGAACGCGCTCTTGATGGCGTCGCCGATTCCTCCCATCGTTTCGCCGATCTTTGTTTTCATCGTTCCGAACCAGGACACGACGGCGTCGATCTTGGATTTGATGGCGTCGAGCACGGTTTTGATGGTGGCGACTGCGCTGCTGATCGTCCCGCTGATCGCGTTCCACACGGTCGTCGCGATGCTCTTGGCTGCGTTGAATTTCGCGGTGACCTCGGCGACGACTGCTCCGACAACGGTTTTGATGACGGTGAGGATCGCGTTCCAGTATGTGGTGATGGCCTGCCAGAGAATGGAGACTCCGGTTTTGATGGCTTCGAACGCGGCTGAAATTTTGGGCCACACGTTCGCCATGATCCATTCGATGGCGGTCCTCACAACGCTGAGAATGAATCCCCAATATGCGGTGAATGCCTGCCAGAGAATGGAGACTCCGGTTTTGATCCAGTTCCAGACGGTCGTCAGGCCGGGCAGGACGCTGGTCTTGAACCAGTCAACGACTGCTCCGACTGCTGTTTGGATCGCTCCCCAGATCGCCATGACGCCGTTGCGGAACCATTCGCATTTCGTCCACAGCAGCGCGATGATTCCGATGACGGCGGCGATCGCTAGAACGATGAGCCCGATCGGGTTTGCGTTGAGTGCGACGTTGAGTAGCCATTGCGCGGCCGTCCAGATTCCTGTTGCTGCTGCCACGGCGACCTGCGCGACTTTCATGGCGACTGTTCGGATCGCTGCCCCTGCGGCTGCTATTCCGGCTCGGGTGGCGGACAGTGCTGCCTGCCCCATTGATGCGGCGAATGATCCGGCTGCCCGCGCCCCGTTGCCTAGTGTGGCGGCGAGGTTGAGCAAACCACGTCCGGCTGCCTTGCCCGCGTTCGCTGCGGCCTGACCGACTTTGCCGATCGCGTCTTTGGCGTTCATCGCGTGTAGCCGGATGCCATCCCAGGCTCCGCCTTTGGCGGTGAAGAATCCAGTGACGTGTTTGCCGCCTGTCACGGCTGCGGAACCAACCTTGACGATCGCTTTGCCTGCCCCGGTCGCCGCGGTCGTCACTTTCGACAGGACCGGGTACAGCAGAACTCCGGCGATCGCGACGCCTTTGATCTTGTCTGCGGCGCTGGCGCTGCCATCGGTGAGCCGCCTGAACCAGGAGGCGACGCCGGTGATCGCTGGGATCGCCGATGCGGTGAACCATTTGATGAGGTCGGTGACGACTGGTAGCAGCTGGGAGCCGACCTGGATCTGCAGGCCTTCCAGCGCCAGCGACCAGTCGCGGGATGCCTCCCGTGATTTCGCGAACGCTGCCACGTTGTCTTTGCTCAGCGTCTGCCCGAACAGGTCCGATTTCGCGCCGAGCTCGGCGAGGCCCGCTGATCCCTTATTGAGCACTGGTAGCAGGTCGGTTCCTGCCCGGCCAAACAGTTGCATGGCGAGCGCGGTCTTCTCCGCCCCGTTCGGCATCGACGCGAACCGGTCAGCGACTTTCGGGAGCAGCTCGGACATCGGCAGAATGTTCCCGGCTGCGTCGCGGAAGTTGAAGCCGAGCGCGGAGACCATGTCTTGCGCTTTCTTGCCGTCCTTCGATGCGCCCGCCAGGTTGCGTCCGAACAGTCGAATGCCGCTGGTGAATTGCCCAACGTCGACGCCGGATGCTTTCGCGGCGAACCGGAAGCGCGACATTTCCTCCGCGGTTCCGCCAGCGACCCGCTGCAGCTTCGCGGTCTCCAGCGCCGCGTTCTTGAACGTGTCGATGGATGTCTTCGCGAACGCGGCGATTCCTACTGCGGCAAGAATCCCGCCCATCGCTCCGGCCGCGCTTTTCACCATCGGCAGGACCCCGGACGATAGCCCTTTGCCCATGCCTTGCCCGGCGACTGCTCCGGCAGCGGTCGCCGGACCGTTGAGCTGTCTGGTGAGCGCTGACTGGATTCCTACCGTGGTCGGGACGACGGAGACGTAGGCGGTTGCGAGCTCAACCCCACCACTCATTGATGCCTCCTCGTCTCGAGCCATTCGCGCATGCGCGCGATCGACATTTTGGTTCCACGAATGTTGGTGACGGTGTCGTCGGTGACGCCTGGTCGCGGGATCGGTTTCGGCCGGTTACGTCCGCTGGCCGCGTCCTTTGTCTTGGCCCACAGCAGCAGCCGTAAATGATCAACGGCCAGCGCCGATAGTTGGGCGTCGAGGTCCCACTGGTGGTCGGGGTTCATCGCCCGGTGCAGCGCGGTGTCCTGGTCGTTGGCGAGCTGCTCGGCGAGGGTGACGAATCGCCGCCAGGTGAGTGCTGGTGTCCCGATGCGGCGCAGGTCCAGCCCGAGGGTTAGACAGTCGTACTCGAGGGCTTCGCCGTGCGCTTTGATGAACCTCCGCGCGTCGACGATTTTCCCAAGTCGCCTACCGTCTTGTTCACAATCTGCATGAGGACAGCGGCTGATCCGCCTGCGTCGACGAAGTCGTCGTATCCGTCTGGCATGACGGCGCGTGCCGCTCCGACCGGGTCGATGGTGGCTAGTTCCACTGCCTCGTCTGGCCACAGCTGCGGGGGTAGGACTTTGAACGTTTGCGCGCCTGCCCGGATAACGATCGGCGGGTGTTCGGCTTCAATCTCGGCGACGGCTTCAGCTAAATCGAATTCCATTGCGTGGCTCCTTCGGGTGTTCGCGTGGGCTGCGTGGGCTGACCCCGACCCGAGCCCACGCGAACGGGTCGGGGTCAGTTTGCGGGCTAGGAGACGGTGACCGCACAGGTGTCGGATGCTCCGTGCCAGGTGGCGGTGATCGTCGCCGATCCGGCTGCGACCTTTGTGACGACGCCGTAATCGTCGACGGTTGCCTTCGCCGCGTTGCTGGTCGTCCAGGTCGCCAGCGCGGTGACGTTGCGGGTGCTGGAGTCGCTCATGGTGGCGACGGCGATCAGGTTCGCTGAACCGGAGCTGATCGATAGCGTGGATGGGCTGACGTCGAGGCTGGCGACGGTGACGTCGTCTTCCTGGTACAGGTACGCCTTGACTCCGGTGTCGTCTGGCAGCGCGTTGACGGTGACGTTGTATGCGACTGCCTCGTCGTTCTTCCACACGATTTCGCCGCGGTCCACAACGCGTGCCCGCGGGAGAACGATCCGCATCGCGGTTCCCCCGTCGAGCATCTCGAAGACGTAGGCCTTCTCCGGCATCTGTTCGCCGGTGAGCTGGATTTCGCCAGCGACGACGGCCTGCCCGTAGTACAGCTCCTTCGCGTCGTCGTTCGATTCGATCATCGTGAACTCGAACGTGACTTCGTGGCTGGACTGGACGGTGCGGACGGTGTCGCCGTTCTGCCATGCCTTGATGTTTTCGGTCTTCGCGTCGATCGACTGCTTGATGCCGTCTTCGCTGATGTATCCGACCTCGGTCAGCGAGTTATCGATCGCTTCGGTGGCGTCGCCGGGAAGTGTGGCGGACAGGGCTCCGTAGTAGACCCCGCCAGTGACCGCGACCTTGACTGCTTCAGTGTCGGTAGCCATAGTGATTCTCCTTCTAGTTGAATGACGATCCGCGTAAATGGATCGCGAATGTCTGCCTGTAGCGCGGGGTTCCCGTGGCGGGATCGGGGAGCTCTGCTGCTCCTGAGAATTCTTCGACGCGGTAGACCTGCGTCGAGTCCAGCTGCGTTCCTGCCAGGTCCGTGATGATCGCGCGCACGAGCATGGCGAGCTCCGCGGCTGCTGGTGCCGTGTCGGACCAGGAGTCGCAGGTGATCTGGACCGCTTCGGTGACCGGTGTCGGTTTCGTTCCGCCGGTGCGGTTGACCTGAACGAACGCGGCCGGTCGCGGCTTCGGGACTTTGGACACCACTGGCGCGCTGTTCCCGTTCGCGGCGAGCCTGGCCTGCAGCTCGGGGATCAGTAGCGCTTGAGCGTCGGGGAAGATGACGGCGGGAATCATCGGCCCGCGTCGATCGCTCGGGTGAGGACTTGGTCTTCGGCTTCAGCTTTCATCGCCTCATGCGTGGTGGTGAGCGCGGTGGCGTGCGCACGGTTGCGCCCGAGCCGGGAGTCTGATGCGACCCCGTCGCCTGCGGCTGCGGCGATCCTGGCGGCCCGGTCGGCGATGTCCCGCTGAATGGCTGAGCTGCGCAGCAGGTTGCGGACCCCGCTTTTGTTCAGCGTCACTTTGATCATCCGTCGACCACTTTCAGTCGGGCTTCGATGTGGTGTGGCCCGGTCGGGGTGTGCGCGGTGTAGACGGCTCCCACGATTTCGTAGGTGACGTCGTCGACCTGGACCCGGTGGTCGCCGTTGATGGTGGTTCCTGCCGGGAGCACAAGAATCCAGTCACCGATCTCGGCGTCGCGGTTGATCAGGTCGTCGCTGGCGGCGATGCGGTGCAGCCAGCCGCGCACGGTGGCGGCGGCGTCGTATTCGCGGACGGTGTTTCCGTAGGCGTCGATGGTCGTCGCTGGTGCCAGCAGGTCAATGCTGCGGGTGAGTAAAGCGCCGATCACAGTTGGATACTTCCCGCGCGGCGTTTGCCGAAGAGCGCGGCGAGCGCGTCTTTCTCTGAGGCGAGCAGGCCGAACGCTCCGGCTGCTGCTGCCCCACCGATCTGGTAGGAGTATCCGGCGATGGATTCAGCGGTCTTGCCTGTTTCTTCCGCTGGTGTCCCGAATGCACGGGCTGCAATGTTCGCGACGATCCCGGCGACTTCTTCCAGTTTGCCGTGCGGGTCGTTGTCGTCACCGTATCCGTGCGTGTAGGTGACGTCGACGTAGCGCAGTTCGGAGTACAGGTCGCTGGCGAATGTTTCTCCGGTCCGCCAGGTCAGGCGCAGCCTGGTTGCCCCATCCCATTCGTATTCGACGGTGTTGCCGTTGATGTCGGCGACGGACGAGATGTCGACCACTGGCCGTTCTGGCAGGGTCACGAACATTTCGTGGTTCGCGTTGCGCACTTTGAGCCGGTCGGTTGTTTCGGCCTGGTCGATGCGTTGGCGCACGTATTTGCGTACGGCCGCCGATGCGTCATCGAGCAGTGCCGCTACCCGTGCCGCATCGGCGTCGGTGAGGGTGCGCGTGAGCCGCGCCTGCAGGTCGTTCGCGGTTGCAAGCGCGGCCACGGCTACTCCTTCGCGTCGTCTGCTGCGGGCTTTGCTGCCTTCGGCTTGGCTGGTTCATCGACCAGGACAAGGTCTCCGGCTGCGAGCTGCTCGGTGAAATACTTACGGGCTGGGTTCCCTTCGGCGGGTGGGTTGATCTCGAAGACTGCTCCGCCTCTGCCTTGATACTTGGGCACTGCTACTCCTTTGGTAGTGCGATCGCTGCGATGGTTCCGGTGAAGCCTGATTCAAGATCGATGTAGATCTTGCCGCTGCTTTGAATGAAGCGGTCGCTGGTCACCACAATGAATTTCTCGACGGCGGTGACGTTGCCTGCGCCGAACGCAACAACGAGGTCGCCTTGTCCTTGCGCGTCTGCTGGCGGGGTTCCGCCTGCCTTGATGGTGAGGTTCTTTGAACCGGACGCGGTGTGCTTGACGTACAGAACGATGCGGGTGCTGGCCGCGGTGACGGCGACGGAGTGCCCGTTGCTGGTGTCGGCGTTTGTTCCGGCTGGCCGGGCGAGAGCCGCGTTGTAGCTCAGCGCGGATACGGTGACGGCGGTGCGTGCCATGTCATGCCCCTTGCGGTAGCGCGAACGCGGCGATGGTTCCCGCGAAGCTGGATGAGTAGTCGATTTCTACGGTGCCGTCTGACTGCAGATAGCGGTCGGACGAAAGCACCAGGTACTTGACGACCGGGACGCTCGATCCGTCGCCGAAGCTGACAGTGAGGTCGGTGGCGCTGGTCGCTGGCGGCATGTCTCCGGCCTTGACGGTGACCGTGTTCGTGCCGGAATCGGTGTGCGAGATGCGCAGCAGAATGCGCCCGAGGGGTCGGGCTGGTGTCAGCTTGGCATCGTTGGTTGCGTCGATGGTGTCGCCTGCCACGTCGGCGAGCGCGGTGTTGAGTGAAAGTGCGGTGATGGTGATGGCGTCACGGGCCACGAGCGTCTCCTGTTCTTACGGTGAAAGAGGGACTGAATGCCCCCGCCGATTGGGGTGTCGGCGGGGGCATTCAGGTCTATGTGATCGACGCGGTGAGCGTGGCGATCGCGGTCGGACGAACGAGCTTCGCGCCGTACAGGTGCAGACCCTTGAGCGCGTCGGAGAAGCTGGACTCCGGTCGCACCGCTTCGGTCTTGACGATCTGCTCGGCGAACGTGATCGCGCTCGGGTGCCCGGCCTGAACGATCCAGTCGTCGCCGGTCACGTTCACGCAGTTGTTCGACACGAGAACGTCGAAGCCGAACGCGCGGCCGACCTGCCCGTTGCGCAGCGTCTGGTCGTTTCCGCTGGCATCAACGCGGGTGAACAGGTCCGAACCGAGCAGCAGCCCGTGGTACCACGGCGGGACGATGACGTAGCGTCCCTGCGTCGGGACCTTCGCGTTGTCGAGCTTGACCTTGAGGTTGATCAAGTTCGTCACTGCGAGCGCTGCCGACGTGATCGACGTGGTGCTGATGGCGTTGCCGCTATCGACCCCGACGTACAGGCTGGCGACGTACTGGTCGGCCGTGTCCGCCAGCGCGTAGGCGGCCTCTTGCGCTGCCTCGCTCATGAGACGTCCGCCATCGGCTGACTGCCGGTAGTCGATGTCGTCGATCTCGAACGCAAAATACTTGGCCTGGTTGATCAGCAGCGATCGGCTGGCGTCGGTCAGCGTCTCGAAAGAGATCGTGGTCGAGTTCTTGACGTAGTCGTCGACCGTTGGCCGCGAAATGGACGTGATCTTGACGGTGTCTCCGCGCTGGGAGATTTCGCCTTCGTAGTCGCGGTTGACTACTCCGGGTCCTGCGGCGACGAGGGTCTTCTTGAGGCTGGAGAGGACTTCGGCCGAGAAGATGGTTGGCTGAAAGTTTGAGATCGCCATGATGGCGCTCCTTCCGGGTTATTTGATTCCGAGTAGCTCGTTGAGTCGGCCTTCGGCCTTTGCCCGCACGAGCGCGTCGGGATCGGTTCTGGCGAGATGGTCGGCTTCGGCCTGGCCGAGCTGGCCGGGCGCTGGTGGACCTTGTCGGCCCTGATACAAGTTCGGAGGTGTCGCCGGGGCTGCTGGTGCTAGCCCTGCGTACTTCTCCTTGAGCGCCGTGACGGCTGCGGTGTCAACGTCGCCGGTGTCGGTGACAAACTTGGCGAGGTTGAGATCTTCGATGAGCCCTTGCGGGTCGGCGACCAGACCTGCGAGCGCTGCCTTGAGCTCTGCGGCAGCGATCTTCTGGACGAATTCGGAGACGGCGCTGGTCCGTCCACGTTCCTCAGCTTCCTTGACGGCGCGCTCGGTTTCACTCATCTGGGACTTCTTGAGTTCCTCGAGTTCCTTGACCGCTTGGTAGTTCGCTTTCGCGCGGTCCTCGTGCTTGCGTGCCGCTGCCTTCCATCTGTCCAGCTCGCTTTGCAGGTCCGGTGTTGCTGGTTCCTGGTCTGCAGGTGGCGTGTCCGATGCCGGAGGTGCCGGTGCCGGTGGTGGGGCAATGTTGCCGGGGTTCGGTGCAGTGAGTTGTTCGTCGGTGGGCATGCGTGTCTCCCATGTCGGGGTCGGGTGGTGCTTTCCACCCATTGCGGGTGGCGGCTTTGGGGTTACCTGAATCGGTCGTTCCAGGTCGCGGTCACTTTCTGGTTGCGTTCCCGCTGGGCTTGCACATGCGCTGGCAGCGTTGACGGGTCCACGTTGGGAAATAGGCGCTGCGTGTCGGTGGCGTCGTAGGCGGCTGCGCGTATCTGGTCGACGGTTTGAGCTTCGGCTGCCCGCGCTGCGTCGTAGATCGGGATCGCGGTGCAGGCGCAGTTGTCATGGATCGGCATGACCTCGTCGGCTTTGGAAATCTGCCCGGATGCGTATGCGCACAGTTCGCAGGCGGAGTCGCCGGCTACTCGTTCGTAGGCGAGGACACGGGTGTCTTGCTGGAATGTTTGCGCGATGGCGTCGGTCTTCGCCAGCTGCAGGTCGGTGGCGGCCAGGGTGAGCGCCCTGGTCAGCCCGGATTCGACGGCCTGATCGAATCGTGCCCCTTTGGAAAGGTCCCACCACACTTGTCTGGCGGGTCGCATGTATACGTCGAATGGGTCCGCGCCTTCGCGCAGCTTGTCGAGCCTGCCCAGGTCGAGTCGGTTCGCGATCGCGGTGCCGGTGATCTGCCTGGCGGCCTGTTCGTTGAATGCTGCGGTGAGGGTGGCGGTGGCCCGTTGCGCTGCCCGCACAACACGGGACGCGCTGGCGGCGAATGTTTCGGCGCTGCGGTCACGGTAGTCGGGTAGTCCGCGCCACTGCTGGGTGACGATGCCGTGGGTGCGTTGCCGGATCGCTTCGGTGCGGTCCCGGTACGCGGTGTGCGCGGCAGCGACTTGTCTACTGGCCTGGCGGGGCATTGATCGCTGCCGGGGCTGGAGGTGCCGGTGTCAGCAGGCTGTCGGTGGCGCGGTCAACTTCCATACGCTGAATCTGCGGCGGGGTGTAGTGCAGGTCTTCCATGCGCTGTTTCCACGGGACCCCCGCGGCCTGTTTCTTGACGGCGGCGTCGGCGAGCTGGGCGTCGGTTTTGCGTTCCGGGTCGGCCCAGATGATCTCGGTGTCGGCCGGTAGGTCGCGGCCTTCCCACAGCGCGGCGAGCTCGAGGACTTGTTCCCACGATTCCTCGAAGGAACGCATGCGCGATTTCACCTTCGCGACGAGCCGTGCCTCTGCTGCTGCGAGCGCGTCTGCGCTGGCGTTGACCAGGTCGCCTGCGACGTAGTGCGGGGGCAGCCCGGTCAGGGTGACGAACGCGGTGATGTCGTCGCGTGCTGCCTCGAGCAGGGGTCGCAGGTCGACTTGGCTGAACTCGCCGAATTCGACGTCGTTGGGGTCGGCGTCAACACTCCAGAGCATGTCGACGCCTGGCACGAATGGCAGATCGATCGGGTTGCCGTCCTCGTCTTCGCTGGGCATCCCTTTGACCCAGCGCTGACGGTACGTCTGCAGTTTCGCGATGACGAGCCGGTCGAGCACGCAGTTGTTGATGCGGTCTTGAATGTCGATGGCGTCTTCGAATTCGGAGCGGCCGGTGCCGGTGATCTGCGGACGGTTCACGAATCTGGCGATCGGTACGCGCCCGATCGGGTTCGCAAGTCCGGTGCCGGGGGTGGCGAAGTCTTCCCCTGTTTCGATCCACTCCGTCTTCGGCATGTCGTTGCGTGCCGTGCTCGACGTCAGGTAGTGGATGCTGCCTGGTAGAAACAGGATCGCGCGGCGCTGGTCGGCGAGTTCGTCGGTCCACGTTTTGAGGGCTGCCCGCAGTTCGCGCCGGTTCAGCGGGTGTTCCTCGACGACCACGTCGAATGGTGATTCGATGCTGGTGATCGCCTTGTTCCCGTCGAAGCCGACGAGGACGTATGCCTCGCGCAAGGTGAGCGCGCAATCGTGGACCAGTTCACTGTCGGCGTCGAGGTGGTTTTCCTGCCAGACGCGCCACGATTCGGCGTCGGTTTGCGCGTCGCCTTCTCCACCGCTGCGGAATCCTTCGACGTGTAGTCGCTCGTTCACTGACGAGACGACGAGTCCGCAGTAGTTGGTTCTGGCCTTGCGCTGAAATGCTCGGAACAGTTCGCGCGCCCGGTCGTCGCCTTCAGGCAGCGGATGGTCGCCGGTCGCGTAATTGTGCAGCTTGGACAGATCGGTGTTCTTGGCTTGCAGTTTGCGTGTCAGCCGTTCCACCCACCACAGTGCGGTTCCAGGGAGGTGCTCCATTCGGGCTCCGTCCTTCGGCTAGTAGCGGGTCAGTTTGCGGGTTCTCTTGCGACGGGTGACCCCGGCTGCGATCGCTTGGGTTCCTGCCTCGACGGCGAGGATGCTGGCGACCGCGGCGTCGATCTTGTTCGGTGAGTCTGGAAACTCTTTAGCGATCTGAACACCAGAGTTTGAGGCTCGGCGTCGCGCGTTCGTGAAGTGCCGCAGCATCGGGTAGCTGGTGATGCGGATGTCTTCTTGAACGATGAGGCTGTGTAGCTGTTCGGTGGCGCGAACGATGAACGAGGACCGTCCGCCTGTCATCCACCACTGGATCGGGTGGTTGCGTGTCGATCGCACTTTCAGCTTCGACCCGAAGTCCGATTCCCACTTCGCGATCCAGCCTTCCCATCTGGCGGGGTCGGCGAAGAATCCGGCGACGTTGTACGTCTTGAACGTGTCGCGCACGGCGGCGTCCACTTCGACTTCGGGTACTTGCCAGTCGTCTCCGGCTGGGCCTTCGGGCTGCTCCCAAATGCCGATTGGGAACAGGACTTGGTCGGTGATCGAGTAGGCGATGAGTGCGGTGGCGTCGGTGACTCCGCGGGCGCGGGACCTGGAGCCGTCGAAGCCGAGTCCGATTAGGTCTCCTGGTGTCGGCTGGTAGTCCGGGTCGAACACTGCGCTGAGTTCGTGTTCTGCCAGCCAGGCGTCCTCGGCCGAGGTGGGGCAGTTGAACCAGAATCGCCGCGAGTCGGACGGGCTGGACTGCGGGTCGAATATTTCGGCGACGATTCCGTCAAAGTCCATGTGTTCACTGAACGGACCGTAGACGTGGGCGAGGCCTTTGAGGATGGATTCCTTGTCGGCGAGGTCGACGTCGTCTGCCTGTTTGTGGTCGAACAGCAGCCCGGTCTCTTTGACTTTGCCTTCAGCGATCGCCTTCGCGTATTTGTGTGTTTGCTCCGCGACCGAGTCTTGTCCTACCTGGTACATGGTGCTGGTCTCGAGTGCCCACGGTTCAGCGGCTTTGCGTTTGCGCAGGTTTCGGCGGATCGTGGCGTGCATCCTCTTGTGGCTGGGCAGGATGAGCAGGTGTGTTTCGTCGAAGACGACGAACGATTCCTTTCCGCCGTCTTTGGATGCGTCGGAGGCGGTCGATGGTCTGATTTCCCCGCCGTCGGCGAAGAAGATTCTGGTTGATGATTGGCTGGAGTTGCCCAGGTCGATGCCGGGATATTCGTCGCCGAAGTTTGAGCTCAAGTGGTCGAGCATCATCGTCACGTTGTCGTAGGTGTTCCCGGCCTGGCCTTCCTCTGTGGCCATGCAACGGATGAACGGTGACTTGACGGGCTTGCCGACTGGTTCACCGTTGGCGTCCCATCCGGCGAAGCGGACCGGACCTCGCCCTTCGGCGCAGCTGGCCATTCCAGCGAGCTCGGACTTCGCGCGGCCTTTGGGCCTGGACAAGAACGCGCGCCGGTAGATGCGTCTGCCTGTTTCGGGATCGATGCGGTACGCCTTGACGAAGAACTCGACGAATTCGTCGTCGAGCACGATCGGTTCCCCTGCGACGTCTCCGGGCCCGTGGCACAAGTAGTGCTCGATCCAGTCCACTATTTCCCAGCCGAGCGACGGGAACTCTCCGTCGTAGCTGGGTCCTCGCCAGGACATTAGTCGCTCGCGGCGATGCGCAGGCGTTGACGACGAGCGCCGATCTCAGAGACAGTTGGCGGCTGATCCGTTGCCGATTCTTCGCGACCAGGTTCCACGTATCGGATGCGGAGTTTGAGCCGGTCCTCGTAGGTGAGCCCGAGCTTCGCGTATCTGGAGCGTAGCTCTTGTGCGAGCTTGAGGTCGCCGTTTTCGAATGCGTCTTTGATGAGCAGTGTCTCGCCGATGTAGGCCCAGTCATCGTCGCGCCACAAGACGGCATGCGGGACGGCGGATACGACGGCGAGCCAACGGCGGGCGTTGCGGTGTAGTCCTCGGGGAGGCTTGATCGGTACGGGGCCACGGAAGGGCACGT
>ERZ724522.1551-NODE-1551-length-12141-cov-9.567847_pt1 | contig 12141 bp, 14 predicted proteins | sample MGYA00376055_ERZ724522 | MGnify/ENA primary metagenome ERZ724522 (study PRJEB28724, sample SAMN07190884) | wastewater metagenome | isolation source: effluent of sewage treatment plant in Hong Hong | place: Hong Kong | collected 2016-03-17 ... | reverse complement strand
GGCGGCTCGGAAGTGCGGCTAGTTCAGACTTCCTCGGCTATATACCACCAGGCGGGTAGGCGCGACGCCGCCCGCTCCCCGACGCGGCGCGATGCCGCTGGAGGAGTGACGACCGATGACCCGTGGAGGCGCGCGCAACCGCTCCGGCCCGACGGCCAACGAGAACTCCGCCCGCTCCGATCGCCGCGGCTACTCGCTGACCGCCCTGCCGGCGCAGGGGTACAACGGCCCGGTCCCCGACTTCCCGCTACCGAATCCGCTTGCTCGCGAGTTGGAGGTGTGGGAGCAAGCGTGGCGTTCGCCGCAAGCGTGCGCCTGGTCGTTGTCGTCGGAGTCGTGGCGCACCCGGACAGTGGCGATGTGGGTCCGGCTGTCGGTGCGGTGCGAACAGGACGATGCTCCGGCCGCGCTGCTGGGTCAGCTGCACCGGTTCGCTGACCAGATCGGCATGACGACCGCGGGCCTGGCCGAGATGGGCTGGAAGGTCGCGGTCGACGAGGTGGGAACGAAGCGCGCTGAGGAGAAGCCGAAGCCGGCAACCTCTCGCGACCGGATGAAGGTCGTCAAGGCGGATGGAGCCTGAGCTCGAGCCGCTGGCGCTCGACTTCGACCCGCTGCACACGCTCGGCTTCCTCGCGACGGACTGGATCGAGGCCCACTGCAAGGTGCCGGGCGGCATCTACGAGGGTGAGCCGCTGACGTTCAACGGCTGGCAGCTCTACTGCACCGCGAACCACTACCGCATCAAGCCGGGTGCGACCGTCGACCCCCGTCGCCTGCTCGAGCCGTTCCACTACCGCCGCTCGGTGGTAGTCGGCCCGCAGAAGTGTGGCAAGTCGCCGTGGGGCGCGGGGATGCTGCTGTTCGAGGGCGTCGGCCCGTGCTTGTTCGCCGGATGGGCCACAGGTGGCGAGGTCTACCGCTGCGAGGACCACGGCTGCGGCTGTGGGTGGGAGTACGCCTACGAGCCGGGCGAGGCGATGGGCGTCCCACGACGGAAGTCGCTGCTCGGGCTCCTCGCCTACGCGGAGACGCAGACGCAGAACGTCTACGAGCCGCTGCAGACGATGATCCACTCGGGGCCGCTCGAGGAGTTCGTGAAGGTCCGTGAGGGCTTCATCCGGCTGCCGAACCGCGGCAAGATCGTCCCGCTGTCCTCGGCCGCCCGGTCGAAGCTGGGCCAGCCGCTGACCGGTGGCCTGGGCGACGAGTCGGGGCTCTACACGGCGACGAACAAGGTGCTCGACACTTGGCAGACGATGCGTCGGGGTATCGCGGCGATGCAGGGCCGCACGATCGAGCTGACGAACCCGTGGGACCCGATGGAGAACTCCGCGGCCCAGCAGGCGTTCGAGTCGCGGCAGACCGACATCTTCCGGTACTACCGGAAGCCGCCGGTCGACCTGGACTACAAGAAGAAGCGTGACCGTCACAAGATCCACGTCTACGTCTACGCCGACTCCCCCTGGGTCAACCCGAGCAGTATCGACGCCGAGGCGGACGAGCTCGTCGAGACCGACCCGACCCAGGCCGAGCGGTTCTTCGGCAATCGCCTCGTTCAGGGCCTCGGCGCGTTCCTGACCGACGCGCTCTGGACCGAGCACACGTCGCGGGCGCCGATCACCGCGGACGCGATCTGCCTGGGCTTCGACGGCTCGTTCTCCGGGGACTGGACGGCGCTTCGGGCGGAGACGCTGGACGGGCACCGGTTCACGCCAACCTACGGCCCTGACCGTCGTCCGACGATCTGGAATCCGGCCGAGTGGGAGGGTCGCGTGCCGCGGCCCGAGGTGATCGCTGCGGTGGATGAGTTGTTCCGCCGCTACACGGTGGCCCGCATGTATGTGGACCCGCGGCATTGGGAGTCGCAGGCGGATGCCTGGTCGCTTGAGCATGGCGATGACGTGGTGATCCTGTGGCCGACGAACGCGGTGGCTCGGATGTTCCCGGCTCTGAACCGCTATGTGATCGACCTCGACGAGGGCGAGACGACGCACGACGACTGCCCGATCACGCGCACCCACGCACTGAACGCGCGAAAGGTCGCGAAGCCCGGGGACAAGTTCATCCTCGGCAAGCCCTCGGAGCACCAGAAGATCGACGCACTGATGGCTGACGTACTCGCTCACGAGGCCGCCGCCGACGCTCGCGCCGCCGGCTGGACCGCAACAACCGAAACGTACTTCCAACTGCCTCGCTGACCCGAAGGAGGGCATGTGGCGCTCACTCCCTCCGAGATCGAGCTGGTCGAGCGCATGAAGCGCGACCTCGACAACAATGCGGTCGCCGACCAGCGGATGCTCAACTACTACCGCGGCCTGCAGCGGGTCGAGCAGCTGGGCATGGCGATCCCGCCGAACCTGCGGCAGTTCATGGTCGTGGTCAACTGGCCGCGCGTCGTGGTCGACACGATCGAGCACCGCCAGAACGTGCGGGCGCTGATCCTGCCGGGCGAGGAGACCGCCGACCCGCAACTCCGCGCGATCTGGGACGCCTCTAACCTCGATGCCCACGTGAAGATGTTCAACCGCGACCGGATGATCTACGGCCGGGCGTTCATGTCAGTGGGCTCGAACGAGAACGACCCGTCGTTGCCGTGGGTGCGGGTGGAATCGCCTCGCGAGATGACCGCGCTGGTCGACGTCCGCACCGAGCGCGTGATCGCCGCGGCTCGCTTCTACGGGACCGACGAGGAGCGCGGCGACATCGGCCCGACCAACGTCACCCTCTACCTGCCGGACGTGACGGTGTGGATCGAGCGCGACGACGACGGCCGGTGGAAGGAGACCGAGCGCGACGAGCACAACCTCGGCGCGGTCCCGGTCGTGATGCACCTCAACCGGCGGATGTCGAACGGCTGGGTCGGCGAGCCGCAGATCACCGACATCATCCCGCTCGCCGACTCGTGCGTGCGGACGATGACGAACCTGCAGTTCACGATGGAGGCGCACGGCGCCCCGAACAAGTACATGACCGGCGTCGAGAAGAAGGACCTAGTCCGGGCGGACGGTACGACGATCCCGCAGTGGGAGGCGTACTTCGACGCCATGAAGGTGATCTCGAACCCGCAGGGCAAGGTCGGCCAGCTTCAGGGCGCTGACGTGTCGAACTTCGAGACCGCGGTCAACCTGTACGGCAAGCAGGCCGCAACCGTGACGGGCTTCCCCGCCCGCTACTTCGGCCTGCAGACCGCGAATCCGCCCGCCGAGGGCGCGATGCACGCTGACGAGGCGCAGCTGGTCGAGTCGGTGGAGTCGCAGAACATCGAGGTCGGTACGACACTCGGCTGGGTCGGCGGCCTGGCGCTCCGGTTCGCGACCGGTGAGTGGGTGCAGGGCAACCGGGTCCGCGTCGACTGGTTCGACCCGGCCACCCCCACCGTCTCGCAGCGCGAGGACGCGCTGGCGAAGCGCCGCGCGGCGGGCGTCCTGTCCCGCGAGGGCTACTGGGACGAGCTCGGCTGGTCGGAGGCTCGCAAGGCGAAGGAGCGGGCGTACTTCGAGGCGGAGGCGCTGGACCCGTTGACGCGGGCGCTGACCGCCGAGGTGGAGCAGAGTGCCGCCGCTGCCGCGCTCGGCGCGTAGGCACTACCTCTGGTCCGCCGGGCTGGCGCAGAGGGCGGCCCGAGAGGCGCGCAGGGCGCGTTCCAGGGGTCCGCGTGCGGTCGGTCTGGTGATCGCCACCCACCAGGCGACGGCGGCGGCGCAGGCGCTCCCCGTGACCACCCGGATGCTGGCCGAACAGGGCGTCGACGAGGCTGCCGAGGCGCTGCTGAACAGTCCGGCATTCACGACCGAACTGGACGCGATGACGCGGATGCTGGAGGAGGTCGCCGACGCGGCTGCGTTCGCCCGGCTGGTCGAGTCGCTGGTGCAGGATGCCGGTCGCGCGGCCGAGCAGGTTGCGGCCACCGTGCATCCGAACGTCGGTTACGTGCGGCTGCTGACTCCGCCTTCGTGCTCACGGTGCGCGGTCCTGGCTGGTCGGGTCTACCGCTACTCGACAGGCTTCCTGAGGCATCCGAACTGCGACTGCGTGATGGTGCCGACCTCGCAGGCGAACCCGGCTGACGTGCTCGACCCGGTGGAGGCGATGCGCCGCGGTCAGGTGACCGGCTTGAGCAAGGCGGATCGGAAGGCGATCGAGGACGGCGCCGACTTCAACCAGGTAGTGAACGTGCGACTGCGGAAGGCCGGTCTGCGCCAGGCGGGCCGAGTGCTCTCCCGCAGCGGCCGCCCCACGCCTGAGGCCATCTACCGCGTAGCAACCTCCCGCAGGGACGCCATCGAGCGCCTGATCGCCGCGGGCTACCTGCGGGCCTGAATCTTCCCGACGACGCGAGGTCGTCGGGGCGTCCGCCAGCCGCGATGGCTGGTCGACCACCTGGAAGGAACCACCATGGCCGACGAGCCGACCACCATCGCCATCAACGAGCCCGCGAAGACGAACCCTGCCCCGAAGGCGACGCCGGACGCGAAGTCTGACGAGCCCCTGGGTGACGGCGGAAAGAAGGCGCTCGAGGCTGAGCGCGAGAAGCGCAAGCAGGCGGAGACCGACCTGGCCTCCCTGCGCAAGGACTTCGAGGGCTTCCAGATGAAGCTTTCAGAGGCGTTCGGCGTCAAGCCCGCGACGGGTGACGGTGCCGACGCGGTGACCCAGCTGCAGCAGCGACTGGACACCATGCAGCGCGACACGGCCGTCTACCGGCTGGCTGCGCAGCACCAGATCACCGACGAGGGCGACCTCGAACTCCTCCGCTCCGCGACGGACGAGGCGGCGATGACGAAACTCGCCGAGCGACTGGCCGCGAAGGCCGAGCCGACTCCTGGCACCCCGAAGCCCGACGCCACTCAGGGCGGTTCGGGCGGGACCACTCCGGCGCTGAACAGCAACGCGCTGGAGGAAGCACTCAAGGCCAAGTTGGGCATCGCTTGATGCCCCTACGTCCGTAGGAGGACACCATGGCGATCACCGCCGCAACCAAGACGACGGACTTCGACGGGTTCCTTTCCCCGGCCGAGTCCGCCCCCATCTTCGACGACGCCCGACGCCAGTCGGTGTTCCAGCAGCTGATCCCGCAGACGCCGCTGGGCATCAACGGCCAGAAGGTCCCGGTCGTCACCGCGAAGCCGACCGCCAACTGGGTCGGTGAGGCCAGCCAGAAGCCGGCGACGGCCATGGAGATGGACCTGCTGTACATCGAGCCGAAGAAGCTGGCCGCCATCGCAGTCCTCTCGGCCGAGGTCGTCCGGGCGAACCCGGGCAACATCAACGGCCAGCTCCGCCCGTACCTCGCCGAGGCGTTCGCCATCGCGTTCGACCTGGCGGTCGGTTACGACATCGGCGGCGACGGCACCGGCACCAGCCCGTTCTCGAACCCGCTGTCCGCGACGACCAAGTCGGTCGAGATCGGCGAGTCCACCCAGGAGGAGGGCGGCATCCACGCCGACCTCGTCGCCGGCATGAAGCTCCTGGTCGACGACGGCAAGAAGCTCTCGGGCTTCGCGCTCGACGACGTCCTCGAGCCCGCCCTGTGGGGCGCGGTCGATAAGAGCGGACGTCCGCTCTACACCGACCTTCCGACCGACGCGGTCTCGCAGACCATCGCCCGCCCGGGCCGGCTGCTGAACCGTCCGTCGTTCATGGGCGAGGGCGTGGGCCACGGTGACGTGGTCGCGTTCGGTGGCGACTTCCGCAAGGCCGCGTGGGGTGTCGTTGGTGGCATCTCCTACCGCGTCTCGACCGAGGCCACGGTGACCATCAACGGCAGCCTGACCTCGCTGTGGGAGAACAACCTCGTCGCGGTGCTGGCCGAGGCGGAGTACGGCTACGTCAACAGCGACGTGGCCTCGTTCGTCAAGTACCTCGACGCCTCCTGATCCAGGCGCTGAGCATCGAGAGGAGGTGGGGCGGTCGTGGTTGTCGCAACCTATGAGGACGTGGCTGTTTCTCTCGGCCGTCCCATCTCGACCGATGCCGAGCAGGCGCAGGTCGAGTGGTGGCTGAACGGCGTCGAGCTGTTCATCGCCGCGAAGCTCGGCGACGTGGCGGACCTGAACGAGGACGCCGTGAGGTACGTCGAGGTGGAGGCGGTCGTCGCCAAGATGCGCCGCGGCGCGCTCGCGGGCGCGTCGAGCATCACCGTCAACGTCGATGACGGCGGGGTGACTCGGCGCTACGAGAGCGCGATGTCGGCCGACGACATCACCGACGAGTGGTGGGGCCTGCTCGACCCGGACGTGGGTGGCGGCGCGTTCACCGTCCGCCCCTACTTCGAGCCGGACGACCCGACCGCTCTCGACGATCTGGACTGGTCGTGACGCTCCAGTCCGCCATCGAGGCCGAGTTGCCGTTCCTCCGTGCCGAGGCCGAGGCCCTGATGCCCGACGAGTTTGAACTCGGCAACTACGGCGACGGCTACCACTACGACCCGGACCTCGAGGAGGATGTTCGGGATTTCGATCTGCTGTTCACCACCCGCGGCAAGCTGATGACCTCCACCGCTCCAGGCGAGGTCGAGGTGGGTGGTCGCACAGCGGTCCAGATCAGCCGCACGCTGCACATCCCCGTGGATACGCCAGCGGTTCCTGAGGGCACAGTGGCTCGCAGTGGTGGGCGGGAGTTTCGCATCCTCGCCGAGCTGACTCACCCGCAGCCGAAGTCACGCCGATTCGCGGTCGAGGAGGTGCTGTCCTGATGCCTGCCGAGGAGTTCTTCGACCTGGCCCGCGACTTCGAGCGCGCCCCTGCCAAGGTCGCGTCGGGCCTGTTCGACGCCTACCGCGGCGCCGGCGAGGGCTTCCGCGACGACTGGCAGCACAACGCCCGCGCGACCAGTGGCGCGCACGGCAAGTGGTACCCCGACAGCATCACGACCGAGATGAAGTTCGCCGGGTTCGGCATCGAGGTCGAGACCGGCCCCGAGTCTGGCCGCAAGCAGGGCTCCATGGGTCGCGGCTTTGAGTACGGCTCTCGCAACCAGCCGCCGCACCTCGACGGCCTGCTGGCAATGCCACTTGCTGCCGTGCGCCTCGACCGGCTCGCTGATGCCGCGATTGGGCTGGCGCTGCCATGACCGACGCAATGGGCGCCGTCGCCACCGCGACAGAGGACGTCGACCGTCTCCAGCCCATCAATGGCGTGCAGGACAAGACGTATCCCTACGGCGTCTACAGCGCCACGCTCGGCCGCGGCGACAGCTATGGCCTCGACAGCAGCGAGGGCGTCCGCTGGGGGCGCGTGGTCGTGCAGACGTTCGGGAGGACGGGAACCTCGGCCCTCGCCAAGGCAGAAGAGGTACGCGCCGCGCTGGTGGGTCTCCGGCTGGACATCGACGGCTATGAGACGACCCCGGTACGTGCCGAGCTCGATCCGGTCGTGACCCGCGACCCGGACGACGCCGGCGTGGTCAACGTGACCACCACCTACACCTTCACCGCGACCCAGCTCCAGGAGGCGTGATGCCCGAGTACGTCCGCGTCACATGGAAGGCCACGGGTCACGAGTCCACGATCCCGGCCCACCGGTTCGACGCCAAGCGCCACAAGAAGGCGGGCAAGGACGCGGTCGACAGACATGGCGTCCCGTTGCCGCCGAAGTTCCACACCACTGTCGCCAAGGAGGCCGCCAAGCGGTCCGCGACCACCACGAACTCCCCCGCACCCGCGGAGGGTGAGGCCGCCGAGAACGGCCACCAGGCCACCGAGACTGAGGAGACGAACTGATGGCCGCTCCGATCAAGCCCCAGAAGCAGACCGCCTACGGCAAGCGCCGGCTCTGGCTGGTCGACACCATCGCCGACACGGGTGCGCCCGAGGACACCGAGATCAACGATGGTGCCTACCTGACGTGCTTCGCACTCTCCGACCAGGCGGGTGCGACGACTACGCCGAACAAGATCACCCTCCCGGTGCTCCTGTGCGAGACCGACTCCTATGAGGACTTCGGTACGACGGCGAACTCGCACGCCGACATCACCCTCCTGTACGACCCGCAGGCCGACGTGGGTGACCCGGGCAAGACGGCGTGGGATCTCGTCTACAACGACGGCGACGGCTACGCGGGCAACGTCTTGTGGCAGCTCGGCGAGGCGGGCGACGAGGACGACAGCGTGGCCGATGGTGACCGCGTGACCGTGGTACCGGCGAAGCTCAAGGTCATCTCCGAGGAGCCGACGAGCACGGGCGAGGACGGTCTGTTCGCGTTCCAGTGCTCGGTCGCGGTCACCGGGAAGATCCGGCGCAACGTCGAGGTCACTGGCTCCTGACCCCCTTACGACCCCCGCCCGGCGTGCCGCGGCTGGGCGGGGGTCTTCGCGGCACGCGGCAAGGAGTGAGCATGACCGGCATCAAGCCCCGCACTGCGCGGGTTGTGATCTACCAGGGCGACGACCTCGCCCGACTGTCCGAGCTGGACGACCGGGTGGCGAAGGCTGAGGTCGGGCTGGCCGTTGCGAAGCGCAAGGCCGAGGAGTGGTCCAAGGCGGTCCACACCGCCGATGAGCGACCGCCTGCCGAGGCCGACGTCATCGCAGCCACCGAGCGGCACGACGAAGCAGTCCTCGAGCGAGACCTGTTCGCCGAGGAAGCCGAGGAGCGGGGCGTGTCCGTCGTGCTTCATCAGGTCGGGCGCAAGGAGTGGCGACGGCTCAAGAACGCCTACCCGCCGCGCGACGGGAACGCTGAGGATGAGCAGTTCGACTGCAACGTCGACTCGCTGCCGGACGAGGCCCTGCCCAAGTCGATCTGCCGGGACTCCGACTGTCCGCTGTGCAGGGAGGCCGAGCAGAGGACGACGATCGACGGCGACCTCGACGCGTTCCTCGATTCGCTCTCCAGCTTCGACTACTACAACCGCCTGTTCCTGACCATGCTGGCGCTCAACGTCGGGGGCGCTGCGGCCGACCCAAAACTGCGAGTCGGCTCCGGGAGCAGCCTGACCTAGCCCGCGACCTCGAGCTCGCCGAGCGCGGCGGGTTCGAGTCGGTCGACGAGTTCCTCGCCTCGCCGGATGCAGAGTGGCGGATCGCGAAGTGGGAGCAGGAGCGGGACCGGTGTCCTGTGCATGGTGGCTCGCGGAGTGAGTGCCCGGATGACGAGCGGGACTGGTTCCCGCAGCTCGCGGTGTGCTGGCCTGCCGCCCAACTCGAGGCCGCGAAGGCGTTCTATGCCGACTTGCACGCCGAAGCGCCGTTCCATGACGGCTCTTTCAAACGCTGGGCGACGGAGCGCAGCCGAGCATTCCCGTTCCACTTCACTGACGGCGTGTCGATCTGGCTCTCGCCGGTCGAACTGAGCCCAGGCGAGGACTTTCTGAACCCTGCCGGCGGCTAGTCGCGCAGAAGTCCCCAGGCAACCAAGGCCTTCTCAGACATGTCCTGACCGTACCCCGAGAGGCGGTGAATCGTGGCCGATCGGACCGTCACCTATACCTTCCGGGGCGACTTCACCAGCCTCGCCGCCGGGCTGACGGCCGCCGGCCGCGCGACCGCTGACCTCGGCGGCGAGCTGACGGCGCTGGACAAGAACGGCGCGAAGATGCGCGCCGGCCTGACGACCATCGGTCAGGCGGCGGGCGAGATGGGCCTCGCCGCCGGACTGGGCCTTGCCGCCGCCGCAAAGGCCGCGATCGACTGGGAGTCGGCGTGGGCCGGCGTCGCGAAGACGGTTAACGGCTCTGCTGCGGAGATGGCGGATCTTGAGGGCCAGTTGCGCGAAATGGCGCGCACCATGCCCGCGACCCATGAGGAGATCGCCGCTGTCGCAGAGGCGGCCGGACAACTGGGCGTCAGCATTGGGGACATCGCCGACTTCACAAAGGTGATGATCGAACTCGGCGCGTCCACGAACCTGTCGGCCGATGAGGCGTCAACCGCCATTGCGCAGTTCATGAACGTGATGGGAACGGCTGGCGGCGCGGTGGACAACCTCGGCGCAACACTCGTGGATCTCGGCAACAAGGGGGCATCTACTGAGTCACAGATCCTGGATCTCGCACAGCGCCTCTCGGGAGCAGGCGCGCTGGTCGGCGCATCGGAGCAGGATGTCCTCGGCCTCGCGTCCGCGATGGCGAACCTGGGCATTCAGGCCGAACTCGGCGGCGGCGCAATTCAGCGCGTCTTTGTCAACCTCAACACGGCGGTTGCTGATGGCGGCGACCAGCTCCAGGGTTTCGCTGACGTGGCTGGCATGTCTGCCGACAAGTTCGCCCAGAAGTGGACCGATAGCCCGATCAAGGCGTTCGACGCCTTCCTCCAGGGGCTCAACGGCATCCAGGCGTCTGGCGGGAACGTCACCGAGGTTCTTGACAATCTCGGCATTAAGGGGACACAGAACCTCCAGGTGATGCTCCGCCTCGCTGGCGCTGGCGACATGTTGACCGATTCGCTCCAGACCGGCAATTCGGCCTGGAAAAGCAACACCGCGCTTACCGCCGAATATGGCAGGCGGATGGAGACCACCGCCGCTCAGGTCCAGGTCGCCTGGAACAACATCAAGGACGCCGCCATCAAGCTCGGGGCCGCCACCCTTCCGGCGATCGGCAAGGCCGCCAAGGGCGTGGGGGCCATGGCGCGCGCATTCGGCGATCTCCCGGGCCCAATTAAGAGCGCCACGGCCGGCCTGCTGGGTCTTACCTCGATCCTTGGGGGTGGGCTCTGGTTCACGTCGAAGGTCATCAACGGTGTGACCGAGATGAAGATGGCATTGAGCAATCTGGGCATCGCGAGCGTCGCGACGCGACAGCGCCTCGCGACGCTCGGCACGGCCGGCGCCGCGGCCGCGCTGGGGGTCGGGACGCTGGTTGACACCCTCTCGCAGTGGGACTCGTGGAATCGGTCTCGCGCCGCGGCCGATGCCACCACGCAGTCCTATCAGGACCTCGCCGACGCGCTCTCCTACAGCAACGTTGGTAAGTACGCCAATGATCTGCACATCAACCTCGGTCGACTGACTGAGGACCTGATCAACAACGGTGAGCACGGCGAGTACGCCAGCCGCGTCATCAACGACCTCGCTGACGCTTCCCACGGCTGGGGCGCACTCTTGCAGGCAGAGGCTGGGCACATCATTCCGTTCTACACGGACTCGGCGAGCAAGGCCGCGGATGCCAACAAGGACCTGACGGCCATCCTTGAGAACTCGCAAGGCGTGCTTGGTCAGGGTGCCGACGCAGCAACCGAGGCGGCCTCGGCAACTGACAGTCTTGGCAATGCGACACAGTCGGCCACCACGGCCGCCGAGGCTGAGGCTGACGCGATAGCCGCCGCCACAAAGGCCATGCGCGACCACGCCGACGCCGCCCTCGCCGCGTTTGACGCCGAGACGGCATGGCGTCAGGCGCTCAAGGACGCTCGAGCCCAGGCGGACAAGAGCAGCGCCGGCATCAAGGGCAACACCGACGAGGTGTTGGCAAACCGGAACGCGCTGTCAGGCCTGGCGGCGCAGTGGAACAACCAGTCGAACGCCGTCAAGAACAACGTGCAGCGGTACCGGGATGCGCGCGCGTCGTTTATCCAGATTGCCGAGGCAATGGGTGTCACCTCAGACAAGGCGAGGACGCTAGCGAACAGTTGGCTCCAGGTGCCCAAGAAGGTGCTGACGAAGGTCGACGCCGACACGGGCAAGGCGAACCAGAAGATCACCCAGGCCCGCAACAAGTTCGACGAACTTGACGGCACTCATGTTGAGCCGAAGATCGACGCCAACAACAAGCCCGCGAAGGGCAAGGTCGACCAGACCAACGCCTTCCTGCGGATGCTCGATGGAAAGACGGCTACCCCGACGGTCGACGCCAACACGTTCGGCGCGATGTCCAAGTTGCACGCCGTCAAGTCGGAGCTTGCGGGCATCGTCTCCAAGACGATCACCGTCACGGTCAACACCGTGCGGCATGGTCTCGCGGGGATGGCGTTCGCCTCGGGCGGCTACACGGGTCCGGGCGGCGTCCAAGAGCCCGCCGGCATCGTCCACAAGGGCGAAGTGGTCATCCCGCAGCGCTACGTGAAGCGCGACTGGTCGATGCTGCGTGCGCGGTACGGCGATCTCCCCGGTTTCGCATCCGGCGGCTACGTGAGCGACTACGCCCGCGCCGGCGCGGGCGGCACCCCCGACTTCGGTCTGGTCGGTCCCGTCAACGCGGCTTC
>ERZ724522.1550-NODE-1550-length-12149-cov-5.863651_pt1 | contig 12149 bp, 15 predicted proteins | sample MGYA00376055_ERZ724522 | MGnify/ENA primary metagenome ERZ724522 (study PRJEB28724, sample SAMN07190884) | wastewater metagenome | isolation source: effluent of sewage treatment plant in Hong Hong | place: Hong Kong | collected 2016-03-17 ... | reverse complement strand
TCGTACTGAAGTTGTCCAGTACTAGCCAATAGGTTTGGTGATGTAAATAGTCCAGCTGGAGTGGTGTGTCTGATGTAAATCTCGTATCGAATAGGAGCTGATGGATCAGTAGCAGCTGCCCAACCAGCGCGTACTTGACCAAGAGATCCAGTGATCAAAGAAGAAATACCAGCAAACGTTGGAGGAGTAAGATCAACAATGCACGCTTGTGAAGTGCTCATAATGGCATCACCAGCGTACAACTTCGGAGGTATTGTCGGGGCAGACGTACCTTGAGACGCCTGCCCTATGACATAAATATCAGCCATTTGTTATTCCTTACGAGTCTTTGATCGAAACTCGAACATCGACCCCTGGAGGTGATGGCCAAGTGTATCGAATCTTAGTACCCACCACATTCGGGATTGTTCCAAGAGGTAACCAAGTTGCTCCATCGTCCGTAGAGTATTCGAAGTTTGATGGATGAGACGCGATCGTCTGATCCGTCAAAAGTGTTCCACCAAGATCATATGCGCGGAATCGTAGTCCAGTTGGGATTGCAGATCCGTACGCATACTTCAATCGGAACGCGGCACGAGACGGAATCAGATTCGTTGAATCATCAAACGAGAATTCCCAATTATCTGAAATCTCAGCGTTTTCAACTGTCACGAAGTCTAAATGCGCAGTTTGTGTGGCTGTTTGTGACAAATAACCGAGTACTTGATAACAAATCTTAAACTGAATTTGAGTGCCAATTGGGATATTTAATTCTTGATCTCTTGGAATGGAAACCCAGCCGCCAGTTGCAGATCCGAATCCGCTAGTACGGTAATATGAATCAATTACATTTGAATAATCATAAAGCTTGTCAACTTCAATCAAGTGCTTCATCACTGAGTCTGGAGCATCTACAACCTTCGTGATCACACAATCGCGTTCAAAAATTGAATCAGAAGACATATCGAGGCTAATAAGACCGCGTTGTCCAGTGGTGCTTCCGACGAACATCGCAATACCATTTGCAATTGAAAATCCTGAAACAGCAGCTGCTCCAAAGATTACACTTCCATATGCCGGGATAGTTGCTTCGTAGTAATCTGTATTTGTATGACCGCCACGGAACACATATGAGTTATTTACAAGGTATTTACCATAGTAGAAAGTACCGTTTGAAATAAACACAAACATATCGAGAACGTTTGAAAACTGAACAAACGTTGCTGTTGGAGCCACAACCTGGTTGACATATCCGAGGATGTTCGAGGTAGTGAGAGATGGCCAAGTTGTAACACCTGATGTCAATTCACTCAACTTACCCATATACAAGTTAGACGTTGTACCGAATGCAACGCAATTTACACCAATCAAACCTCCGTAAGAAGCGTGAGTTGGATTTGCCAAAGTTTCACCGTTGTTAATTAACAAAGTACCGACAAGAGCTGGCAAGTTTCCAGTTTTATGAACAAAATTGGAGCCTGTTGTTCCGTAAGCCCGTCCAATGGAGTGGACACCAGCCTGCGTACCTACAGTACTAATAGAGGCACCGCCAGATGTAGCCGATAGCTCGAAAGTATTGGCCGTTTGGTTTCTTACAAAATACACCGTGTTTGTAGTTAGGCCAGAGAACGAGCCAGTTGTTTTAAACAAAACAGGGTCGTTTGCTGCAAAGCCATGAGAGTTCAGCGTAAATACTCCAGGAGCGGCGTTAGTCCCAGTAATAGTACTTTCCAAGAAAGTTGGAGCAATTGCCGTGTCGTATACGTAGTACTGATGCGTCGCGGCAATACCGTTGTGGACATAAACCTTATTGCCCGATACATCGACAACACCACCAGCTGTAACGGTGTTTAGTTGACCTACACCAATGTTGGCAGGATCTTGCAAGAGATAGTTGGCCTTTTGATCGTTTCCAGTAGCTACAGGAATAGTAATGACTCCGAGTGGCGTGAAGTCTGCAAGATCTACTTTGTTTGCCAAAAAGAGGCCGCCGTTAATTAAAATCGTAGCCGTACAGCCAAGATAAATTTTCCAGTTGGTTGTGCCTGAGTCGATTACTTCAAAAAACTTAAATACTGTAGTTGTTGCAAAAGCTGGGTTTGCAATGCTAAGTTTTCCTACGTACGAAAAGGCACCTGATAAAACGTTGTGGTTATAACAGGCAATTACCAAGTTACCGGCTGTTGGTGTACCTACAATAAATACTCGAACTATATCGGAGTTTATGTTCTTAGAGATATAAATTGCACCAGACGGCACGATACCGGCATCGGTCTGAACATCTGCCCAATTTGGTACCGATGGGCCAAGGCACGGCTCACCGCCAATTGTTTTTTGTGATACACGCCCAAAAATGGTCGTTTTAGTTTGGTCGTAAACCGACACAACATCGTCTAGCAGTCCAAGCTCTTTATAACCCACGATAACTCCTTAAATTACTGACCATTCGTCATTTTCATAAACATATTCAGTCCCAACCAAGGTCCAGGAGAACTGGCGAACCAATGTCACCCCTGGAAAGGTCGGGCTTGTGTACTCAAATTTATCCAAACGTCGATCCTTCTTACTGGAAATATCCAGATAGAAAGCGTCGCGTTTCCTGTCGTGAGCAGCCATAATTTGCTGCTTTATATTATTTACCCAACCGTACTTTGTACCGGTCTTAGTGCCATCTTCAGATCCAGTAATCATCACATTATCTGGATCAGGTCTTGTTGGTGGAGACATCGAATCTAAAGCTACATCAATATCACCAACATTAATCTCATCAATATTTACATTAGCCGTCGTAGACAGTCTAACTTTACCATCTTCACCGACCTCAGAATCAATTTTTCGACCTAATTTGTCAACTAAAATTGATCTTTGCCCTACTACTGGTTCTTCTTCATATAGGGCTCTATTATAATAATCCGGAATTATAGACGGTCTTGGTTGCTCTTCAGCTGAGATCTTAGCATTATCGGATACTAACCAATTAGAAAGGTTTACATATTCTCGTATATTTTTATCAGGAGTACCTAAGTATAGTCCTGTAGGAACTACCCTATTAACTACCAGAAACGTAGGACTTATTGAATCCGAGAATAACTTAACTTTTTGCTTAACTTTGAATAAAGAAGGATCGGCTACTTGGAGAAAACCATCCGCAGTACCATTAGCTAAAATAGTCTGTGCTGGGACTAATTCCCAGTTTCTCTCAATAGCCATACCAATCCCCGACTAAAGTCGAAACGCTACCCATGTAACGCGTATCTTTATTATATCATAGTCTAGGATGGATCAGATCTCAGCGCTTCATGAACCTTGGATAGCAAGTACTTATATATGTCACCATATTTCTTATATGGTGATCCTAGATATACGCGTTCTAAGTCGATGCATGTTCGCTTCTCATCAAGAAATCTCATAATTATGACTTTCTTATTAGAAGATCTTCGGCATTCAATTAACTTGATACCTTCTAACATTAAAAACGTAGCTAAATTTACGTTTTGGGTTTCATAAATATGAGTTTCTTTGATATCGTTCATGACTTAACTTCAGCCTTAGCTGCAGCTTTTGCGGCTTTCTTTTCTGCTTTTTCTCGCGCTTTGCGTTCAGCCGCAGTTTCTTTAACTTCAATATCTTCAGAAGGATCTTCTGGTTCTGGTGAAGAGTCGTCTTTAAGATTTTTTGAAGCTTCTAGAAGCTCTTCTTCAGAAGGAAGTCCAGGCATATTGAGTTCTTTTTTAACCAAGTTACCTACCTCATCGTAACCAGCTTCAAGACAACACTCGTCTACAAAAAATGGTCCAATATCAATCTTAAAGTTCTTTTTGGTTTTGCCGCACCGACATGTTTTTTCAATCATTTAATCCCTCACTTTTCAAAAAATTAATAGCCGCATCAGCAATAAATTTTACCCTGTCTTCATCTGAACAGTCAACTAATACATATGGAAGTCCGTGATAAACTAAGAATGCTTCAACTTTTTTATCGATCTTCTTAGCCACCTCTTCAGTCTCGTAACGCCCGCGTTGATCAAATGATTTTTGTCTTGTTAGAAGAAAGTTCAAATGTTTGACATTTTGACTTTTAGCGGTAGTCAAATCACTTAAGACCACATGTTTTATAGTATCGTGGCCGGCATAGTGTAGTTGGTAAACAGGACATAAGATTAGTGGCGAGTCGGTAACTATAAAATCTACTTTGCCATATAGCGCAGATTCTCGCTCTAATTGACGTCCATAAATAATGGACTGACCATAGGGCCCAACTCCCAAACCTGCCCAGGCCAATTCCTTGACATACTCACGTACCAATTCACAATGCTGCTTCCTCATCTTGAGTTCTGCGAATACCGCTGCCGCAACAGTAGATTTACCTAATCCAGAACCACCTAGTAAGTTTACTACAACTGTTTTCATTTTAAAACCTCAATGATCCGATGTTGGATATGTTGCGGATAAGAGCCATCTACTTTTAAAAGAGACGTATTTACTTTCTGATCTTCCGTTAAATGTACATATCCTTTTGGAATATGTTCTTCTACATATCTAATGTAATCACAACACACGTCTTCTACATCATACGGTTTACCGTTAACAGTTTTACAGATCTCTTCCATGCACGCTTCTTGATACGTTTTCTTATTTCTAGGATCAGACTTATCTTTATAGAACATCAAGTCGAAAGCCCTGACGCAGTTCGCTCCATAGTAACACGGAGAACTCGGGTCAACTAATTCAGGATAATACTCAGCCGTATCCATAACGAACGCGGTAAGAACAAAATGCCAACGTTTAAATTTACGTTCAGAATGCCAGTCTAAACAAAAATCGACTGCCTCTTTGATTCCAGTTGGTTTATTGTTTTGATATTCGTTATTCATTAAAAATGATAAGTAGTCTTTCACGAATGATTCTGCAACTTGATCAAAATAGTATTGTTGAGCAAGTCGATACGTTGTCGGATCCGGGTTTTTTAAAGATGGTGGTTGATTTCCGACTGAAGTCACCATTGGTTTTGTGCGGTTAACGATAGCGTATCGAATACCATCAATTCCATCTATAGCAGCTGTCGTTAGAATATCCGGAATGATCGAATTGTGATATCCATGCTCTTTAGGATTTCTAGTACCGTCTGGCAAAAACGTAGGTTGAAAGCTGGCGCCAGAACCTGTAAATCTATGAAGTAGGTGCAAGAAATGAAATTCGACACTTCCAAGTGTTTGTGTCATATCTTGAAGACGTTGGAGGTCTTTACGAACTCGTACTCCGTGGATATCTTCTAAGATTTTAGAAAATCCTGCATATCTTCGATTAACCGTATCATAAATAGTAACGGAATCCATTAAAGGATCCCCAGTTCTAAAAGAGTCTGGAAGTTTGTTGAGATTTCTTTCTTGAAGTAGTTGGGCTTTAGTATAGTAAGAAACAAAATCGTCAAAGAACTCTGTTTTAATCATGAAGGGTTTACTCCAGAAGCTAAGACTATTTGACAAATATGCTCTAAACGCTCGACATGTTCCAAAGCTTTACTAGGAGTCTCGGCTACCGAGCATACTCCATGACTAACCTGACCTACGATATCGTAGATGATTTGATCGTCTTTAGTCATCATTTCTCGAGTAACTCGCGCTAACTCTTCAGAAAGAGCTGCATATTTTGGAACCGTAGGCCCTACTTTTGTATATCTATAGACTTCTGGAAACTCAGAGGCAAGTTTCATAAGATCAAAACCTCGATGCATAGCGGCTACTGTATAAGTAGGATGCAGATGAAGAACTGATCGACTTTTAGTTGGGGTTTGAAGCGCAAGATGCATAGAAAGTTCACCAGATGGTGTTGGGGAATCCTTAGTAAAAAGGAGTACATCATCTACAAAAATACTCTGAATAACTTGTTTTTCAGTGATTTCACTTTTCAAAACTCCAGACTCCGTAATATAAAATTCATCTGAAGATCTAAAAGATACGTTACCATCTCGAGAAGTAATCCAACCCTTAGAATACGCTGTTCTAATAACTTTAGCTAGTTCTTTTTTAATCTCAAGGTGCTGCATGTTTAACGTCCTCTCGATTAGACTCTCCTGCTACATTCCAAAACATAACTACTTTATCTGGGTTGGCCTTCTTATATTCTAGAGCGTACGCCCATCCTTTGGAATCATAAGTACTAATTGAGTTAAATGGCGGCATTTTGTCTTTAGGACATTCTTCTTCGAATTTTTGAGGATGGTTAATAATTTTAGCTCGCCCTGGCCACTTCTGACTAGCTGAATTTCCAGCAACTTGAATAGCATAGATTTCCGCTTGTGGAAACCCAAGTTGAATACCATGGCTCATTACCATAGTGCTTGCCACTGAAAAAACTACATCAGGTTTATACACCGCATTAATTGCTTCACATGATTTAGCAAATCCTGCGATAATCAAAGGGTGCTTTACTCCGGCTGGAACGTATAGACCATTACCACCCAACTGCTCTACAATAAAGTCGCGACATCGCTTTCTAGCTCCTGCCATACCACCAGTCTGGTAGTACATCATAATAGCGCCATGCTCCATAGCTTCTAAATGACCTTCCGTGGGTTCATTTCGTAGTGGCGCAATAGCTACTACGATCTTATTATATTTTTTGGCGATTGAGGATAGAACCTTTAATGCTTGCCCATGTGGAACCATAGCATAGAACAAGTATCGTTCTTTAACAGTAGAAAGTAGTGCTTCGGCGTATCTAGCTTTAGATCCTAAGTTACCAGGAATGAGATCGTCTCGGATAACCAAAATTCCTTCGTGTTCTACCACATTGTTTGGATAAGGATCGTTAAAATTAGGGACTAGTTTTTCATAGTCTTGCAAAGATAGATTCTCGTCTCTTGGAGGTAGCGCATCAACATTTACCCAGTCTTTCGGGTTTGGGTATTCTTTGGTAGCTTTACCGATTCTCGGTACTCCGTGGTCTGGAATATCCAATACGTTCAGATTTGGAAAATTAGAAATAAACTCTTTGTTTCGCTCCGAAGGAGTTAACGAGTATAGATATTTAGTGTACTCGTCGCTAAAAATATCTACTTTTTTAGTCGTTACTTGTAGTGTCTCTACGCTTTCCATACATAACCTTTTCTAGATCTGCTGAAATATTTTTAACAGCAAATTCTGTTTGCTTCTTTATGTCGTGCTCTTTAGTCCATCTAAGTTTGTTTTGATCTAAATCCCACCGATAGTGCTCTGGTGAAGTGTGGACACTTTGTGGTTTTTCCATAACTTCAAAACGAAGTTTACCATTTTCATCAAAAAAGTATTCTGGGAGTTTAACAACTTCTACATCTGAATCTAGTTTACGGAAATCATTCATGACTGAGTTGAACGTAATTCTACATAAATTACGATCATGCCATGATCCGTAAAATGGAGTACCTTTATAGTACCCGGTTTTAGGTAATTCTCTAGACTCGTCTTCAATACCCATAGTGTGCGTAACTATCAAATGGGCGTCATCAATATTCATTAATTGGTTTAGTAGTTCTGAAGCCAATTTAAAAGTGTATTCAAACCCGTTAGGTTCCCTCATTACGTGGTGACGGATATCAATTGAACCGCAATGTACGTGGACTGTATCAATGTCCATTCCATGGAATCTAAAGTTCGTATTGACGATTTTATGAATAGTCTTATGTTCCAACATGCCTTTAAGGCTTCGCCCATCTCTACGCTCAATCATGAAATCTGGAGTCCAGACTGAAGGGGTATGAGAATCTCCAATTAGAACCTTTTTAGTTAGATACGCGTGCTCAAATACTTTGGTTTTGTTTAAGACTTCTTGGACTTCTGAAAGGAACGTCTCAGGCGTCTGTTTAAACGCTTCGCAGGAACTGGCGTTAGATCTACGGCCGGATAGGGTGAGGATAGAAGGCAACTCATTACGCCAAGAAAAAAGATCACCTGAGAAATTCTTGAGTTCCGTAAGCCTCTTAAAAACTTTCTCATCTAGCCCACCAAACATGTTCAAAGCGCCAGAAAACTCAGCGCCTAAATCAAAGATAACGACATCAAAGTCAAGAATAGAATCCTTGTTGTCGATAATTTTGACATTGGAATAACCTAAATTTACTAATTGGCATTTTAGAAGTCTAGCCCATCCACCTTTATGGGAGTCTGGACGTGTTGTGATATTAGATAAAAGTCCAGTGATGGCTATAGACTTTTCTGTAGATATGTTGTAGTGCTCAAAGAACATTTATGTCTCCAGAATGTATTCTTACATATCGCGAGAATTAAGTGAACGAGATTTAATGACGAGCTCTAATATCTTCTAGAAGCGTATCAAAATCATCAAAAATGACTTTCTCATCAGACATATCTTCAAACATATAAGTTGCCACATAACCATTCACGGCAACATCGATGACGATAGACTGAATCTTTATCTCTTCACTATCCCCACCGTCTTTATCAATGGTATCGCTTGATGCGAGACTAATAGGTGTCGGAAACATCTTCAGTGCTGCTTCTGTACTCATTACTTCGGAACTCGCTTGCGCACTTGCCGATGGTCTTTTTTGATGGCGTTTCATTTGCACCCCTGTAAATACAATTCACAATTGATTCGTGGCACTTGTTAGTTATAAGTTGTCCTTTATGGTCCACATCAGGACTAGGACAAATACTTATAATTAACATAAGTAACGTTTCAGACATTAAACTTTACCTGAGTCTTCAATAAGAAGGTGAAGAAGTCGTGAGATTTTACGACTATATCGAGTTTGTTCACTAAACGTAGCATTATGCTCACGAATAACAGCTTTCGCGTTAGCTACTAGTTCTTTCTCTTCTGCTTTCTTTTTTGTATCGGTAATCTCTTGCTCGAGAATTGCTTGTTTCATAAGACGTTCTCGGCGCTTATCATTTGACATATTGCGAAGTTCAGTAACCAACTCGTCACGACCATTACGTTTAAAATACCGCTCGAGTTTTGTAATTTCTTTCTCTAGATCTGGTAGCATGGTTCCTCCGTGTCCATACAGTATCAATAGACCTTCTTTTAGTAAACTGTATTATTTTGATACGCTATCTACTAAAACTGTACTTTTAGATCTAGGTTAGTTACGATATAAAGACTAGGGGGAACTGTGCATCAATTTTCTTACTACTTTCTAATAATTAAGTATCCGTCACTTAGAAACTACATCAATAGATGCCACGTTAACTCTAAGTACGATGAGTTGTTTGACTTCTTAGTCGGAATCGAGACTTAAGATGTCTAAACGAAAACGTTTAATGGGAGACATTCTTTTAGATCTTGAAGCCATATTGCTTGAGATGGTTGACCACGGCCTTCAATGGGGAGATATCATATTTCAGATATACGGATATTTGATGATCCATTGTCCAGGCGCAAGAGAAAAATACACTAAAGGCGGGCATCCCGTGCTATATTATGGTCCAGATGAGTCGAAAAGTAATGAGGAGGAATCTTGATTAAAATTACAGGTGATAAAAAAGTCATGATAGCTAAATTAGGTTCCGGTACTGTTAGAGTCCAGTCGTCGATGCTTCTCGGACTTGACGATTCTTATAAAGGTCTTCTACACCTAACTACATGTAAAAAGCAAAAAATTGGTATTGTTCCTGGATTAGAGTCGATTAAAGATTCTAATAAGATTGTATTGGAGTTTTCAAATACAGAATCTATTGATATTGTTATTGACAAACTACTATCTCTTAAAGAAGATCTCGAGAATCTTACAAAGGTGTAAAATGGTCCAAAAATTTTCTAAAGAAGAAATTGAAGCAGCCTTACAGATTGCCCACTCAGAGTATTTTATGCAAGTTGTAGCTCTGACTTCTCATTACGATGACGTTACGGATTTGACGTTTTCTAAGACTGCGGTAGTTACGCCAGAAGGTGGTACTTACTTAGTTAGTATCCTTCACATTGATGGGCCAAAATTGAATCTAAAAGGATTGGCCGAGGCAGCAACTGCTAAAGAAACAGAAAAGTAAAAGGGCACCTTTCGGTGCCCTTCGGGCTTAGTAGGATTTCTCCATCTAAGGATTCAGCTTATATTACGAAAGGAGCAAGTTCTCTGCAATGACGTGTTTACGTCCAGCAGAAACAAGTGGAGTTCCGTACATGAGTTGCAGCCACTTGTAAGAAGTGTCAGTTACTGCAAGGTCGTACTTAATCATAGAACCGAGTTGTTTCCATGACAAAGCATCAGCATCATGCATCAACAGGTAAGCTTTTGCTGCACCTGGAAGAACTGCGTTAATGTCGATACGAACTGCAACACCAGAACCGAGAACTTTTACTCGACCGATGAATTTCCAGTTTGAACCAGCTGCGTCTTTAGCTGAACGGAATACGTTCATGTACAAAGGAGCGCCTGCATATGTAGGTTCAACTTTAACTTCGTCGCCAGCTGCTACTGCACCTGAAATCTCAGCTGAAGGGAGAGTTTCTCCGTCAGAGTAGACCATGCTTACTTTATAACCGTAAGTACCGGCATCAGCTGCCAAGAACTCAGAGTCAGCGTGAGCTGGGCTAGTCAGGTTAGCTACAGTAGGAGCAGCCGAAGCTGATACTGTTGCAGCCATTGGGCTAATACGTGGGCGGTTGAACAGACTTGGTTTGAAGCGATAATCGATCGAACCAGTATGTTCTTTAACGCGGTTACCAGAAGTCAACGTTTCACCAGGAAGTGTACGTTGTTTCAAGTAGAAGTCACGCGAGAACACGCTGTGTACATCTGTTCCGATGTAGCAATCCATAGCCATACCGAAGTTGTTCACGTTGGTAAGAGCCATAGTTTCTGCGATACCATCGTCAAACTTGCCACGAACGTCAACTACAACTGAATCGCTAGCGCCAACTGCTTCGTAACCTGCGAAAGCTGTTGACTTATACTGCGATTGAGCTTCTTTAGCGCGAATTTGCGCTTCAATACCATCATACTCAAGAGAGTTGATAGCCGAGTCAGCTTCGAACATAGCGCGCTCGTTACGAGCGAGCAATTCAACTGTCTTGTTCTTAACTTCGCGAGCAATTACTGGACCATGAGCAGCTTGGATAAGAGTCAGGTTATGCTGAACTGCACCCTGAGTTCCCAAGTATTTCACTTGGATGAATTCACGATCGTAGTTAGCATCTGTACCTTGCGGAGTTCCACCCATTTGGAAGAACGGAGAAACTTCTTGTCCGTAGCTGTTCTGAACGTTATATTCATGAACAGTCTGAACAACTTTCTCCTTAATGATATCTTTCCACAGCTTGAGATGCTCAAGTCCGTGAGTTACCAACTTAAGAGTACGGTCGAGATCTTCGACTGCGAGAGCTGACGCTCCAGCCAAACTACCAGGTGCAGTAGTTCCGTAGTTTTGTGTAATAGCCAACGCCTTTTGAAGAGCGTCAACTTTAGAAGCATCCATCGAACCAAATCCTGTTACAGATCCGTCGTTGGCTACATTGTTAATAATCTGATCCATAAAACCTATACTCCTTAAGAGTGTACTTTTTGTAAGTTAAAATTTGTAAGTTTTGTTACGTTTAAAATTATAGCAAAACAGTTAGTTTAATTTTTCAAGCTCATGTTCAATGAGTTGTTGCCAATCTTTACGATAAACTGTTCCAGTGTTTTCCAACTCAATAGCTGCCTCAACTGGGAGTTTACCAGACTTAACTAGCGACTCAGCTGCATCCATCTTATCAGACTTAGTGAATTCTTGAGGACCTGACAACTCAGGTTTAGACTTCTCAAGTGCCTCAATACCAGTTACAGACTTAGCGCGTTGCGGTTGAGCAGCCATTGCTTTAACAAGGGCCGTTGACTCTTCAAGAGATTTTTTAAGAGTCTCATTCTCTTTTTTAACAGGCGCAATAGCTTCTGAAACTGCAGATTTAATCAAGGCTTCAAATTCAGCTTTTTTCAAATCTTCCGATTTCTTGAGTTCTTCTTGTTTAGCTTGGTCCTGCTTTGCTTTCTTGAAAGCTTCGAATTCAGCGTACTCCTCTTCAGATACTGACTTCGTAAGTCTAGGATCTTTCATTTTAGGAGCTTCGGCTACTCGACCAGCACTAGAAGTTTGGTCAATTGACTTAGCTTGTTTTTTAGCTTCTTCGTTCTCTTGTTCAGCTGCAGTAGATGCAATTGACGCATCATATGAACCGTCACGTTTACCATCTTCA
>ERZ724522.1549-NODE-1549-length-12151-cov-14.397321_pt1 | contig 12151 bp, 14 predicted proteins | sample MGYA00376055_ERZ724522 | MGnify/ENA primary metagenome ERZ724522 (study PRJEB28724, sample SAMN07190884) | wastewater metagenome | isolation source: effluent of sewage treatment plant in Hong Hong | place: Hong Kong | collected 2016-03-17 ... | reverse complement strand
GCTCGGCGAGCCCGGCGTCGATGCGGTCGTTGGCGGCGGCCAGCTCGACCCGGCACGTGTTGCGCTCCTCCTGCACCTGGTCGAGCAGTGCCATGGCGGCGGCGGTGACGGACCCGGCGCCTGCGCCGACGAGCGCGGCGGTGTCGGCGTCCTCGTGGCGCTTGCCGGTGACCCGGTCGTAGACGCGGGGCGCCACTCCGACGATGGCGCCGACGATGGCGCCGACGATGGTGGCGTCCGTGCCTTTGCTCACGATGCAGCTCCGAACAGGGTGTCGTCGTGGGGGGCGAGGCGTTGCCGGATGAGCGGCAGGTAGTCGGGGTTCGCTTCGATGCCGATGGCGTGGAACCCTTCGAGTAGGGCGGCCTCCAGCGTGGTGCCGGAGCCTGTGAACGGGTCGAGCACGGTGCCTCCCGGTGGGGTGACGAGGCGGACGAGCCAGCGCATCAGTGTGAGGGGCTTGACGGTTGGGTGTGCGGTGCCGTCGTGGCGGGGGCGTTCCTTCGTGGGGGCCTTGGCGCAGTAGAAGAAGCGGGAGGCGCCACCACGGTCGGCGTAGGCGTTGGAGGGGCCGCCGGCGCAGGTGGGCACCTGGCACGAGTTGTCGCTAGTGCCGCCGCGCTGCCGCAGGGATTCGGGCTTGTTGCCCGCCACCCCTAGCACCCCGCTCTGTTCGTCGAGTAGGTCGGCGCACGTCTCGTCGAGCACCACGTTCGCAGGCCACCGGCCAGCGGGGACGTCCCACGGTTGCGATTTGACGCCTTGGGTAAATGTTGTTTGGCCCACAGAGTTCCCGGCAGGGCGACCCCCATAGCGATCCCCCCTACTGGTGTCGGTTCCGATGCGGCATCCGTCGATGTTGAGCGCCCCGGTGCCGTGCTCCACCACGTTCGCCGCCACCGTGCCCGCCAGCGGCTTGCGAGCCACCACGATCGGCTCGTGGGCAGGCTTGAGTGCCGTGCCCCAGCCGTCCCACTTGGCGGCGTCGGGGGTGGCGGGGGCGGTGAGCGTGGCGCCGTTATCCCGCACGCCAGCGAGGCCGTAGCCGCTCACGTCGGTTCCGTCGGGCACCTTGGCGAAGGTGGTCTTGTTCGGGCGGGCCTTGGACGCATCGAACCCCACCACCTCGCGGTCGGCCCCGGCCGCCTTGTCGATCGCCTTGCCCACGTCCAACGACTTCGGGAACCCCGACCCGTACAGCCAGGCGATCGAGTCGCGCATCTCGAACCCGGCGTCCTCCACGGCGCAAGCCATCCGATGCCACGTCCGCGTCCCACCGAACGACAACAGGTGCCCACCGGGCTTGAGCACCCGCAGCACCTCGGCCCACATGGCGACGTCGTAGGCGATGCCGGTCCCGTCCCACTTCTTGCCCATGAACCCGAGTTCGTAGGGCGGGTCGGTCACCACGGCATCCACCGAGGCATCGGGCAGCGATGCCAGCACGTCACGGCAATCGCCGGCGTGAAGGTCGATCACCGATCAGACCGGTGCAGGTCGCGGGCGGCGGCGACGAGCTTGGCGGCGGCGGCCTTGTCGTGCTCCCAGCGGCGCCCGACGTGCACGGCCGGGAGGATCCCCACGATCGGGATCGCGACGAGGGACACGCCACGGAAGGTCTGCGACCACAGCAGGATCGGCCAGAGGTCGAACAGCACGGCGAGGTAGCCGCCCACGTAGAGGATGGCGAGCAGGAACGTCACGGCGTGCAGGCGCCGTTCCCGGCGGGCGATGCGCGGGGTCTGGGTCCACGCGTACAGGTGCGCGCACCCGGCCGCGGCCACGACGACGACGAGCCAGGCGAACACGGCGGTGTCGAGGGTGGTCATCGGGCTTCGAGGCGGGCCAGGGCGTCGAGGATGCGCCGGGAGATGCCCCCCTTGCGGGCGTCGGCGCCGTCGGTGAGCTGCTGGTCGAGCTCCTGAACGCGCAGGTCGGTGGAGCGGACCTTGGCGAGGATCTCGCGCTGTTCGGCTTCGGTGAGGGCCATGAGGAATCCTTCGGGTGCGGTGGCGGGTGGTGGGGTGATGGGGCCGAGCCGGTCGAGCACGTCAGCTCGGAACCGGCCCATGTCGATCCCCTTGGGGTCGATCTTGCGCTTGGGTGCCCACTCCTTGTGGCCGCACACCATGCCGACCGGGATCTGACCTCGGCGGCAGAGGGCGGCCACGATGCGGACGTAGGCGTCGTACTGGGCCTGGGGCCAGGGTTCGCCGGCGCCGGTGTTCTCGGCTTCGATGCCGAACACGGAGGTGTTGCCCTCGAGGCCCCGCCACCCGCCCTGGCCGGCGTGGTTGGCGCGGCCGGAGGCGATGACGTGGGCGGTGCCGGAGCGGGCGAGCACGATCTGGCAGAGCGGCCCGGGCAGGTCGGAGCGTCCGTGGATGCAGGTGTGGAGGGAGGGGGCGTCGCCGCGGGCGGGGCCGGCGGTGTGGTGGCAGATCACGCCCTTCGGCATGAAGGTGGCCGAGCCGCGGTCGCGCCAGCCTGGCTCCTCGACGACGGTGACGCCCTCGGCCCGGAGGGCGTCGGCGATCCAGAGGGCGCGGGGCATCAGGCCGGGGTGACCTTGGAGCGGATGAGCAGGCCGGCGAGGATCTGCACGACGGCGAGGATGGAACCGGTCTGCTCGGCGGAGAGGTTCGCCCCGAACGACACGGCCAGCGAGAGGATGGCGGCGACGAGCGAGACAACGACAGCGGGTTCGGTCTTCATGGGGGTAGCTCCTTGGGGGGTTAGGCGGCGCGGATGAGGATCTGGACGCCGCTCGATGCGGCGGTGGCCCCAGCGGGGAACGACGTGAGGGCGGACGTGCCTGCGCCGGTGGCGTTCCAACAGGAGATCGGGTTGGCCGAGTACGTCGCCGGGGCGGGCATGTAGAACGACTGGCCGTACAGGGCGAGCCCGGCCCAGGTGGTGCCGGTGCCGTGGGCGACCAGCCACAACTGCCCTCGTGGCAGCGTGTACGAGATCGTCGTGGTGGAGCGGGTGCTGGTCGTCGGGGTGCTCATCGTCCCGGAGGCGACGACCGCCCCGGGGTAGCCGGTGCCGTCGTCGGTGCAGATGTAGAGGATTCCGCTACCAGCCGAACCGGTGTGAACGTCTATGGCGATCTGGTCAACGGCCCGCCCGGCAACAGGGTTGTAGAACGCCATCGCCTTCACCTGGCCCGACGCGATGTTGTAGCCCGAGTTGGACGGGAGCACGTCGGTGGCGTAGTAGCTGCCCGCCCGCCACGCCTTGCGGGGCAGGCCGATGCCTTCCACGGCGGTAGAGGCGGTGAGTCCGTAGGAGACAGCGAGCGTGCGGTCAGCGGACAGGTCGCCGCCACCGGTGAGCCCGGTCCCAGCGGTGATGGTGCGGGAGGTGGGGGCGGCGCCGATGTCGGAGGGGGCGAGGGCGTCACCTCCGCCGGTGGCGTGCGAGGTCTTGTGGGCCGTCGGAGTACGGGAGTCGCTGAACCGGGAGTCGTTGCCGAACGGGACCGTGGAGCCGGTGGTGCCGGTGGGGATGCGGGCGATGTCGAGGGTGCCGCTCGTGACATCGGAGGCCGCGTGGGTGTGCGAGGTGGCAGCGGCGCCAACGTCGGCAGCGGTGGTGCCGTGCGGGTTCCCGGTGACCACCTGAGAGTGGTCGTAAGCGGTCTTGCCTCGGTCACCTCGGTAAGCGGTAGACGAGGTCTCACCGAGGGCCACACCACCGCCACCGAAGTAGGTGATGAGGTCGATCACCGTGTCGCCGTCGGGAACGATCTTGGTGGCGAACACGGCCGTACCGAGCGCGGCGTCGACATCGTCGGCAAAGAACATCGCAGCCAACGGGATCGGGGCCTCGAGCGGTTCGCCGGTGAAGTGCGAATGGTGGACGTGCGAAACCACCAGCAGCTTGTCCAGCGACTCGGTGGTCTCGTAGTCGGGGTGGCGCGTGAACGTGGCCCCGTCCCAGTTGTAGATGCCCGTCGCCGTCGGGTCGAACCCGTTGTTGACGGCCACGACATCGCCGGTTTCGACGTTGAAGAACGCCGGTCCCCCGGCGGTCAGCCACGCGGCCGGGTCAGCGATCGGGTCGATGTCGGAAGCGGGGTAGGCGCCGGACGTGTCCACCGGGTGGAAGGCCACATCGGTGCGCCGGATCTTCTGGCCTGCCAGGTAGTTGGTGAGGCTCTGTCCGTCGATGGTGACGATGTTCCAGGTGATGTCGACCCCCGGGGTGTCGATCAGGTCCCAGGCGACGTCGGTGCCGGGGGTGTCAACCAGCTCCCACGACACGTCCACGTCGGTCATGGGGCGGGCACCGGGCGGGTCACGTCGGCCTCGATGCGGAGCGTGAACGTCTGCGACGACTGCCGGATCTCGAGCGTCGGGTTCTCGGCTTCGATGTCGATCTCGTAGTCGCCGGGGGTGTCGGGGAGGGGGTCGGCGAGTAGCACGATCTTCGACAGGGCGAGTTGTTCCTGGTCGAACTCGAACTCGATGGCGGGGTCGATGTTGGAGGGGTCGAGTCGGGCCTGCGAGGTGACGGTCCAGTCGGGGCCGGTGAGGTCGACGTCTTCGCCGTCGATCTGCAGGTGGATGGCCTGTGGCGCCCGGAACCGGTCGTTGGCCTTCGCGGTCCAGGTGGGGACGGTCACGACGCCGCCTGGAACGAGAGCCCGGTGAGCGGGGTGGCGATGTTGCCGGTGAGGGTCACCGTGGAGGCGAGGGTGGCGACCCCGGCGGAGGTGACGGTGATCGTGGCGGGGATCGTGGCGGGGGTGCCGGCGCCGTCGTTGGTGACGGTGACCGGCAGGGTGACGGTGGCGGCGGGGCGGTGCCCGGTGGGGAGGGTGCCGAGGGCCCCGGACCCGGAGGTGGTGGCGATGGTGCCGTCGAGCCACACGCGGCCCCGGTCCAGGTAGGCGCTGCCGGTGGACCCGGTGCCCCACGTCTGCGGGCTGCCGGGGCCGTCGTCGGAGAAGATGCCGGCGATCCCGTTGAGCGGGTTGAGGATGAACCCGTCGTACCCGGCGACGGGCACCGGCAGCGGCAGCATGGCGAGCACGTCTCGGGCGGCGTCTGATGCGCCGGGCAGCGAGAACACGAACACGTACACGTCGGTGTCGCCGTCGAGGTCCAACGTGACGGGGGCGGCGAGGCGCAGCCGGTGGTCGACGTTCGACCAGGCGAGGGCGACCGACTGGCGGGTGTAGCCGCCGGCGTCGGATTCGGTGCCCGCCAGGTCCGCCAACGTCTGCGGGGTGTTGGTGGCGGTGGTGTCGGACTTCCACACGGAGACGGTGGCGGTCTCGCCGTCGAGGGTTCCGAGGATGCCCTGGTAGTCGCTGTTCAGGAAGGACGGCATGGGGGCATCCTCGGTGGGGGGTGGGCCTACAGGGGGGTGATGCGGGCGATCGCGATCAGCTTCGGGGTGCCGCCGATGCCGGGGGCCTGTGCAGCCGACACGCTGAACGACACCTGCAACTTGGGGCGGCCCCGCAGGAACGTCCACGACACGGTGAGCGACTTCGCCGAGCCGATCACCAGCGACCCGTATCCGATCTCGAACGTGGGGCCGAAGGTGGTCTCTCGGCCGGTCGAGCCGTCGATGAGCTGCACCAGCAGCTCGGGCGGCTTGATGTAGGTGGCCGGGTCGGTCGGGGGGTCGACGGGCTGGTCGGCGTAGGTGCCGGTGTACGACACGGTCACGACGACGTGGCACGGCTGGCCGTCGTCCCATTTGGTGTCGACGAGGAACTCGTTGAACCCGAAGGACCCGGCGCCGGTGACGGTCACGTCGTCGGGCGAGTAGGCGATGACCTTGCCGACGGTCGGGTTGGCCCACTCGGTGCCGCCCTGGCCGATCAGGCGTTGCAGCAGTGCGTCGTGGCCGCCGCCGTTCGGGGCAGGGGCGAGCGTCGTGGAACCGATGGCCCCGATGGACTGCATCGGGGTGCGGGGCCGTGCCGGTCCGCGGCCCATCAGAGGTCCCCGTCCACGCCGAAGGTCACCGTCGCGGTCCACGAGTCCGGGTTCATCGTGACCGCCACGATCCGCACCCACCCGCCCAACGTGAGCCGGCCCTGCACGAGCGGGGCCTGCACCGAGTCGCCGACGTTGAGGCGGCGGCCCGTGTCCCAGGTGACGTCGACGGTGCCGGTGCGCTGCGGGCCCGCAGCGGTCCCGGCGAGCCCGGTGATCCACTCCTTCGCCGTGTCGTACGACATGCCGCCGGGGGTCTGGGTGGTCTGCCGGTGGTTGTAGCCGGAGGTGCCGTAGGCGGTGCCGACGGTGGCCCGGGTGGCGCCGGTGCCGAACTCGGTGAGCCCGATGAGCTCGTTCACCCGGGCGCCGGGGTCGTGGGACCAGGCGGGCATGAGCACGGTGTGCTCGTCGAGCATGACGTCGGCGCGCACGGTGCCCCGGCGGCGGGCGACGTGGACGGTGAACCGTTCGTCCATCCAGATGTCGGGGCCCTGGTACATGTCGGCGATCTCGCGGAGGATGTCGCCGACCGGGTGGTTGTCGTGGTGCGCCCAGGCCCGCTTGGCTGTGGCGTCGACGGTGGAGTCGACGGAGACGGCGATCCCGTAGGGGTGGCCGCCGATGCCGGTGTTCTGGGCGTCGCCCAAGATGATGCCCGGGTAGCTCGAGAGCGGGATCGGGACGGTGGACCCGGAGAGGGTGCCCCAGGTGATGCGGGCGAAGTCGACGTAGCACGGGTCTTTCGAGGCGACGGCGATCGCGATGCGCACGGGGGCGTTGCCGGGGAGCCAGCCCTTCGCGGTGGCGAGCCCTTGCCAGCCGGTGTCGGGTTCGACGGAGGCGGCGTTGGCGCGGGCGAAGTCGGGGCGCACGTAGCTGTCGCCGTCCTTCACCTGCACCTCGAAGCCGAGCGCACCGGACGGGCACTTGAGCATGGCGGAACCGATGGGGTGCCGGACCCGGCCGGGGTGCCCGGGCAGGTTGACCCACGGGCCGGCGACCCAGCCGACACCGGTGAGCATCAGGCAGCCGGAGCCTTCCCACGGGTCGAACGTCGAGTACCCGAACCCGAACAGCTTCTGCGAGATGAACCCGTGCTTGGGGTCGTGGAGGCGGGTCCAGCCGGCGATGCCGCCGGTGTTGAACCGGCCGGCGTGGTGGTAGAGGTCGGGCTGTTCGACGTTGCCGAGCGTGTTCTGGTCGAGGACGACCATCGGGTTCGACGCCGGGATCGACACGAGGGAGTCGCCGATGTCGATGGGCTGGTTGCAGACCCCGGACCAGACGAGCCCGCCGTCGAGGCCGATCATGACCTCGAAGCCGTCGAGGTCGGCGACGAGGCCCCAGGCGGGGTCCCAGGCGGAGACGGTGATGTCGGCGGCGCCGCCGTCCCAGTCGAGGCCGTAGGAGTTGACGACGGCGGTGGTGAACTGGGCGATCGGCTGGTGCGAGATGGGGCGGCACGCCCACACCTCGTGGCGCAGCCCGTGGGCTGCGGGTTCGGGGAGGCCGGGGGGCCCGTCGGGGTCGTCGGGGTAGATCGGCGGGGGCGGCACCGTCACCACGACGGGGTCGATAGCCCGGGCGAACAGCTCGAGCACGGCGGGCTGCGACCAGTCCCAGGCGGGGGTGAGGCTGGCGGCGTAGATGTCGAGGAGCGGGGCGTCGAACGATTCGACGATGGCCCGTGCCGGGGTGGGGGTCTGTCCCCAGTCGAACGCGGGGTCGAGCATGACCATCAGTGGGTGTCCCGCCACTCGATGCGGACGTGGAAGTTGCCGGAGGCGCAGTCGACGTGCAGGTCGTTGTCGCCGGGGTAGAGGATCGGCGGCGACGTGAACGGGGTGCGGCGCCCGTCGACGCGCTGCGAGCCGATGCGGCTGGTGCGGTCGGTCTCCCAGGCGAAGGTCTGGCCGACGGCGATCTGCAGGCCGGGCCATTGCACGTATTCGCCGGTGTCGTAGTTGAGGATCTTCGGCGACGTGCAGGTGGTGGTGGGGGTGATGAGCACCCGCAGGGCTCGGCCGTTGGTGGTGGGTGCGGACCCGGCGTTGACGCAGTTGACGGCGAACCCGTTGGCGGCCGGGTCGGATGCGTCCTCGGAGTCGTAGACGTGGAGGGTGTCGGAGTAGATCGTGGGGTCGGTCGCGGTCCAGGCGAGGTCGACCATCCAGGCGCCGCCGACGGTGGCAAGCAGGTTGGCCCGGTACTCGCACAGCTCGGGGCGCACCCAGATCCGCCAGTCGACGTCGTCGGGGAACCCGAACCCCCGGAACACCCACGGCTGCTCGTCGAGCGGGTTGGGGCGGGGCTTCATCGACGCCCGCAGCACCATCAGGGTGGCGGTGTCGACGCAGATCACCCGGCAGGTCGGGGACAGGACGGTGGCGTACTGGGCGCCGCCGTGCATCCCGTCGCCCTGCCGCCCGGTCAACGTGGTGGTGAACTCGGGGATGTCGAGGCCGTCGAGGCCGGTGTCGTCGCCGGCCAGGATCTTCACGTCCCCGTCGGGGCCGCCGGCGGTGATGGTCTGCCAGGTGAACGACTGCAGTGCGTCGAGGGTCATCCTGCCCATCCCATGAGTCGGCGGTCGATGGCGTCTGCGGTCCCGCGCCCCGTCTTGGCCTGGGTCCACACGTTGATGGTCGTGGACCCGCCAGGGCGGCCCCTGCGGCCGTTTCCGGGGCGTGGGGCGCCAGTGCGGCCCTGCTGAACCTCGTCGGCGGTGTTCACGTACTCGCCGCCGTGCAGCACGGCGAGCAGCGGCTGCCCGAGCGGGGCGTCGACGAACCCCCCCTTGGCGAACTCGGGGGGTGCGTGCTGGCCGCCGATCACCGGGGGCCGGTTGTCGTTGCCGCCCGGGATGTTGACGTGCGGGATCTGCACCGGGTTGCCGATCGTCGGCCCCTCCCACCCGGGGATGATCTCATGGCCGCCGACGGTCAGGCCCTCGAACGAGGGCAGCGTGAACGACAGGCTGTTCCAGCCGTCGATGATCCCGTTGATGATCGCCTCGAACCCGTCGCCGATCGGATCCCACAGGCCGCCCACCTTGCTGGCGACCAGGCCCGGCAGGTCCTTCATCCAGTCGACCGCTGCGGCCCCCATCTCGAGGCCCTTGGGGAGCATGGCTTCGGTGAACGGGGCGACCATGCCGTCGTGGGCGACGTCTGCCCACCAGTCGGGGTCCTTCACCTTCTCCATGAACCAGGCCTTGGTGGCATCCCAGGCGAGGCCCAGAGCCGACTCGATGGCATCGGACACGGCGGGCGAACCCGATTCGGTCCACCACGTGGAGAGGGCGGAGATGACCTCCGGGCCCTTCTCGTCCCAGAGGGTGTTGAGCTCCTCGAGGCCGGAGGACACCAGCTCCTTCACGGCCGGGCCGTACTCCTCCCAGATCGACTTGAGCTTGTCGACCCCCTCCTGCACCCGGGTCTTCACCCCTTCGATGCCGCCGTCGTTGAACGCCTGCGCCAACGAGGCCGGGGACAGCTTGCGCTTCACCTCCTCGATGTCGGTGGCGAGGTTGTCGTTCAACGTGCGGCCGGCGTCCTTCGCGGCGCCCTCGAAGTCGCCCAGGCCGCCCTCCATGCCCTGCAGCGACTTGAGGAACTTCGGCACGTTCTGGACGCCCAGATCCTCGAGCGGGGTGCCGAACAAGGCGATCGCCGTGTTGGCCCGGGTCGTCGGGTCCTCGATGCCGAGCAGCCCGTCCACGATCATCCCGAACGCCTTCTTGCCCCGGTCGCCGCCGGCGAGCAGGTCGTCGGACATCTTCTTGGCGTCCAAGCCGATGGTCTTGTAGGCGGCGGTGCTGGTGGCCGACATGTCGGTCGACCGGATCGTGAACTCCTTCAACGAGTCCCCGACCTTGTCGACTGCGATGGTGCCGTCCTGGGACGCCGAGACGAGCAGCCCGAAAATCTGCTCGCCGGTGAACCCGAGCGGGGCCAGGTGCTTCGAGTACTCGTCGATCGCGTCGAGCAGGTCGCCGGTCATCGACGACGGAATGCGCTGCATGCCCGTGAAGATCAGGTCGAACGCGGTCGTCATGTCGGGGGCGAGCCCGGACTTCACGAGCTGCGCAGCGCGGGCGATCGAGTCGGTCACGTCGACGCCGAAGATCGACGCCAGGTTCAAGGCGTCCTCCGAGATCGACTTCACGTCGCCGGTCGCGGACCCGAGGGTGCCACCCTGGGGCAGCGACAGCAGCGCCGCCCGCACGGCCTCGTTGACCTGCCCGGTCGACTCGCCGAACGCCGACACCCACAGGTCCCCGGCGATGCGCCCGGCGATCGTCGACTGATCCTCCGTAAGCCCAAGGGAGGCCGCGAGCCGGTCGTTCTCCCGGTTGCGTTCCAGGACGCTGTTGAACCCCTCGATCAGCTGGTCGGCGATCGCGGCGCCACCCACGGCGGCGGCAGCGACGGCGGCGCCCTTCCAGCCGTCGAGCATGTTGAGCAGCGACCCACGGCCCTCCGCGGCGCCGTCGTCGATCTTGTTGACGTCGACCTGCGGCACGATCGGGTGATCGTCGACCGTGGCCTGCAGCTGGTCGAACGAGTCGCCGACCGACGCCAGGGCCTTCTCGGCGGCGGTGCCGTCGCCGTCGACCCGCACCGTCGCCGACTGCCCATCGACGCCGGCGACCGCCTTGGATGCGGCCTTGAGCGACTGGTCGGCCTTCGACCAGTCGGCCCCGACCTGCACGGTGGCCGACGTGTCGCGCTCCCAGCGCTCGACCTTCCGCTTGGCGGTGTCGAGGTCCTTCTTGGTGTTGTCCTCGATGCCGAGCTCGTAGAACAGGCTGCCCAGGTTCACGCTCACGTCGTCACCTCCCTTCGGTCAACGGATCTGCCGCACCGCTGCTTCGAGCGCCGTGCCCTCGAGCACCACGCCCTCGTCCTTGCTCTTGTGGCGGCGCCAGCGCAGCCACGCCGCATCCGGTGAGAGGCCGGCGACGTGCCCGGTGAACCACCGCCACGACATGCCGGCCATGACATCGGCGGTCAGGTCCCCTCGGTACTCGCGGGTCCAGTCGGCTTCGAGGAACTGCCAGCCGTCGAGGATGTCGCGGGTGAAGCCCCCGTCGCCGGGGGAGGTGCTTCCCCCTCGGCATCACCGCCGGTGCCGATCCGGTAGCGGCGCACGATGGTCATGTAGACCTCGAACAGCTTGGCCTGCTCGATGCCCTCGTCGACCCACCGCTGCACCTCGCCCTTCCCGACCAGGAGGCCGAGGTGCTCGATCACGAACTCGAGCGAGAGCTGGTCGCCTTCGGTGTCCCGCCACTTCTTCGTGAACAGGACCAGCTTCACCGGCAGCGACCGGGGCAGCTCGTAGACGCCGCCGAGCACCGTGACGGTGAACGGCTCCGACGCCGCCTGGGCCTCCGCCCAGGCAGCATCGAAGTCGACGGTGGGACCGGCCATCAGGTGGGCGTGACGTTGGACGAGGCGACCGACAGCGGGCCCCAGCCGGTGGCGTTGTAGGCCCGCACCTTGAACGTGTGCGCCGAGGTGGCGAGCCCGGTCACGGCGATCGGCTTGGCCGACGAGCGCACCCGGGCGACCTCGGTGCCGGTGAGGTACACGACGACCTCGTAGGCGGTGATGTCGGAGCCGGTGCCGGCGGTCCACGAGGCGAGGATGCCGCCGGTGAGGGCCGTGCCCGACGGGGACGTGGGCGCACCGGGGAGGGCGAGGTCGTCGGAGGTGACGATGGCGCCGGTGACGACCATGTCGCAGGTCCACCCGGTGGGGTCGTCCTTGCCGCCGCCGCCGATCTTCACGTCCGCGGAGGCGTTGAACGTGAGCACGTAGCCGCCGGGCGTGGTGATGCGGAACTGCTGGATGCCGGCGGTGCCGATCTTCGCAGCCCACGCCTCGCAGGCGGCCTGGCCCGGGTCCTTCGAGCCGTCGTCGGGGTCCTCGAGGGCGAAGCCCTGCAGCCCGAACCCGTTGCCCCGCGAGGCCGGGAGGTGCGAGAGGCGGCCGTCCTCGTCGAACGAGGTGGTGTCGGCGTCGTTCTTGGTGGTCGTGGAGGACCACGTGTTGAGGCCCTTGACCTCGATCCAGTCGGGCGAGCCGCTGGTGCCGTTGTTGACCTCGAAGACGTGGTCTCGGGCCAGGTACTTGGTGATTTCGGCCATGGTGGTGGTGCCTCCTAGGCGGGGCGGTGGGTGGTGG
>ERZ724522.1548-NODE-1548-length-12152-cov-4.038357_pt1 | contig 12152 bp, 11 predicted proteins | sample MGYA00376055_ERZ724522 | MGnify/ENA primary metagenome ERZ724522 (study PRJEB28724, sample SAMN07190884) | wastewater metagenome | isolation source: effluent of sewage treatment plant in Hong Hong | place: Hong Kong | collected 2016-03-17 ... | reverse complement strand
TGGTGCCCTCTACCGCGTGCGCCTCGACGTGTCGCCTGACGAGTTGCTGGATTGGGATAAGCCGCTGAGCCAGAACGGCGAAGTTGCAAGAAAGGCCGTCGATGATGTGCGATCTATCTACAAAGAGATATTCCCCAAAGACAAAACGCTCGACGGTGATTGGCGTGGTGGTCAGTTGTACCAGCTCTTGCAAAAGTTCAGCGGATCACAATCAGGAGCAACGAGAGACCTACAGGCCGCAGGCGCCAAGGGAATCCGCTACCTTGACGGCGGCTCACGCGCCGCAGGCGACGGCACCCGCAATTACGTCATCTTCGACCCCGAACGTATCCAGATCCTTGAACGGCTCGCCGCGTTAGGCTTGGGCGGGCAGATGGTGAAGGACATGCTAGCGAAGGCCAAGGCCGCGAGTGCGTCGCAGCAGTCGCAGCCGCCGACACTCCCGCCCGTCACGGTGCGGCCCCCATCGACCCCACGGTCATGACCGAGCTGGAACCGCAGGACACCACCACCACGCCCGATCTTTCCGCTGACTCCACGGAGTCAGCGGCCCCGGCGCTGGACACGTCGGCCCCTGACGGGACGCCCGACGCGTCCGCGCCTGTTTCGACCCCGGACCCGGCAGCGCCGCGCGAGACCTACACCGACAAGAACGGCAGGCTGCGTGAGAAAGGGTCGAACAAGTTTCTGCGCGCCGATGGGGGCGAAGCGCCGGCCCCTGATGGCGAGACCGTCACGCCCGATCCCGTTGGCGAGGCTCCGCCTGCCGAAGCCGCTGCCGAACCGGACATTGTGCCGCAACCGTGGTCGTTCGTTGCCGAAGGGCAGACGTACACGCTCGGGAATGCGGCGGTGTATCCGGGCGTCGGGCTGGTGGTGCCGGAAGCGCACATTGACACGCTGCACCGGATGCTGGGCCGCACGATCAAGGCGGATCACGTCTTGGCGCAGCGCGACCAGATGCTGGCGCAAGCGCGCGAGGAAGCCGCGCACATGGCCGAGTTCAACCAGACCGCGGCCAAGCAGTGGGAAGCGTTAGCCGAAATGGTCCGACAGGGACGCCAAGACGAGGCATACACCCTGTTGGTGGAGTTTGCGAACGAGTTACCGGTGCTCCGGGCGGAAGCCAAGGCGCAGGTGCTCGAACGCCGTTTGACCCAGCGAGAGGAGGCGTCCCGCCCCTCCCCGCAGGCTGTCTTCGCGGAAGCGCGACAGGATGCGTGGCAGACGCTGGACGGCATGTTCCGCGAGGCGTTAGGCCAGCCGTGGGCGCAGGGCGTCACGCCCGAGGACCACAAGGCGGTCGCGGACCTGCTGAGCACGTTGGAAGACCGGCTGGTCATTCAGGCGCCCCAGGATTACCCCGAGGCAGGGATTGCCCGCGGTGATTGGGTGCTCGATGTGGACAAGGCCGGGGCGCTGATTCGCCGCGAGTTGGAGCGCGCTTCGACGTACCGCCGACAGATCGCTGACGCGACGAAGGCGCGAGAAGCCGCGCAGAAACAGGCCGAGGCGCAGAAAGCGCGCACCAAGGAGACCATCGCCGCCCCGCCGACTGTCGGGGGGTCCAGCGGCACCGCCACGCCGAAACCCTCGAAGTTCGTCCCCAAGACGCCCGAGGAATACCAGGCATGGCTTGAGCAGACGACACGCGGCTAAGCGTTAGCCGCTACCGGATACCCGCATGACGTTCCAGAGCACCACCACCACCACCGCGCGCACGGATCTCGTCGCCGCGTGGAAGGAAGTGTACCTCCCGCTGACCGAAGCCCTCAACTTCGATTGCGAGGAGTTCGACCTCATCAACACGATCAGCGACGTCAACGTCGACTGGTCCACGTACAAGACGATCCTGCCCCTCGACATCTACGAGGGCTACGGGGCCGGTGCGGTCGCGGAAGGCGGCTACAAGACCGTCGCCAGCTCGCAGACTGTTGTGCGCGCCGAGATCGACGTGCAGCACTACAACGCCTCGTTCACGCAGTCCGAACTGGCCCAGTGGGCCAACGCGGGGCTGAGCAACCAGGTCAAGGCGCAGCTGGCGTTGCAGGGCAACCAGAAGCTGAACGTCCTTAAGCGCCATCTGGCCGACTACATCCACGGGACGTCGGTGGGCACGCTCGCGCTGACGGACACGGACGTGTCGGGCACGTCGGGCACGCTCACCCTGACGGCGGGCTACGGCAACAGCGGCATCACGTCGGGCGCCTTCATCTGCGACAAGTTCCGAGTGGGCGACCGCATCGTCCTCGTGGACGGCACGTCGCTCGTCGCCAACTCGTTCGGCACGATCACCGCGAACACCCCGGCCACGCCGTCGATTGCGGTCACGTTCGACGGCTCCGTCAGCGTCACGAACAACTCGCTGAAGGTCATCAAGGCGAACAGCAAGGACGCCACCACGCTGGCCGCGGGCTCTGACTACAACCGTGGGCTCGTCGGGTTCCAGGACGTGTGGTTCTCCACCTCGGTGCATGGCGTCTCGTCCTCGTCCGTCACGGACTGGTCGGTCGCCTATAGCTCCTCGGCGGGCGGGCGGTTCAATGGCGTGAAGCTCCGCGCCATGACGAACGCGATCAAGAACTATGCGCCGTCGATGTACAAGGGCGACGTGCTCATGATCGACCAGGGCGTGGAGACGGACGCGATTGCCTACGAGCGCACGGCGCTCCGCTTCGCGGACTCGTTCGACATGGAGATCGACGGCAGCGTGAAGGCGAAGGGCAAGACGATTTTCAACTCGCGGCGCGTGCCGCCCGGCTACGCGGGCGTGCTGTCCAAGAAGGCGATTGGCAAGATCATGCTGAAGCCGATGGACGGGCAGCCGGGCGCGGGCGACGGGGAGAAGCTGGAGGAGCGTTCGGCCTTCCGGTTCGACCTCGACGTGGCGCTGGGCCTCGTGCACAAGTGCCGCAAGGCGCACGCGATCCAGACGGGCCTGACCACGCAGTAATCACACACGGACGGGGGCGGGCGCAGCGGCCCGCCCCCCATTGAGGGCTGAGACATGGCAGGCACTGGCACGGTGCAGAAAACCCGATGCACGAGTTACCCCGGATCGAGTGAGCGGGAGGCGATCAAGCAGCTGAACGGCTTGACGCAGATGTTCACCTATCAGGTGGAGGACTTGTCGGCGGGCTCGGACTTCACGGCGCGCATCATCTGGTCGCCGTCCGTGGCGTGCTACATCACTGCGATTAAGGTGCTGTGGTATGCCGCGACGGTGGGCGTCGACGGGTCCAATACGCTAGTGATCGACGTGGCGAACGCGACGCGGAGTGTCACGATTGGGACGCTCTCGCGCACCGCCACAAACACCGCGAACACGGCGTCGTCCCTGACGCTGACGGCGGCCAATCAGGACGTGGCCGCCTCGGCGGTGGTGACGCTGGCGGTGACGCAGGGCGCGACGGCGAACGCCGGCATGTTCGGTATCCAGATTGAATACCGCTCGTTCGAGCAGATCGGCGACGCGGCGGGCACCGCCATTACGACCTAACGATGGCGACCTACACGGATCGGCGGGCGTCCGCGACGACGGCGGCACGGCGCACGGGGCTGCGCGTGGGACGGGAGTGCGAACGCACGCCCGACCCGCAGTGGCAACGCGAACTGGACCGCATCGCACCGCCCGCCGATACCGTGAGCAATCTGCGCATCCTGTGGGAGCCGGGGGATTTCTGGCGCCCGCGGGAACGGTGGGTGATTTGGCAGGTGTACCCGATGGACCGGCACGGCCAGGCGATGCTGCCGTGGTACGTGCCCAAGGACGCACTGGACGGCCCGAGCCCGCGCAGTACGGGCCACGCGTGCGTGGCGGGGCTCTGCCTCTGCCCCATGAAGGCGAATCGGTGGGTGGATGGCCCGGACTCGGCGTTCGGCATTGACGTGTGGCAATGGCGGTTATGGCAGCAGACGGGCCGCTTTTGGAAGCGGTTCTGGATCGTGCAGGGCCATGACGGGGGCCACCCGTACACCTACGACGAGTTCGAGCGGAAGTACCGCAAGATGAACGGGGAGGACCCGGACCCGCCGTCGATCGGTGAATTACCGTACGCGGAACCGGACAGCCGGACGTGGAACCGGATTGCGACGCTCAATCTGCTCCGCACGCACCGCGCGATGGGCGACTTTACCAACCGCACCGCGGCGGACCTGCACCGCGAGCGGCGCGATAAGTCGGACGCGTACGAGGCGACGAAGCTGGAGTGGCTGGGCAGTCGCATCGGGGAGGCCGCGCCGCGCTTTCAGAAGGCGCTGAAACGCGCCGGGCTGGGCGAGGTGAAGCCGTGGGAGCGTTCGGGCGGGTTTGACGTGGACGAGGCGCGCGAGCAAGCGATTCTGGAGGGCGACGCGCGGCCCTTGAGTGTGTAGATTCGACACAGTGGCGCAACAGTCCTTTTCGAGTGAGGCAGCATGACGGCAGTGAACGGGGTGGAACTGACGGGACAACCGAAGGACCGGAGTGGGCAGACGCTGGTGGATGACTTCGGGCGTCCGTGGTCGGTCGAGCTGGACCGACGCACGATGGCGTCGGTGGGCCTCCCGATCCCGGCGTTCAAGTCGCCGTTCCCGATCCCGTATCAGCACCTCAAGGAGAAGTCCGGGCAGCTGGGCCGGATCTTCATTGACTTCGAGGGCTGGATTGCGGAGCTGCGCCGCGCGTGGTCGGAGATGGAGGCGCAGATCCAGGTATTGGCGCGCGACCTGTTCCCCAACGAGATCGCCAACGTCATCAGCGCCCCGCACGACTATCCCGCGCTCATGCGCGCGTTAGGCCCGGCCCCGTTGTCGGAACGCTTCGTCAAGGCGCTGCGCGCCGGGCACCCGTGGGCGACGGGCGAGATCGAGGCGGACCCGCGCACACTGACGAATCCCAAGGGCGAGCGGCTGTTCAGCGAGGAGGAAGTTGCCGGGTTGGAGCGGTACGTCAACAAGCATCGCTCGGCCAGCGCGACGCTGGATGACGACGCGTGGGAGTTCCAGACCGATGTGGCGCACGCGCTGAGCGTGCCGGTGGAGGACCAGGAGGAGTTCGGCGCGCACACGGCGCCGCAACGGACGCGCGGGCGCCGCTCGCGCACGACGGGATAACGCACGATGGCGAACAAGCGAGAAGCCCTGACGAATCAGGGCGGATGGAAATGGACGCTCAACACGTCGGCGGTCGTCGAGTGCGGCAATGCACACCATGCCGTCGTCAGCAAGTGGCGGCTGCACGTGAAGACGGGCGGGGCGTTGCCGGGATCGTTCATCCCGAAGATTCGCGCCACGGGCTCGGGCCTCACGGGTTCGGACCTGATTTCGCCGGTCTACTACAAGGACTCAGACACGGCCACCATCACCGGGGGCACGGCGGTCACGACCAACGATGTGTACGAGATCGTCACGGACGGCTGTGACCTCTACCTTGACTACACGAGCGGTGCCGATGGCATGATCGTGTATTGCAAGCCGGTGATTGGCTGATGGCGAACCGTCGCGGGCGGCGCGGGCGGCTCACGTCCCAGCTGGGCGGCGGGTTTGTCGTGCCGACGTTGGCTCTGTCGGCTACGTCGGCGTCGCTGGCCTCGACGGCTGGTTCGACCGAGGCGGTACAAAGTGTCATCACGGCGACGTCGGGGAATGGCGGGACGTTAGGCGGCGTTGGGATCGGGACGATTACCGAGTCGGTGGGCTCGGGGTGGCTGTCGGCCAGTGTGCAGGGCGGGTTCCCGGCGCTGGTCACGATTGTGTGTGACCCTACTGGGCTGAGCGCCGGCACCTATACCGGCAGCGTGCAGGTGACGGACCCCAAGGCGTCGAATAGCCCGCGCTCCGTCAGTGTTACGTTCACGGTCGCGGCGGTCGTGGCCGCTGCGATCCAGCTGTCGAGTCCGACCGTCACGCTCTCCGTCCAGCAGGGCAATGCGGCGACCACGACGGCGACGTGTACGGCGACGAGTTCGACCGCGACAGCGCTCGGGACGCTCTCGCTCGGGACGATCACGGGCACCGGGTCCACCGGTGTTAGCGCGTCCGTCACGGGCAACGTCATCACCCTGACGGGCGCCTCGGCGGCGCTCACGTCGGCGTCGTCGCCCTACACGGCGACGGTCCCGATTGTGGACGCAACGGCGAGCAATTCACCGCAGAACATCACGGTGACGCTCAACGTGGCGGCGGTGTCGCCCCCGCCAACGCCCACGATGGCGCTGTCCACGTCAGCGGTGTCACTCTCGGCTGAGGAGTCCTCGGGCGCGGTGGCGAGTACGACGGTCACCGTGACGTCAGCAAACGGGGCAGCACTCGGCACCACGGGCGTGGGCACGATCAGCGGCACCGCGTCCTCGGCCGTGACCACCAGCATGAGCGGGGCGGTGGTCACGATCAGCGCGGCGGTCGGGGTCCTCACGCCCGGCACGTATACCGCCACAATTCCGATTACGGATAGCCTGGCGTCCAACTCGCCGCAGAATGTAACACTGACGTTCACCGTCACCGCGCGGCCCGTGGGGACGACGATTCCGGCCGCGGTGTACCTGTTCGGGTCGACGGCGGGCGCGTCGGTCTTGGTGTCTCGCCCGTTCCCCTTGCGTCCTGGCGATCTGAGCGACGCGGACGCGACGGCGAAGAAGTTCCGGGTGTACGTCTCCGGGATCGAGCAGGCGATTTATGCCGAGCCCCTGCGCGGACGGCATGCCGATGGGTCGATCAGGGCCATGCTGGTGCAGTTTCGATGTGACATCCCGAGTAGCACGCCGATCACCGCGTCTGTCGTGCTGGGGAGTGCGCGCACCACTACGGACATCGCCAAGACGCCGATTACCACTGACGTCGCGTGGAATATGGGCGTGTCGCCGTATCAGTCGCACGCTGCCGTTCTCCCGACGGACCCGTCCTATTTGTGTGCGACGCTTGTAGCGGGGTCGCCGCTCATCCCGGCGGCGCAAGTGGATGCCGTGAGCTATCCATTGCTTGTCGCGTATGCCAACGATCGATACGAGGTACTGAAGAACACTGACATAACGGCTGTCTCAGCGCTCTCGGATTACGAGCATGTGCGTGGGCTGGTCAGCCTATGGTGCATGACGGGTGATATCAAGTACTACTCGCAAGCGGTCGTCAGGGCACGATACCTCCACAACTACTCAAACGATACCAGTCCCGCATCCTACAACCCGACGACAAATGTTGAGGGAGTGACCCCGGCGGGCGCTGGTCCTGGTGGCTCTAATGAGCCAAACTCGCAACGACATTGGACCGCGTTTGTTGGGTACTACCTGACAGCGTGGCCCAACTTTTACTCGTGGGTGAACGGGGGAGCGCAGGCCGCGATGCGTCAAGCGACGTCCTACAACTACGGGCGTCCGGTCAACATCGCGCACAAGAATGCGCACTCGCCGCGCAATTGCTTGCGGAACGTGCCGTACATGTGGATTGCGGCACTGATGGATGCTACGCGTTCCATCTCCAATCCCTCCGGTGGTGGCGTATCAGCCAGCGGGTACGCGACGCAGTTCGCCAAGCTCTGGACCGATGTGGCGGCGAACTTGTACGTCGAGAACCACGGGGGCACGGGATGGAGGAGTGGGTTCCCGTTCCATCACAATACGTATCAGGATGACGCGGGAGGCGCGATCGAGGGAGATTGGCCGTACTTCCAGAGCGCGCTCGTTGCGCGGCATTTGGTGGATTACTACCTCACCGTGCACGCCAACCCTGCGATTCCTGGATATCTCAAGCACATGGTAGATACGCTCTACCTCAACTCGGCCAGCACGTCAGGCAACGCGTCAGGGTCCGGATCAGATCTCGCCGGCGCGACCATCGGTGGCACCTACTACACGTTTCTTCAGCCACGCTGGGGACTCCCCTATCTCACCAAAGCCACGCCGACACCTGCAACTGGTGTGTGGACGTTCCCGATGTGGGCGCCCGCGATTGCGTTCGTCGAGAAGTATTATGGGGGAAGTGACCCTGGTGGAACACCATACGCGACATGGTATGCGCGATGTGTCAATGTCGCTAACATGTATCACCAGGGCGGAGGCTTGGGAGCTGCGAGTAGTTGGAACTGGAAGATTTGGGGGGAGATATACGGGGCGACGCAGGTCGCATGCTACTTGATGAGCCTAAGTGGTCAGCCGCAAGGCCCTGCGGCTGTGCCTGTTCCGACCGTTTACACGACTTGGCCGAACTGAGCATGCCCGGCACAAGGCTATCAATAGGAGTCGTTTAATGGCGATTGGTTTTGGATCAGCCGGGACTTCCTCTGCCTCCACGTTTCGCAACATCACCCCGAGTTATCCGACCGTCTCGGCAGGGGACTATCTGTTCCTGCAGGTGTCGATGAAGTACAGCGACCCGACTGTCTCGACGCCCTCGGGCTGGACGTTGCTGGGCGACGCGACGGGGGGCGCGGGTACGGACGGCACGGTCGACGAGGGCAACGTCCGCACCTATCTGTTTGGGAACGGGTTCTGAGTCCGGCACGCTGACGGGGACCAGCTCGGGCGGGACAGCCTCATGTCTTGGGGGGCGTATTATCTCGTTGACGAAGGCCGCCGGAGAAACGTGGGATGTGTCCTCCGGCGTGACCGCCAGCGACAACACCGCGGGGACGTCGATTGATTTTGCGTATGGCAGTGACCCCGGCATCACGGCGAACGATTGGCTGGTGACGGTGTGGGCGATCAACTCGACGGCCTACACGCATACGCACGCGCTGACCTGCTCGGGGCTGTCGAGCATCACGACGCAGTCGCGCGGGAATGTAGCAGTGACGGGGGGCGCGAATCTGCGCTATGGATTCGTGACGCACGCCATCGGCGCGGGCACCGCCAGCGGTAACGCCACGTACACGAACACCGCGAGCGGAAGCGCCACGAACGCCCCGGCGGGCGCCTCGGTCATGGTGCGCGTCCGGGTCACGTCCACCGGCAGCGATACCCCGATGGATGCCGCGGTGGGGACGTTCACGTTGACCGGCCAAGCGGCCACGTTCGACATCAGCATGACGGCCGAGGCAGGCACGTTCACGCTGACCGGAAACGCGGCTTCACTGGAAGCCTCGTCGGGGGGTGGCTACCTCCCGCGCTTTGACAAGCGGCGCCGCTCGGCGGCGGCCGCCTACCACCTGCGCCAGCAGGGGATGGAGTAATGGCAACGTTCACGAAGCTGAACGGGTTTGTGGAGCATCTGGCCGAGAAGGTGCATAACCTGGGCTCGGACCAGCTGGTGATTGCGCTATCCAATACGGCGCCCGGTTCCGAAAGCACCCCGCCCACCGGCGCGACCACGGATTGCGTGCTTGCCAACGTCACGCAGATCAGCTACACGAACTGTTCCAGCCGCAACGTCACCACGTCGTCATCGGCGCAGTCGTCGGGGACATACAAGCTGGTGTGCAATGACCTGACGCTGACGGCGAGCGGTGGGAGCGTCGGGCCGTTCCGGTACGTGTACCTCTATAACGACACGCCGACCAGCCCCGCCGATCCGCTCATCGGCTATTGGGACTACGGCTCCTCCCTCACGATCACGTCGGGGAACACGTTCACCGTCAACTTTGACGGCACGGCTGGCGTGCTGACGGTGGCCTAACGTGGCCGCCTTCGACAGCGCCTACCTGCTCGCACGGCTCCGCACGTTTACCGAGCGGGACTCGGACGATGAGTTGTTGACGGACGCGCTCGGCTACGAGTTGCTGGCGGACGCGCAGCGCGCGGCGGTGCTGGACATTGCCGCACGCGTGCCGCACGCGATGATGGGGGCGCCGGTGCTGCTCACGTCGGCGGACGGCGGCTCCACCTACACGTTCGGCACCGACGACGACGGCAACGCGGCGTTCGTCGTCGGGCACTGTGAGGTGTATGCGCGCGACGGTGGACAGACGCTCTATGCGTCGAGCTATGGCGACGGGGAGGGCGACTTTGTGATCGAAGGCGACCGTATCCGCATCCCCCGCGGACAATCGCGCACGTTCACGACCGGGCCGTACGCGCGCGTCCAGAAAGTGCCGCTCCTGCTCAATGCCTCGGTGGCGCCGGTCCTCACGCCCGTGTGGGGCCGCATGGTCATCGTCTACGGCGCGTGGCAGCGGTTTGCCGCGATTGCGGGCTTGCGCGATGATCGCCAGCCGCAAGAACTGTACGACCGGGAGCTGGGCAAGATCCTGCTGGGTCTCAAGACGCAGTTCTCGACATATGGCTATCCGGCCGGGCTCCGCGCCCGACGGCCGTGGTGGGAGGATCTGGACTAGTGCCCGCACGTGCCACGCCCGCGCGCCAGTATCCCCGCAAGATGGATCGCCTTGTGGCGCAACCCATCGTGGGCATGGACGACACCCTCGATTGGGAGGTGCCGCGGCCCGGCTTTGCGCGCGAGCTGACGAACTGCTACGTCCCGCCCGGCGCCTTCGGGCGGCGCGTGGTGGGGCGGCCGGGACTGTTGGGGCTCGGCGCGCAGGGGGGCGGTGTCGGGGCTCGCAGGACGCAGTTCTTGGGGCAGTTCATCAAGAGCGACAACACGCGCACCACGATCTGGATTTGCGGCGGCAAGTTCTACACGCTGAACTGGGGCACGCGGACGTGGAGCGAGACCATTGACGCGGCCGCGTTTGCCGGCGCCTCGGTCACCCTCTCGACGACTGCACGGGTTCAGGCGGTGACGCTCAATGACCAGATCGTCTTTTGGGACGGCACGAATGACCCGTGGATGTGGGACGGCACCACGGTCACGGAACTGACGAACGCGGAGATTTTCACCGGGTTCGGGTGCGTCTACTACGCCAAGGTGTTCGGTCCCAAGGGTGACACGTTCTACTGGAGCGAGGAAGGCGATCCGACGACGGGATACGCGGCGGGCGGCTACAACTACGCGTGGGCGCCGATGCAGACGGCACGCATTACGTCGATGGCCGCGAGTAATAGCGCGCTCTACGTCGCGGAAGCCAATCGCATGATTCGCGTGACGGGCGCCGTGGACGACGCGTTCCAGACGACGGGCACGCGCTCGGACGTCAGCGAGGAAATCGGCACGCGCTCGCCCATGCTGGTCACGGATCAAGGTGTGGTGCTGGTGTCGAGCGAGGGCAATCCCCTGCTCTACAACGGCCAGTTTGTCGATCTGTGGAAGGCGTGCCAGTCGTTGATTTCTACGATCCACCTCGACGCGCTGGATCAGGTGCAGATCCTGTCATGGCCGTCGATTGACGCGGTGCTGATTGGGCTTCCGTTGCAGCCCAACGACGTGGTGAGCCAGTGGGCGGTGTTTCGGCTCAACGATGGCGAGCCGCGCTACATCGGGCGCTGGGATTTGGGGCTCAATGACGCGGCGGCGGTCGTGCTCAACGATGACCTCGTGCCGTGCTTCCTGGTCAGCGGCAACGATGACGGCTACGTGTACGAGATGGGCCAGCCGACGGGGACGCAGTGGGATGACGCGTTCACGAGCGGCACGGTGTCGATCCCGCACACGGTGACGTGGCAGCCGCTGGTGGGCGATCCGGATATGGACCGGCACTATGACCGGGCGACGGTGATCCTCGACGGGACCGCGACGACGGAACAAATCACGTTCCGGTATCAGACGACGCGCAAGATGTCCACCCCGATCACGAAGACGGTTACCAGCTCGAGCGGGGCACAGCTCGGGGTGTCGTTTGTCTTGGGCACGTCCTCAATGGCGCTGCCCACGGTGGAGCGGCGCGTGGTGTTCGGCATCAAGGGGCACGGGCGCGCGTATGCGCCGACGATTGCGCACGACGAGATGGGCGCCACGTTCGCTGTGAAGGCGACGAGCGTTGAAGCATACCCGTGGGGCATGGACTCCACGCACCCGTAGAGACGACATGGCAAACATCGGCACCCTGATTGATTTCACGGACGGCAATGTCCTGTACGCGTCGCAGCTGGATAGCAATTTCTCCGCGATTCGCTCGGTGGTGAATAACGACTGCGTGCATGTGGACAAGGCGTCGCAGGTCATCACCAAGACAATCACGTTCACGCCCGACAGTGGCGGCGGATTCATTGTCTCGACGGGCGGCGCGACGATCACCGCGGGCGGGCTCACGGTGACGGCAGGCGGCGTCACGGTCAGCGCGAACGGGATCACGGTCACCGGCAACTCGACGATTACCGGGACGCTGGGGAGCCTGACCGGCATTA
>ERZ724522.1546-NODE-1546-length-12156-cov-4.944798_pt1 | contig 12156 bp, 15 predicted proteins | sample MGYA00376055_ERZ724522 | MGnify/ENA primary metagenome ERZ724522 (study PRJEB28724, sample SAMN07190884) | wastewater metagenome | isolation source: effluent of sewage treatment plant in Hong Hong | place: Hong Kong | collected 2016-03-17 ... | reverse complement strand
GATGTGGGCGTCTTGGTAGACCTTCTTGAGTGCCTCCTCGCGGGCTCGCGCAATCGCAGCCAGGGTCTCCTCCGGAGACCCGCGGATGATCCTCCATCCGTAGTTAGTGCCCTGGATGTGGACGCGAGTGCAGTTGTCCGTCTCTGTGCCATCGGTGTCGGAGGTGAGATAGGCGATCTTGTCCACTTCGATCCAGATGCCGGCGGAGAACTCGGGGGAGAGAAGCTCGAACTTGATGAACACGTCAGCCACCGGTGCCGGTGTTGTAGTTGGTCACCGTCACGCTGCGCCGCGAGGCGCCGTCCTGCGTGACCGTGGTCTGGGTGTAGGGCAGCACCAGCGCACTGGCCGCGACAGGAGTACCGGGGCAGACGGCGCCCGAGGCGGCCATCGCCCTCTTCACCTTGTCGTCCTGGCACAGCATCGCCAGGGCCGCGTCCGCCTGCCCCAGCTTCTCCAGCGAGAAGGCCAGGGCGATGAGGGTGCAGGTGGAGCCCTCCCAGGCGTAGCCGCCGCCGATCGTGATGCCGGGGACGGCGGCGCCGAGAGATGCCGACAGACCGCAGTTGTTGCCGACGGCCAGGGAGGGGATGCCGACGGCGCCGGTCTGGAGGCGATCTTGGAAGTTGACCGACTGTGAGCCGGAAGCGGCTGAGCTCGTCGCACCGTTCGCCGCGGACGCGGTCATGGCGGACGCCGAGGGCGAGTTTGGGGAGTTGATGCGGTCGTTGTCCTGGCGCCACGTCGAACCTGTGGAGGGCTTGTTGATGGTCTGCGCCGCAGCGGACGCGAGAGGAGCGAGCAGCAGGGCTGCCGCGAAGAGGGGACGGTGGAACACGGTGGGACTCCTATATCTATAGTCGTTTCGATGGGTCTAGGTTAACCTGGAGTTCGCCGAGGGGTACAGGAGTAATTTATTGAGATCGATCGCGACGGCGGTTGTCCTGAAACTCCAGCAGCATGATCACGCAGCCAAAGATGATCATGAACACGAACATCAGCGCGAGAATGGCCGCGGGGACCCACAGGAAGGAGGTGACCAGCACCCAGAACCAGGTGTCCATCTCAGTAGCCTCGACGGCGCCGTCGCTGACGGTTGTCCATGATCGTGGCGGTGACGTACACGAAGAGGCACAGCAGGATGAACAACGCCGTTCCCCAGAACGGTGTCAGCACCCAGAACCAGCTCCAGTCGATGACGCCGCCGAGCTTGAGGCCGATGAGGAGCAGCTGCAGGAGGCCGGTGAAGCCGACACCTCCGGAGGCGGTGTTGGTTGAGGTGGTCATCTCTTTAACCTTTCACGAGCTTCATGCAAGACGTGCCTTTGATCAGACGGATAGCCATGCTCTAAGAGAGCCAGCACGTCACGTAGACCTTCAGCGTAGCCACCGTCGTAACCTTCGGGTGCGAGACCAGAGGTGTAGATGTCACCTCGGGCGCGGGACTCTGGATGAACCTTCAGCTTATCCTCACAGACCCGCAGAGCTGAGCGAAGGAGACGGATCACCTCACGCTTGCCGTAACCGCTCATCCGCCGTATCCGTACGACACACTTTTCAGGCGCTTCATCATGCGGTAGGTGTGCGCGTGCTCTGTGGGGAAGGGCACGAACACCACCTCCCAGTTCTCGGTCTGCGTCTTGCCGACCTCGACGTCGAACTCCAGGGGCGTGGGATAGGAGTTGATGTCCACTGGCATCGGGTCCGACGCGGGATCGTAGACGGGAAGCTTGCGGCGAATGAAGTTGGGCATCAGTTGACCTCTCCTTGGCCGAGTGGTTGGACCTTGGTGTAGCCGAACGGCTGGCCGTCTTCCGTCATCCACAGGTGGGGGACCACGCGGTTCTCGTCGTAGACGTAGCTCAGGTCGCCGTCGAGGATGGCCGAGCAGACGTACGCGACGTTCTCGCCGCAGGGACCCTCCGCGCCGTCCTCGTACCGCCGCTCGCCACCGGCCAGCTTAAACATCGCGCGGCGGACGCAGTCGCACGAACCGGCGCCCTCCAGGAAGAGGTGCAGGTGGTCGGGCCGGAGCTCACCCGTGAGGACCACCTGGCGGACCTCGTGGGTCGTGGTGCTGCGGAGGCGGAGGACGAACACAGGCTCAGGTCCCGAGGCCGCTGCGGATGGCGGTGCGGGTCTCGGACTCCTCGGCAGCCTTCTTCAGCTCCTCGTAGTGTTGGCGCTCCCGGGCTGTGAGAGCCTCCGAGGCTGTGCGGAAGGTTGCGTGAGGCTGGACGAGGTTCTGAGCTTGGGCTTGATTAAGAAGATTTGAGACCGACTCGTTGGAACGGTAGTTCCGCAGCGTCTTGAGGTTGACCATGGAGTTGCCAGTCACCAGCAGACCCTCGACCACCTCGGCCGAGCCCCAGGCACCGGAGGTCATCACCTCGTCCTTGAACGCGGTGGCGACCCTCGAGAGACTGAAGGCCCCGACGATCACGCGGGCCTTGGAGTTGGCCAAGGTACATACCACCAGGTAGGTGGCCTGCATCTCTGAGGTGAGGGTGGTGTGCATGGCGTTGTGCTAAGCTCCAGGGATGGGTTTGTGTCTGGGTTAACATGGGACGGATCTAGTTGAAGATACAGGGGAAAGTGCGGTCTGAGCGGTTAACTGGTGGTAGGTTTCAGGGGTAGATACATGTTGCAAGGAAGAAGCAGATTGAGATGTTTTGGGCACTTGTTGCGGGTAGATACGGTAGAGACGAAACTTCTGATGAGCAGTTAGGCTTTGAGGCGCTGAGGGAGGCGCACATTGCGAGCTGAGGAGATTGATCGGAGGAGGGCTCATATATTTACGGCGTAAATGGCTCTCTCGAGATTTAGGTGATCGATCGGTTAGGAACAGGAGATACATGCTGCGGGCCCAGCCGGGAGGAGGGTGGTTTAGCTGGGAGGAGATTGAGCTGGAGAGCTTCCCTGCTAAGATCATAAACTGAGTGTAACGAATATGTTCCCTGATATCAATGGGTTAGCTTCTTAATAGTAAGATAGTAAGTTATATCTTTCTAGGATAAGGGATAAGGATATAAATAAATATTATACCAAATGGTTAAATATATAAAATAAATATATAAAAAGGGTGTACATTTAAAAAATAACGTGCCTAACGCGCGTGCCTGCGCGGGCGCGCAGGCGGGCGTGTGACGTACGGACCTCGAAATAGTAAGTTATAACTTGCTATCTTACTATTGAGATCCTAGTCAGTTGCAATCATGGAATATTTTCGTTCCCAGCTTGCAACGATCGTAGCAGGGAAGCTCAGAACTTAAACCGTTCCCTGCTAATTGGCCCCGTAACTTACTACTCAAAGTCTCTAAGCCATTGGAAACCAACGATTGTCGTTAAATCACACTCCGCCTCTCAGGTACAGGGCTATTTTCGGCCGCTCGCAACAAACTTCTACACCCTGTGAGTATCATCCCTCGTACGCGTGCACGAGAGCGCGAGCGGGTGCACATTCGGGTTCCCACGTCACTCTCCCCGTGATATGTATCCAGATCCGTAAGGTTTCTCCCTCGGTGAGCTAAAAGTTAATGCCTCCTCCGAAGCACACCCCGGTGGACTCATTGATTGCCCGGGCACGCGTCGCCAAGCGCGCAGCCGAGCGCGGCCTCCCGATGGACTGGTCCCCACTCGACCTCCTCGTCGACGCCTCCCTGGGCTACCTGCCGCGCATCAAGCCGCACGATCCGGATAACCCCGACGATCCCCGCGCGGGGAAGGAGGACTTCCGCCCGCTCGAGGCTGCTGAGCAGCTCAGCGCCATCAAGGAACTCTCCAACTACGTCGCTCCGAAGCTGAAGTCCATCGAGCACAAGGGCTCGCTCGAGGTGGACGACCCGAAGCGGAACGCGCTCCTCGACACCCTCGTCTCCAAGCTCTCGGCTCGCCTGCCCGAGGTCGCCGACGACAAGCCGGCGCGCACGAACGGTGCCAACGGCACCATGCACGGCGGGTGAGATCGGCGTGACAAGTCCTCTCGCCGCGTTGATGAGGATGCTGTTGAGCTCTCAGTTCAAGGTGCCTCACCCCTCGCGAGAGGTAGGCCGTGAGCTGGGTCCGATCCTGGGCGGCAATGAGCTCGACCCGCTGGCCCAGGGCTACGACGACTCCGACCTGATGTGGCAGGTGCCTGAGGAGTCCAACGCCATGGACGCCTACGTCCGCGGCTTCTGGTTCCCGCCGTACGCGCTTCCCGAGAGCGGCTCGCTCCCGGTGGAGCCAAACCAGATCGAGCTTGGCCGCGGCGCGTACGACGTGCCCTGGCTGCCGGGACGGCTCCGTTGAGTCGCCTCCGCTCCGACCTCTCCGGCATGACCGACGAGCAGCTCGCGGCGCTGCTCGCGCGGTTGACGTGGCTCGAGGAATGCCGACCTGACCAGCTTGCGCCCGACGAGCAGGTCACCTGGAACATCTGGCTGTTCCTTGCTGGTCGCGGCGCGGGCAAGACGCGCGCGGCCGCTGAGGACATGGGCTGGTACGCGTGGACCAACCCGGGCATCATCGGGCACGTGGTGGCGCCCACCCACAACGACCTGCGCACCGTCTGCTTCGAGGGAAACTCCGGTCTCATGTCGGTGATCCCTCGCGAGATTGTGCGTGACTACAACCGCTCGCTCCAGGAGCTCTTCCTCGTCAACGGTTCCATCATCCGCGGCTACTCGGCGCAGGACCCGAACCGCCTGCGCGGGCCGCAGTGCCACCGCCTCTGGGGCGACGAGTTCGCCGCCTGGGACCAGCCGGTCGGGAACGCCCAGGCGGTGCTGGACATGGCCCTCATGGGTCTCCGCCTCGGCCAGGCGGCCAAGGCCATCCTGACCACGACGCCGCGACCCATCCCCATCCTGCGCAAGCTGCTCAAGCGCAAGGACATCGTCGTCAGCCGCGCCACCACCTACGCCAACCTGCAGAACTTGGCCGACAACTTCAAGCAGACGGTGCTGCAGTACGAGGGCACCCAGCTGGGCCGGCAGGAGATCTACGCCGAGCTGCTCGATCCAGAGGAGCAGGGCATCGTGAAGCGCAGTTGGTTCAAGCTGTGGCCGCACGACAAGTTGCTGCCTCGGTTCGAGTTCATCGTCATGAGCCTCGACACCGCCTTCAGCGAGGAGAACTACGACACCAAGACTGGCAACACCGACCCGACGGCGTGCAGCGTGTGGGGCATCTTCAAGCTGCCCAACAACATTGAGAGCGGCTACCGCTGCATGCTCCTGGACTGCTGGGAGGCGCGGCTGGGCTTTGACGAGCTGGTGGAGCGCACGAAGAAGGAGGCCGCCTTCAAGTACGGGCCCACCGAGAAGGCGGTGGGTCTCATCGTCATCGAGGACAAGGGCTCGGGCATCTCGCTGCGGCAGGTGATGAGCAAGCGGGACGCGCGCACCTATGCGTACAACCCGGGTCGCGCGGACAAGCTGCAGCGCCTGCACATGGTGTCCCACCTGCCGAAGCACGGGCTCATCTACCTCCCAGAGAGCGAGCACCAGCCTGGCGAGCCGAAGACGTGGGTCTCGCCGCTGCTCGACCAGGTGTGCTCGTTCCACGGTGAGGGCACGACGGAGCACGACGACTACCTCGACACCTTCACCCAGGCGATGCGGGTGATGCAGGACAAAGAGCTCCTGCGGGTCACCCAACCTCCGCTCGTGCTGCCCAGGCACCCGCCTGGCTGGAAGCCGGAGAACCCCTATGCCGCCTAGCAACAGTGAGAACCTGCTGCGCACTCGGCTGAGCCCGCTGCGGGAGATCGCGCGGCGCATCCTCGGCCGCTCTGCTGAGAACCCGACCGACGCGCAGCTGCAGCAGGTGCTCAACACCAACTCGCCGGTGCGACTGCCGGAGCTGCCGGGGAGTCAGCTGACGTTCTCGCCGGGGGAAGCGACGGTCAGGGCGTGGCCGAGGGCGCTGGACACGATGGACATTCGACTCGCGGGTCCGTACAGTCAGTCGTGGAACTCTCAATATGCGCCCACGACCCTGGAACCTGCGTCGCTGTTGGACCAGACGCGATTGGCTCTTCAGCCTGGAGCCAACAGACGATTTGACACACTTTCTAGCGAGACGTCTGGAACACTCAGTCCTGAGCAACAGCGAGAGATGTTTCTTGATGCTAAGCTGCACATTCTCAACAGCTCTCGACCTCAGGTCAACGATCAACGCGCTACAAGATATCTTGAAGAAAACCACGACTATCCCCCGTACAGCGGATATCGCGCGTACCCAGATGCTGAGAATGCTCCGTATCAAGTGTCTACGTTTAGCGGCTTAGGTCCTAGTGAGTCCGATGTGTCAGGTCACTTCTCCGGAGGTCCCCACCACACTCGCATGAGCCTCATCACCCACGGTGGACGCATCGGGCAGGCGAACCTGGACGAGCTGCAGTCGGACTTCTTCTCGGCAGGTGCGAGGGATCCGGAGAGGGCGAGGAACCTCGATAGTCAAGTTGATGCATTGATGTCTCAAGCAGACGCTTTACGCAGAGAGCGTTGGAGCTACTTCAACGAGAATGATCCGGCGCGCATCGGTCAAAATGAATACAACCAGCGAATGTCACAGTTCGCCCATCGTGATATTGCGCTTGAAACTGAGATCCGTCGCCTTCAAGCCGAGTCCGACAAGGCAGCCACCGGCGTCGCCGACTACGGCCCCCTGCGCTCCATCTGGCCCCGCGTGCTGTTGAACGACGCCGTCCTGCGGGCGATCGATACCCCAGAGGCGAACTTCTTCACCTGGTCTCCGCCGTCGGTGCACCGGAACCTTTATGGCATCGCTCCCGGTGAGCCTGAAGACAACATGTATCGCAACATGTACGAGCGGGTGGTGCCGAGGGCTGCTGAACAGCTGCATCGCCGTTTGGGTGTGCCATATGTTGCGGAGACAATACCGGGTGATCCAACTCGATTGAGCGATAGCTCTAAGTATGGCGGCTGGGAGAATGGCCAGTCAGATCTAAATTTTCAAGGCTTCCGCATCACCGACGAGCTCCGGCGCGCCGCCGAGGGCGTGAACCGGCTCGTGGACGATCCGCGGCCGAGTGGGTTCTCGCTGCCTCTCTACGCTGAGGGAGGCGGCGTTGCCTAGCCCTCTCGAGCGACTGCGAGCGGCCATCACACAGAGGCTGCAGGATCATCCCGTGGTGGTGAACGTACCTGAACGAGCCCTTCCCGGGATTGCCTCTTCACGTGAGCTTCGCAGTCAGTTTGAGACAGGCTTCAGCGGCGGGTTGTACGACCCCAACACTCGGTCGAACGTGGAGGAGGACCTGCTGGGGATCGGTCGTGGCATAGATCCCCGTCACCGACCCGTCTACGGCTACGTGGGAGACGCCTCCACTCTTTTGGGTCAAGCGGGATATTTCCCCGTTGACGGCTACGGCCAGTACAGCTTGGTGCTCAATCCAGAGGTCAAGGACAGGTCGACGTTCTCAATCGGTGATAGTCTGGGCTATAGCCGGCCGTTTCCGATGGAACCGAACGCGCCTCGGCCCTTCTCGCTCGGGGTGACCGACAAAGAGCTCAATCAGATGCTCGAGTACGGCGAGCAGACGATGGAAGACGGTGACTATCACGGTTGGGATGAGAACCGCTGGAAGCAGGTGCTGGACATGGGTTTTAGCCCGTGGGTGTTTGACTACTTTGAGTCTCAGGTGGACCGGCGTCGCAAGCCGCTTACGCTGTCGGACGTCGCGACGACGCTGGGCCCAGGACGTGAACCGCTGTTCGAAGACGTGCCGCACCTGCAGTTAAGAACATCGGAGGCGGATCGTCGGCTGAGAGAATTGGGTGTGTACGCCGAGGGAGGCCGAGTCGATGGCCGCTGAGGTCGTCGTCCTCAACGAGACGAGCCTGCTCGACATCCCCGGGAAGCTCCGCATGTGGGCGGCGATGATCGAGAAGGGAGAGGTCGAGCCGCGCACCGCGATCTTGGTGCTGTGGGACGGCCGCGAGGTGGACGTGTCCGCGTTCGGTGAGGAGTCTGACGCTGCCTCGGTGCACCTGACGCTGCACGCGGGCATGATGAAGCTCGCCAGAACTCTGTTGCCCTGATGCCCGGACCCCTCGACCGCATCCGCTCTGCCCTCGCCCGTCGGATCATGCCGTCCGCGGAGCGCGAGGCGCTGTTCCCGCCGGTGCAGGTCGAGCGACCCACGGCTCTCGCGCCGGTGCGCCCCGAGCCCGAGCCTCCGCAGTCGCTGATGCCCGAGCTCGACCTGGGCTCTGGGAACATGGAGAACGCGATCGAGGCGCTGCGCAATGCGCCGATGGACCGGCGTGGGCTGATGAACATGCTGAGGGGTGCGTCGGCCGCGGCCACCGTCGGGAGGCTGCCGGCCCTCGTGGCGCAGGCAGCGCCGGCGGTTGCTGAGGCCGTCGCTCCGGTGGTTCAGGCCGCGGCACCTGCGGCGCCCTCGGTGATGTCGCTGATGACGGACTTGATGCGATCACCCTTCTCGTACTATCCGCGGGTGAATGAGATCGAGAAGACGCTGTACGACGAGAACAACGGCCTGTCGCGGCAGGAGTACCGCAACCTAGATCTTGAGGGCGCCCGGCTTCAGGATGAATACAGGGGCACTCAAGCCTCACTTCATCGGATCCATCAGTGGGCCAACGACATCGCTAGAGCACGAGACACGCTGCGACGGGCGCAGTTGGACGACCCTGATGCCAAGCCGGACCCCTACGACGTACGGATGGCAGACTCCGCCGCGCACGTGCGGGCTCGGTTGTCCGCTCGAGGCAACTTCGAGATGCCGCCGGCCCTCATCGACGCGATCTATCGTTCAGGTCTTCCCGTGGACAAGTTCATCACACAGTACATCGACGGAGTGCTTGAGACCCTCCCTCTCGGGGAGGACGTTCGGCACATGGGGGCGATGCTCGACTCCTTGGAGGAGATGGGACGTGACGGTGGAGGGGGCGAGAGGGCCACACTCACACGAGAAGGCGAGAGAGGGGCGTACCTCGGACGGGTCATGTACAGCGCGGCGCAAGCTGCAGGAGGTGTCGACAACGTGACGCCTGAGCTGTTCATGGAGCACCTCGGACTGCGGGCGCCGCACGTGCGCTCGATGCTGCCTGAGGACTATGTCATCAACCCTGAGGCATGGCAGAGGTACATTGACCTTCAGAAGAGGGGTGGAATGCGATGACCGACGTCCGCATCCCCGTCTCCACCTACGAGGGCCTCTATGACGTCGAGCCCCTGCTCTCGCCCCAGCACTACGAGGCACTAGGTCCACGTGTCCCCGACCGCAGTCGCTTCTACCCCGGCTACCTCGGCGCGCTGCTGGACGGCGCGACCTTCAACCTGGGCGACGAGGCCATCTCAGGCATCACCGCGGGTCTCTCCTCCGCGATCGACGGCGTCCCCTTCCAGGAGGCGTACGACCGCGCGCTGCCGTGGGTCCGCTCGCAGCAGAAGGAGTGGGAGGAGAACAACCCCGGCGACGCGTTCGTCCTGAACGTGGGCGGTGGTGCGGCGCTTCCCCTCGGAAACGTGAGTGGCGGCCTCCTCCGACGCGCGGCGCTGGCGTCTCCCATCGGCGCGATCATCGGCGGTCTGTACGGCTTCGGCGGAGGCGAGGGTGAGGAGAACCGTCAGGAGGAGGGGCTGGTCAACGCGATGATCGGCGGGGTCCTCGGCCCGGCCTTCCCGCTCGTCGGCGCGGGCATCCGGGGCGGTCTCGGGAAGGTGCGTGAGGCCCTCCGCAGTCGCCGCCTCGCCGACCAGTTCCAGCGTGGGCTCGAGGAGTGGACGCCTCCGAGCCTGCCGCAGCTCGAGTACAGCGTCCCGAGGTTGGGAGCCGAGTGATGCCAGGTTGGTTGGACAAGCTGTTGGGTAGAGCGCGTCCACGGACACCTGAGCAGGTGTTGGACCTCGTGCGTCAGCGTCCCACGGCTGAGTCCGGTCAACTTGTGGACCGCCTCGCGCAGGTGCCCATCGAGCTGCCTGACGCGCCCACCGAGGACTCTGTGCAGAGACTGCTGCAGGGACCACAATTGGACCGACGTGGCGCATTGGGGATGCTGCGTAACGCATTCACCGCGGCAACTCTTCCCGGGCGTGTGTCATTGCTCGAAGCTCCTGGCGCAGTCGCTCCGTCAATTCTCTCGCCGATGGAGTTTCTTGCCAGTCACGCACGGCGCACTGGTCTGAGCGGGGTGTCCCTTGCCGATAGCACGATTGACGAACTTGTGGGCTCAGGACACAAGCCCAGTTCGGTGTTGCGGCAGGCTATGGAGATGGACGAGGACACTGTCGGAGGTTATCGCAACTTGCTCGATACGTTCGATAACCAGCACTCTCCGGAATTTTATCTCTCGACGTTCGATCCTCGCGATAAGTTGACTCCTACGGTTCGAGGCTTGTCCCAGCATGGGTCGTATTCGATCCCGTTCTTGAACGCGGAGACGGACGTGGGCAGACGCTTGTTAAGCCTCCACGGCATGGAAGACGACACACTCTTACCCCCGCACGTCGAAGGTTTTTTGTCGGGTGTGAATAGTCTCTACCGCAGGTCGCCTGGATGGGTGTACAATCACACACCGACCCTGAGTCTCGTCGATCCCAAGATCCGGTCCGCGGTAGACGAACTTTCGCAGCGCTACTTCGATCGGTCTCTCAACATGTCGGACGATGGACTTAACCAATTGATGGGCGACGACAGAATGTTCCTCGACCGCGAGAACCCTCCGCGGAGTATTCGCCGCTGGGTTAACGAACGCAGCAGGTCCTCCGATGAGTGACGACAACGAGGTCATCCCCACCGAGGGCCCGAGCGACGAGCAGTCCACCGCCGAGGAGCGGAAGGAGTTCGACGAGCTGCTCCTCCAGACGGAGAAGGAGGAGGACAAGGGAGCTCGCGAAGAGACCGACGACTTCTACCGCAACCTCGCGGAGGACATGGACGAGCAGGAGCTCGACACCCTCGGCTCGCGGCTCCTCGAGCTGCTGGCCTCCGACGAGTCGGCCCGCGCGAAGCGTGACTCGCAGTACGCCGAGGGCATCAACCGCACCGGCGCGGTGAAGGACCCGCCAGGCGGCGCGGACTTCGAGGGCGCGTCCAAGGTCGCGCACCCCACGCTGCTGAAGGCAGCGATCGAGTTCCAGTCCGCGGCGGTCGCCGAGCTCCTCCCGCCCGACGGTCCCGTCCGCTCGCGCGTTCGCGGTGAGGCATCTCCCCGCAAGCTCGAGAAGGCCGACAAGAAGGCCGAGTTCTACAACGACCAGCTCACGGCCGAGTGTCCCGAGTTCTACCCAGAGATGGAGCAGCTGCTCTCGCAGCTTCCCTTCGGCGGCTCGCAGTACATGAAGTACTGGTGGAACGGTGACCGGCCGGCCTTCCAGTTCACCCCCGTCGACCACGTCTTCGTGCCGGCGTCCTGCGGCTACTTCTACAAGTCGCCGCGCATCACCCACGTGCAGCGGCTGACCCACGCGGAGATCGTCGAGCGCCAGGAGAAGGGCGTCTATCGCGACGTGGACGTGATCCCCGTGGGCGCCGACGGCGGCTCGCCCACCACGACCGACGAGGCGGTGGCCGAGGTTGCGGGCAAGGAGCTCGAGACCACCCCGGTCGAGAAGGACGACTCCATCCACGAGGTGCCCGAGTTCAACGTCCTGTGGGACGTGGAGGGCGACGGGCCGCTCCCCTACCTGATCACCGTCGAGCGGAACAGCGGGAAGGTGCTCTCGATCTACCGCGCCTGGATTGAGCGCGGTGACGTGAAGGAGCGGCTGCACTTCCTCATCGACTTCACCTTCCTGCCGTGGCGGGACGCGCTGGGCATCGGGCTCCCGCACGTGATCGGTAAACTCAGCAGCGCGGCGACGGGCGCGCTGCGAGCGCTCCTCGACGCGGCGCACGTGAACAACGCTCCGACGCTGCTGATGCTGAAGGGCACGAACATCTCGGGCCAGACGGTGCAGATGGACATCGGCACCGTCAACGAGGTCGAGGGCTCGATGCTGGAGGGGGACATCCGGAAGGCCATCATGGCCGTCCCCTTCAACCCGCCGTCCACCGCCCTCTTCCAGCTCCTCGGCTTCCTCACGTCCGAGACCGAGGGCATGGTCCGGACGGTGATGGACGAGTCGGCCACCGACACGTCGACTAACGTGCCCGTGGGCACCCAGCTGAGCCGTGTGGAG
>ERZ724522.1545-NODE-1545-length-12158-cov-5.078741_pt1 | contig 12158 bp, 11 predicted proteins | sample MGYA00376055_ERZ724522 | MGnify/ENA primary metagenome ERZ724522 (study PRJEB28724, sample SAMN07190884) | wastewater metagenome | isolation source: effluent of sewage treatment plant in Hong Hong | place: Hong Kong | collected 2016-03-17 ... | reverse complement strand
CACCTGGGTGCCGCTGGCGGCGATGGTGTACCGATCGGAGTGGACCCCGTTCGCCTGGCCGGTGCCGGTGCCGCTGTCCAGGGACGCGCTGTAGGACAGCTCGGCGTTTGCGGTCGGGGTGACGAAGCCGCGGATGGCGCCGAGGGCAGCCGTCACGATCACGGTTAGCTTGGTGCTCAGGCTCATGGGGTCGATCCCTGCATCTGGACGATGGCGGGATCGTGCACGGCGCCCGCGCGGCGATCACGCCGCGCGGCGGATCAGGGGATGACGACGTTCGCCGGCGTGGTGACGGTGCTCGATCCGCTGTCGTTGATGGCCTCCCACAGGAAGTTGCCCACGACGTTGACGCCGACGCTCCCGGTCTGCGCTCCATTCGCGGGCACGCGGATGGAATCCGTGAGAGTGCCGGCCGCGCGCCGGCACACATTCTGCGACGCACCCGCCCTTGCCGCCTGCTGGTGAATCGTGATCCGCATCGTCAAATACCGCGGTATGAAAGGCTCATATGGATCGCGTCTCCTGTGGCCCATGGCGATGCGCCAGGGTAGAACGCATTTCCGCAGGCATTCCCACCGCCGTCGAAGTACACCAGCGCACGGTGCGGACCCGGGCGGCAATCTGCGGCAGGGTCAGTCGCACTTGGTTAGGCAGCCAGCGATGGCATGTCTTTCCAGCCGCTCGCAGTAAGCACCTTGCCCTGCGCAGCGCCCGCGCCAGGGTTGGTATAGAAAAGGCTATCCCCGACCTTGTGGGTCTGGGTGGTGTCCGCAATGATCGTCGCAATCTGCGCCTGAGTCTTGCGCATCACTAAACGTCCATTCTCGACGCGACCCGCCGCGGACGGAGACGCCTGCATACGGCCCTCGAACATGTCCTCCCAGCAATCGCCCCACGCGAGGTGCATGGAATCGACCACGATGTATGGGGTGTTGGGCGCTGACGGGGCATTGACAGCCCCTGACAAATGCGGCCAGAAGCCGATGCAGATACTATCGATGGTCGTTGACGTGTCACCGCGCAGGCAGGTATGCATGAAGTTCCATGCGCCCTTCTTAACGTGCAGATTCGGGCTGTACTGGATGTCACCCGCCCCAGCGGTTCCGCCTGAGTCGTACCGCAAGATGCCGATGCTGGGTAGGTACATGGGTGCGCCATCGTCCGGGTACTGCATGCCAGGCAGATCGGGCACCCAGACCCACGCGCCAAGTGTCAGCGGTTCAGCGGTGTTGCCATCATCATCTGCCGCTGGATTGCGCTTTGCCCAGTCGTCATAGAACCTGAGCATCAGCCCACAGTTGTTACCGCCGACCACTGAGGTGATGCGGAGCGCGGTGTTCCCCGTCCGGACGATGCTTGTCTCCTCCGACAGCACCACGCCACCTCCCGTGGCAAAAGCATCCTCGCAGCCAAATCGGATGCCTTCGCAGAATGAATTTGGCAGCAGGTCCAGCGCAGCGTGCTGCATGCCTCTCTTTCTCGGCGTCGTCGGCGCCGAATACTGGAAGTTGGGCGCCGGGCTGCGATCGTTCCGACTGTAGCGCTCCGAGGCTATGTAACTACGAGAATGCACACCACTCGCATCGAATGCCGGAACGCGGAAACCGTTCACTCGATGAATCTTGATCGGCGCCATCGCACCCGCTGCCGGAGTGACCGGGCTCTGGAGCGAGCCGATCTCAAAGTCATTGACCTGCGTGGTCTCGCCTACCGACAGCCAAGGGTGCGTGAGGCCGGTGAGCGTGCACTCGAGGTACATCACTGCAATGCGGATGCACTGGCTATTGTCGATCAGGGATGCCGCAGACCTGTAGGCCGCGGCGCCCTCGTCCAGGTATCGCGGAATCATGAGGCCTTGCGTGCGATCGATCACCATACCTTGGCCGCACCCCTCGAATGCCAAGTCGATGTTGCTCGCGTTCAGGTACTGGCCACGGAAACCGAGGTTGCAGTACGCCGCGATGACGCGACGGAATGTCTGCATCCACCCCTGGACCTGAAACCCGACGTTGCAGCCGTACGCAGTGACATTGTCGAGCGTGCCGTGTGACAAGGCCGTGTCAATTCCGCCATTCGCAATATCGCCGTCGATGGTGCCGATTCGAAAAGCCACGCAATTCTGAGCACCACCGGCTACAGAACCCGTGAATGCTCCCTCGACTGCGATGTTCTGAAGGTGGAAGCCGTCGCGCGTCTCGTCGTTGCCGCCGGTCTGGTAGCTGAACACTGGCGATCCATTGGTTATGCCAGACAGAAACCGCGCGCTCACGCGGCCCGCCCCGTAGTTTGTATAGCCGGACGCGACACCAATCATCGGCACCTCTCCGGTGATGGTGGAGCCGATTAGAATCCCGCCAGTCTCGCGAGAGGACGGAACGACGATAGGCGCTCCGGCCGTCAGGCCCTGGCTGTGCGCAGCGTTCAGAATGGAGGCGTTGTCATTTACGCCAGTGGTATCGAAGCCATTCCAGTCGGTGAGGTGGATGACGTTGTCACGCAGATACAGCTCGGTGAGCATGGCGTTCAGATCCGCCGCCCACAGCTTTAGCCGCTGTCCGCCAGTCCTCAGAGGGTTTCCCGTTCCGTCATTGACGGAGGTCCCTATCTCAAGCTCGGAAGTTCCACCGACCCTGGCCGCATCATCCAGCTGTTTTCTCGCCATCGTCTAGCTCCCCGATCTATCCCAGGTGACTTGCCCGTTGTCCATCGTGAAATCGTTCTGGTCCAATGAAAGCCAGCCGCCGACGCCAATCAGCATGAAATCGACGGTTGCTTCAAGAAACCCAGAGGTATTAGTCAGGAGAATCTGATCCGCTGAATCCTCCGTGACCTCCCATCCGCCTGCGGCTTGGTTTGACAGGAGGACAAGGCCGCCAGCCTCTACGCGCACCACGGTGGTTGAATTACCGAACGGCGCAGCCCACGGGTGCGTCGTGTTGGGCTTCATCGTCACGGCGGCCGCATTCCCTGGGGACGCCTTGACAACAAGTACCTTGGCGGAGAGGAAGACCGCGCGGTCACCAATCGGATCGACCAGAGTCGACAAATTGACGATCTGCGTGCCGCTGGCCGGTATGACGTAGCGCTCGCAGGCGAGATCGTCCACGTGCCCCGCGCTGTACCCGCTGCCGAGAGCGTCGTCTAAAGAAATCAGCCCGAGCGCCTCGGCCATGCCGATCGCGCTGGAACTGGCCAGCATCGTGGACGCGTGAATGATTGTGCGGGCCGTCAGGCTCATGCGCGGATAGTCACGGTGCGCGCCCTGGCCGTCACGCCCCCGTCAGAGTCGGCGCAGTGTCACCCACGCCAGCCGGGCGAGGCCTTCGAGGAGCGCCTGCCGCTGGGCCGCGGTCATGCCGGCCAGCAATGCGTTCAGATCGGCGGGCGTCTTGGCCCGGTAGACCGCCCGCAAGGCGGGATCCTCACGGAGGACCTGCCGGATATTCCCTGGCGCTGGCGGGGCGACGTGGTGCTTCATGCGGCGGTGATCTCGAAGCGGGCCTCGAGGAAGGGCCAGAGGTTGAGGGTCACGAGGATCTCGCCTGCGACGTCTGCCGTGATCTCCAGTAGGCCGTCCGAGATCGTGTAATCGCTTCGGCCGTTGACGTCCACCACCGCCGCGGTGGCGCCGGCTGGGATCGCGCTGATGGTCGCCTTGTCGAGTCCGGTTGCTTGGATCGAGGTTTTGTCCAGGGAAGCCGGCATCGCGGGACGCGGGGCGAGGACGCCGCCTGCAATGTACTTCCCGCCCAAGCCGCCGGAGGCGTCGGCGTCGATCGCTGCGCAGCCATCCGGAGGGGTGCAGGCCGACGCCCTGCCGCTGCTGATCCCCACGATTTCTCCGGTCGCCTGTCTGTAGATCACTGCGTCGGTCATGTCAGCGTGGTGAACTGGTCTCCCACCCTCGTAAGGTTGTTGACGAAGATGAAGTATGTCAGGCCGACATAGTTCGTCGCGCCCGCGGACTGGTTCTTGACGGCAAGGCGGAAGCGCGGGCTATCGCTGGATGCGAAGCTCGACTTGAACCTATAGACCCCGAGGCGGGAAGCGAGCTGGGTGCTGAGGTTGAAATAGAACGTATCAGCATCCGAATAGCTGGAGCCGTTGTTGTACGAATACTGGAGCTTGACGGTGATCGCTTCCGAACCGGCGGTATTCCGGCCGGCGCAGAAAAACAGGATCTGGAAAGGCGTCTGCGCCGTGGCGAGGCGGCGCTGGGTGTCTGTCGATATGCTGGCCGTCTCCGGATGAAGGAGAGTCACATTGCCCGACTCGCCACCATTGATAAACGTGCTGTCGCTGGAGATCCCTGCCTGGAACGATCCACCCTGGATAAACGTCGCGCCGGCGCATGAGTAGCCGCCCGTTGACTCGACATAGGTTGCGCCGTCATCGTCCGGCGAGAAGTGGCTGGCGACCAGCTTTCCGGTGATCCCCAGCTCGTCCGCCGTCTTGTCGTAGTACGCCTTAGCTCCGCTGCCAGGAGACCCGGTCACGGTGCCCTTCGCACCGCTCCCGATCCAGAACGGGAAAACGTGACCGTTTCCCTCGATTTCGACCCTAGTGCCGCTACCAGCCGTGCGAAACAAGGTCGCGAGCACCAGGTCGGCGGCCAACGAGGCAGCGGAGATCGTGCCAGCGATGACATCGGCGCCGTCGACCGTCTTGACCCATACCTCCGGGCTGGGGCCGTAGTCGGCCCGGTAGACCTTGTGGTCCGAGGTCAGCAGCACTAGCGAACCGTCCGGATAGTTGGTTGTGTCCGGCAGCGAGGGCAAACTCGAGACGATATTGACCGGCCGAATCGTCGAAGCAAAGGCAGCGAGATCGCTGATCGCCCCGGACTGGATGTCGCCAGAGACCACCTGGGTAGCGTTCTCGTAGGGCACGACGGACAGGGTCATGGCGTTGCCTAGCGCCACTACCGAGGTAATGGATCCGCCCGACCGAGCATAGGTGCCGACCACGACCATCGTGCTGGTGGCTGTAAAGGTGGTCCAGGTTGTGCCGTTGTCGTAGACCCACCCGGCCCGAGACTTACGCGCGCAAGCGTATGGCTTCGCTACGCCGCCGACCGTGAACGGCGTGGCGCCGGACGTCTCGAAGATGATCCAGCCTTCATCGACGTTCTGCGACGTGGCCAGGGTGCCGGCGCTGACCGCCACGATGCCGCCGTTGTGGTTGACCTCCGCCGGTCCGTCGACGGGGTTGCCCAGCGTGTCGAAGCCGTGCAGATAGACGTTGCCGCTGGTCGTCGTGGTGTAGGTCGACTTGTTGGCCCTGATGGTGAGCGGGTTCTGCGTACTCTCAGCAGATGACGCCGTGGCGCTGACGCCGGACGTGGCGCCGCTCGGATACCACGCCGAGGCCCGCTGATCCGGCAATTTCCCGCGGCTGCGAATCCAGTAATAACGTGTCCCGCCTACCGGCAGACTGTGGCTGAATGATCCACCGACCACTTCAGCCAAAAGGCTGGCGAACGCCCGATCGTTACTGCTCGACGCGTACACCTCGACGTCCGCCACCTCCTGCCCAATGGGCCAGTTCCACCGCAACGTGTTCTGCCCGAGACCTCCTGTGGCCGTGAGTGATGCCGGTGGCGTAATCGGCTTTTCCTGCGCGGCAGGCGGCGACGGCAGGTACTGCACCTGATGGGCAACGGTCCACATGTTGGCCGCCGCGCCCTGCCAGTATTCATTCCGCCCCGTGATGTTCGACGCATTCGGCGTGTCGTTCGGATAGCGCAACTCGACCACGCCGCGCAGCGGGTATGTCGCGCCCGCCGAAACCCCGGTAAGCGTCGTGTTTCCGCGATTGGCGATGAAGGTGGCCGAATTGATATCAGGGTACGGCTGGCCATCGCCATCGAGCAGGCAGTAGAACGCACCAGGATAGCCACCACCACCGCCACCGCTGTAGGCCAGGCAATCGGAAATCTCGTGATCATCGTAAGCCGTGGCGTCAGGGTAGACGCCGCTCGATATCGGTGCCGCGCCGTCATTCCCAGAAAGATCAATGACACCGCTGGGTCCGTATCCCAGGCCCCTGCAGATCAGCGCCAGACCTGCACCCGACGCACCGCCGTTGCCGCCCCTGGACTTGACCGTCTTGCCAGACCCCTGCACCACCTGGCCACCCGAAGGCCCGCTGGTGCCCACCAGAATCGTGGGCAGGCCAGACACAAGACTACCGCCCTGCACATCCAGCGCGAGCCTTGGCGCAGACGTGCCGCCCGCCATGCCCAGGGTGAGGGTGCCCGGAGAGTTCAGTAGTTGGTCTTTGGGGTAAACGCCATAGCTGTAGATCCAGATCCCATCGCCGGAGCGGGTCGGCCCAAGAAACCCGGCAGTGCCGGGCCGCGACAAAGCCGTGGAAGCTCCGCCCACCGTGTCCGTGTCCGATCCACCGGCCGCACCGCGGCCCTTGCCGTCGATCTTCCCGTTGACCTGCAGGAAGCCCTTGATGCGGAACTGAGCCTGGTTGACCACCGTCACGACCACGCCGCTGTCGATGGTCAGATCGCCGCTGTGATACCAGATCGAGCCGGAAGCCCGGACGTCCGAGGCGCTGCCTGTGAGCGTCACGTTGGCGGTGAGCCGGGCCGGACTGCCCCCACCGGCTGCAACGTAGCCGGTCAGGCTGCTCATGTTCGTGCCGCTGCCGGTGTACCAAGAGTCACCCAAAGCGGGGCTGGTATCGTCGTTTGATCCTTCCTCGGCCGGCGGCGTGGTACTCGCGAAAAGATCAAACTCCACGTTACCGCTGACCCAATCCACCGACACACGCTGGACCTCGAAGACCCGGCGCAGGTAGCTGAAGTCCTGCGTGTAGTCCTGGACCCCTGGCAGGCGAACATCCACCACATCGCCGATATCTATCGCGTTGGTGGTTGCGTCGCACGTTACCGGAAGGCGCAGCGGAGGCGCGGCGTAGCGATCTCTCAGGACGCCGATACGCTCGCGGATCGCCCGCTCCGTATGCCGGGCCGTGTGAAGACCTTTGAACTCCAACTGCTTCTGATCGCCGGCGCCGTGGGTCGTCACGCTGGCCGAATCCACGATCAGGATCGAGCGGGTGAACTCGTCCCCGTTCCAGTTGTAGTCGACCCTGAATTGATTCAGCAGCGCGTTGTAGTCGTGGCGCAAATCACCGTGGGAAACCACGTTCTGCTGATCAAGGATGGCCACGAAGCCGCTCTCTGGCAGCACCCGATTGATCCGGCGCAGCGCCAGTCGGCCGTTGTTGCGCGCCACCATGTACAGACCCAGCAACTGGCAGAGTTCCTTCTCCACGAACGTCTTGCCATTGCTTGCCCCTGGGTCAATGAACCGCACGGGAAAGCCGACGGTGAGATTAGCGGGATCGTAGAGGTCTGCGCCGATCTGCGTGAAGGTCAGGGCCTGCAGGTCGAGGCTGTAACTGAGCCCCATATGCCAATGATCCGGAAGCTCGACCACCGGAACAGCCGTATCCAGAACGCCGGTAAGCACGGCGACGATCGCCAGAGGCCGCGGAAGCTCAAGGTAGATCACCTCCACCACTTTCGGCCATGCGTCGCGACTGTCCGACGGATTGAATGGAACCTCCTGCGCCTTGGTGCCGAAGACACCACGGGTGACGCCGGTAAATGTCGTCGCGGTCTTTCCGGTGTAGCGGAATATCTCGCCGGTATCCTCGAGCTTGGCGTAGCCTACGGTCGAACTCGGCGCATCCTGAAAACTTGCCCCATGCGGGACCATCTCGAAGTCCGTGGTGTCGCTCACCGTGATGGTAGTCGCGGAAGACGACACGGCCGCCGTAATCACCGTCTCCTTGGGTTCAAGGATGGTCGTCCGCAATTCCCGCGTCTTGTCCTTCGCCTGCACAACGTAGGCGCCGTTTGCATAGGCTACGTCGGACACAAAGAACGTGTTGACCAGGCCGTAGTCGTTGAAGTCGTCGGAAAACCCGACGTAAATCCGCATCTCCTTGCCTCTGGCACTCTCGGCGTCTGCAGGGTCCAGGGTGGTCAACTGATCGCGCAATTCCTGAGTGATTCCATTACCGGCGGTTTCCAGCAACTCGACGGTGACAGAACCGATGGTGGTACGCCCTTCCTCCGGCCAGACCTGCTGACTGATACTGCTGATGCGCGAGACTGTGGCCGCGTAGACGTCACCCGGGACGTCGGCGATTCCCGCATGGCTGGTGAAGGACGGGCTTGAATCGCTGAAAATGATCTGGACGACGTACCGCGGACGGCGATCTACAGCCGTATTGGCAGCGGCGAAGTCTACGGAATCAGAGCGCACGTCAGACCTCGCGCAGCACGAAATCGAACTGGAAGCGGTGATCGGACTGCGTAGTGCCCGTCTGGAGGCGATCTTCGCGGTACTTGCCGTTGTGGAGCATCACAGCCCGCTCAGTGGATGGCGACGAACTCGACCCGATGCCGTTCTCGGGATCGAATGTCATGTATTGCCCGTCCATCGCGCTGTCGAGAAATTCGCGAAACTGCTTGGCTTCAGCAAGCGTCAGAGGGCGCGTCTCGCAGAACCAGAACACCGAAACACTCTGAAACGTCGTCACCGTGCGACCTAACAGCGACGCCGACACATTTCGCTTTGCCTCGGCCTCCCGGTCCTTTCGGCGCAGGTACAGGTTGATCGTGTAGATCGACTCTGCCGAGTGGCCGGTAATCAGGCTGCGGCGCGCGGTGTAGGTGATGCGCTGCACTAGCCAGACCCCCGGATGATGCTGGCCTGCCGGCTGTCACCACCGAAAAGCACGATGTCCCTGCCGTCAACCGCATCACGAATGCCGGTGATGATCTTCTCCTGCACGAATCTGTCGTAACCGTACATCGGCCCCATGAACTGGATCGTCACTTGCCCGCGTGATTGCTGATCGGTTCCGTCGCCCGCGAATCCGCCCAGGCTCGGCGGAGTGGTCACACCGCCGCCGCCGAAGCCGCCGGAGATGCCGCCGACCCCGCCTCCACCGCCGATGCTGGTGCTGCGAATCTGGCTGACCTGGGCGAAGCCGGTGGCGAGCACCGCGGCCGCCTGGGCGATGCCGAGCGGGCCAGGCGCGCTGTTCAGCGCCAGGGTGGCGGCCTGCAGGGTGTTGATGATCGACATGGCGATCGCCACGCCCTTGTGCTGGCCGAACAGGCTGGTGACGATGGACATCGCCGAGCTCGCGAAGGTCGCCGTCGCGGTCAGGGTCTGCTTGTGGGTGTCCGTCCAGGTCTTCCCGAACAGCTTGGCCATGGCCATCTGCAGCCCGGAATACTGGGTGCCGAACTTCTGCTGGAGTGCGAGGCGCTGCTGCAGGAAGGACTGCTCACGGGACAGGGTTTCTGCCTGTACCTGGGCCTCGTATTCTGCCTGCGCCTGCGGATCCAGGAATTGCCCGTTCTCGCCCATGGCCTCACCACGCGCCTGGAATTCGGCCGCGACCTTCTCCCGCGCCTGCTGGGCCGCAAGCTCGATCAGGGCCTGCCCTGCCTGGGCGTCGCCCTGCAGGAGGGTGTCGCGCAGGGTCTGCTCCGCCTCGGCCCGCTGCTGGTTCGCCAACTGCCAGGCCTCGAGGTACTGCTGCGCCTCCATGTCGGCGAACTGCCGGGTCACCGCCGGGTCTGGCAGAAACTCGCCGGGCTTGATCTCGGGGGTGATGACGGTCGGAGCGATGGCCTTGGCATTGGCCGCGTCGGCCTTCATCTGCTCGAGCCACTTGCGCAGGCTCTCGGCCTGGGCGGCATCGTTCTGGCCGATGGTGTCCGGCGCGCCGCCCTTGCCCGCGCCACCGCCCATCTTCGCCGCGATCTCCGCGCCGGCCGCGTCCGCCTTGGCCTTGGCATCGGCGAACCACTTGTCGATGGCGACGCTCGGCATGGGCCGGTTCAGCGCCTCGGCCACCTCCCGCCCGAGATCGGCGGCCGCACCCCGGGCGTTGTCTCCGAATTCCTGCATCGCCTTGCCGTCGAACAGGAACCCGAAGGCCTTGGCGATAGCGCCGGCGGCGTACAGCCCCGCGGCCGCTACGGACTTGAAGATCACCTCGAGCCCGCGGATGGTGTCCCCCGCGAATCCGACAGCGTTGGCCACGAACTGCATGGCGGTGGCCACCTGGTCCTTGAACCCGCCGGACGAGCGGGCCGCCTCGGTGAATTGCCCGGCCAGGGCCGTGACGTAGGGCGCCACCGCCACGGCGATGGTGTTCCCGAGCCCCTCGAAGGCGAGCTTCGCGATGTTTACAGCATCGCCGGCATTGCTAATCTTTTCGGCGTCGAACCTCGATACGGTGACGTTTAGGTCACCCAAAAGCACGGATAAATCTCCGACGCCATCTCCAGCGCTTGCAGCGAAGTTGATCATCTCCGCCGCGCGGTCGCCCCAAACCTGCAGCGCCAGCGCGTTGCGCCGGCTGACGTTCTCGACCCCATCGAGCGCCTGGGCGATCTTCTGAAACTGCTGGTCCGCCGGCAGGGCGATCACGTCCTGGACGTTCAGCCCGAGCTGGCGGAACGTGTCTGCGGCCTCCTTCGATCCGTCCGCCGCCGAGACCAGCAGCTTCTGCTGCTTCTGCAGGCTCTTGACGAGGGTTTCCTGGGCGACGCCCGCGAGATCCGCGGCGACCTGCATGGTCTTGAGCGACTCGGTGGTGATCCCGAGCCGGTCGGCCTGCTTCGCCAAGGCGTCGACGGCCTCGAAGCTGTGCTTCGTCAGGGCGGCGAAGGCCACGGCGGCGGCGCTTGCGATCACGGCGAACTTGCCAGCCATCTCGCCGGCCTCGCGCTTCATGCTGGCGAAGGTCGAGTTCGCTGCCTCGTTGGCCTTGTTCAGCTCACGGATCAGGGTGGCGGAATCGCCATCCAGCTTGATCGTGACTGTGCCTGCTGTGGCCACTACTGCATGAACCTCTTACGGATGTGCTCGGGCACGACGTGCCCGGCCGCCTCGTATAGCGCAGGAAGATGGCGCAGCGTCCGCTGGTCGCCGGGAGGCCCGGTCGGCACGCCGAAGTTGCCCGCCATGGTCGCCCAGGAGATCGGCTTGGCGAACTGGTTGCCGGCGAAGAACGCAATCTTCGCAGCCCGCCGATCGTCGGCCAGGTGCGGCTCCGCCACTTCGAGGTACGCCATCCACCACTCCAGCCCGTCGATTCCCTCTTCTGTGAGGACCTGCCGGATCGACCAGCCCCGCTGCCAAGCCAACCGGAAAACGAACAGCAGGGCGGCGTTCGCCTTCAGCCGTCTTTTTTTTCCTCGACGGCCTCCGCGCTCATGCCCAGCGCTTCCAGGCTGGCGTTGAAGAGCTCGTTCAGCGCCTTCCAGTGCAGGCGCTTGATCTCCTGCATCCCGGTCTCCCCGGCCGCGATCAATTCACCCTCGGAATTGCAGAGCGCGTGGGAGAGGAGTTCCACCATCTCGTCCTTCGAGAAGTCGAAGGACACCGAGCCATCCGGGTTCTTCTTGGCCTGCGCGGTCGCGGCGCGCCGGCCGATGCCGAGGACGAGGTGCAGCGCATCGCCGTCGAGTTCACGGAAGTGGACGGTCTTGCCGCCCAGGGCGGAGATTTCCCGCTGGTAGCGGCGAAGCGGACGGGCGGCCGACAGCTCGGCCAGGGTCTCAATCTGGTCCATGTGGCCCTCAGGCGAATGCGATGGCGGAGTTGATCTTCAGGGTCACCTTGGCGCTCATGGGATCCTGCGGGCTCATGCCCTGGCCCCACTTGCTGACGTAGCCGCGGAAGGTCTCCACGGTCGTCGGCGAGGTCGGGCGCGTGACGCGGTAATTGCGCTCCGTCCGAGCCACCGAGTCGCCACGCAGCTGGGTCTGCGTCGCATGCTTCGTGAACAGCAGCTCGATGTCGTATGAGCCGTAGTCGATGAGGCCCGGGATGCTCTGCTTGCCGCCGCCGCTGTCGAGCGTGGTGGCGTCCTTCTCGTCGAGCAAGAGGTTCGGACCGTCGATGTTGACGATCTCCGCGATGTCGGTGAACACCTCCGGAGAGGCGCCGTTGCCCACCTGGAGCTTGCCGCCGATGCCCGTGCGTGCTTTCTCGGTCATGGTTGGACTTCCTACTCGTTAAGCCAGATTTCAAACTCGATGGTCAGGTGCCGGTCGGAGCGGTCGCCCTCGAACTCGCTGAGGTCGGACTCCGACACGTAGCTGC